>Ga0182030_10017986_pt1 | contig 13595 bp, 8 predicted proteins | sample 812S3MmetaG_FD_121299 | JGI IMG/M metagenome (GOLD analysis project Ga0182030, IMG submission 121299) | Permafrost microbial communities from Stordalen Mire, Sweden - 812S3M metaG (Illumina Assembly) | ecosystem: Environmental > Terrestrial > Soil > Wetlands > Permafrost | place: Sweden... | reverse complement strand
TCTTGGGAATAGGGTAGGTCTTCACTACAGCCTTTTTCGGCTTTCAAGCAATTGGCGTGCCCGCGTCCTGTCAACCACTTGCGCAATAAAAATAATTTTCACGAGGGTCGAATCCGCCAAGTCGGGTTAGCCAGGCCAAAGCCAAAGAAATCTCCAAGCGACTCCATGTCAGCGCACAAACTGTCGCGGTGCATATAAAGATGGATGGTGGTTACCAGCGTCCCAGGCGGGTTTTGCTGTATCCAATCCATTGTCTCCGTCCACGATGTGAAATCAAATTCTTGTGCCCCGAACACCGCCAGTTGGCGGGGGGGATCGGTCGGGGTGGCTTTGGCTTTATCCAAGTTTTTCAGCCGTATGTTCTCCGCTTCTTCCGCCGAAAGTGCCATGGCTGGCCCGGTGGGGATGTACTCGCGCAGACATGGTCGCAACCTTTTTATTTAGTCAAAGATATTACCTGTATATGATAGAGCGAAAAAATTAAATTTCAACAGTTGGCACGGTGTTCATCAAGGCAACGCAAACTTCGGAAATCTAATTAACCCCAGACATTCTTTTTATTTGCGCCTTTTCCGCTGGCCTTTCGCACTAGAGGGTGGAAAGTAGTGCCGTCTGCACATGAATGAACTTCCTGATCGCGAAGTGACCGCCTTTAACGCTGCCCGGCGGCTGCCGCCCGGACGGCGGGCAGCTTACCTTGACGAAGCCTGCGCAGGCGACGCCGCATTGCGCCAGCGCGTGGAAGAACTCCTTCAAGCGAACGAAGAAGCAGGTGCCTTTCTCGAAAATTCGGCGGCCATTCCGCCAGGGCCGGGAGGCACCGTCCGCTATTCGGTCGTTCCCTCCGAGAAAGCCGGCGACCGGATTGGCCGTTACAAATTGCTGCAACAAATCGGCGAAGGCGGTTGCGGGATTGTCTATATGGCCGAGCAGGAAGAGCCGGTGCGCCGCAAGGTGGCGCTCAAGGTTATCAAACTGGGCCTGGACACCAAGGAGGTCATCGCCCGTTTTGAGGCGGAACGGCAAGCGCTGGCCTTGATGGATCATCCGAACATCGCCAAGGTGTTGGACGCCGGGGCGACTAGCACGGGCCGTCCTTACTTTGTCATGGAACTGGTGCGCGGCGTCAGAATCACAGACTACTGTGACCAAAATAACCTCGCCACCCGCGAACGGCTTGAACTTTTCATGCAGGTTTGTCGAGCCATCCAGCATGCGCACCAAAAGGGCATCATTCACCGGGACATCAAGCCGTCGAACATTCTGGTGACCATGAACGACGGGGTGCCATTGCCCAAGGTGATCGACTTCGGCATCGCCAAGGCCACACACGGCAAATTGACCGATCACACCCTCTTCACCGCCTTCGAGCAATTCATCGGCACGCCCGCCTACATGAGTCCGGAGCAGGCCGAGATGAGCGCACTGGATATTGATACCCGTAGCGACATCTATAGTCTGGGGGTATTGCTTTACGAACTGCTGACCGGCCAGACACCGTTTGACACCAAAAAATTGCTGCAAGCGGGTTTGGATGAAATCCGCCGCACGATTCGGGAGCAGGAGCCGGTGCGTCCCTCGACTTGTTTGAGCACGATGCAAGGCGCGGACCTCACCGCGATAGCCAAACACCGGAAAGTCGAACCGCCCGGGCTGATCCATTTAGTGCGCGGCGATCTGGACTGGATCGTAATGAAGAGTTTGGAAAAAGATCGAACACGGCGTTACGAGACGGCCAATGGTTTGGTCTTCGACCTCCGGCGGCACCTGAATAACGAGGCAGTGTTGGCGCGGCCACCGAGCCAAATCTATCGGTTCCAAAAGATGGCGCAAAGGAACAAGCTTGCCTTTGTTGCTGCGAGCGCTGTGGCCGCCGCCCTTCTGGTTGGGATTACTGTCAGTGTTTGGCAAGCCGTCCGCGCGATCCGGGCGGAACGCGAGCAGAGAAGTTTGCGCGTGGAGGCGCAGGCTGCCGGCCAAAAGGCGCTGGCTGCCGAGAGGAGCGCCCTGGCCCAAGCCGAAGAGAACCGCCGGAACCTTTATGCGACCCGCATCAATCTTGCCCAACAAACCTTTGACCAGGGAAATGTGGCTCGCGTGCTGGATTTGCTCGACTCTGTTCGCCCGCTACCCGGCCAGGAAGACCTGCGCGGATTTGAATGGTATTACCTTTGGCAGCAGTGTCACAGCGAGCGTCTTAATCTCATCGGCCATCAAGGGCGGGTCAGAGCCGTTGCGTTCTCTCCGGATAATCTGACCCTTGCCACGGCAGGTGATGATCTGACCATCCGACTTTGGGACACTTCCACCGGGCGCGAGCGCGGTTTGCTCTCGGGCCATACAGGAAGGATCACGGGGCTGGCCTTCTCGCCGGACGGCACATTGCTGGCGAGCGCTGCAGCGGATAAATCCGTGCGTTTGTGGGCCCCCGGCACGCGAAAGGAGGTTGGCAAGCTGGAAGGTTTTTCCAACGACGTCATGTGCGTCGCCTTCTCCCTCGACGGGAAGTTCCTGGCCTCCGCCACTGGTCAAATGAACTCAGACACAGGCACACCCCTAACACGTTATGTCACAATCGGCACTGGCGGTGAGGTTGGCGTTTGGAATGTGGCTGACCGCCGGAGGGTGTCTTCGTTTCTGGCGGACACGAATGGGATACTGGCTCTGGCCTTTGCGCCAGATGGAACGTTGGCGACCGGCAGTGCCGGAAAGATGGTGGAAATCTGGAATCCGAGAACTGGTCGGCGACTGGCGTCCTTGAGTGGCATCTCTGCGCCAGTTTTCGGATTGGCTTTCACCCCCGATGGCAAAAGCCTGGTTACGGTGGAATGGAACCCTTATCGGAGCCAGGGCGAGTCAAAATTTTGGGATGTTGCAACCTGGAAAAGGAATCCGTCAACACCTGCCGACATTCCCGGGGTCACCTGTCTCGCCTTGGCTCCGGACGGGCAGACTCTGGCGACGGGGGGCGGTGATCAAGTCGTGCGTTTGTGGGATGTGGGCAAAGGGCAGGAGAAAGACAGTCTAAAAGGGCACACCGACACCATCTGGGCCCTTGCCTTCTCTCCCGATGGCAGCATGCTGGCCAGCGGGAGTTGGGATGGGTCGGTGAAAGTTTGGGACCCGAGTCTAAAACAATCCTTCAGGAGGCTGCCAACCAAGAACGACGGATACACCCTGACTTTTGCTGCTGATGCCAAGACTCTCGCTTGCGCAACCAGTCATTTTCTGGAGGTTTGGGACGTCAGTCAGAGCCGCTTGCTTTTTAATCTGCCGCTGCCGGGCGTGGGCGACATTTCCGTCGCCTTTGCTCCCGATGGCAGGACTTTGGCCGCAGCCGGTGAAACTCTTTCCACAACCAGCACAGATTCTGCAATTTATCTGTGTGATACCGCAAGCCGTAGAATTCGTCACGTTCTGCAAGGCCACACAGACAAAATCTGGTGTCTCGCATTTTCTCCGGATGGCCAAACCCTGGCCAGTGGCAGCAGCGATAAAACAGTTAAATTGTGGGACATGAACGCAATGCGGGAGCGGGCTACCTTGAAAGGACACACCACGCCAATTGCGAGGTTAACTTTCACGCCCAATGGTGAAACGCTCGTCACTGGCAGTTGGAAGGAAATGAAATTATGGGATGCAGCCACAGGCCAACTGCAGGAGACCTTTAACGAACCCGCAGCGAGGATAGCCGTTTCTCCCGATGGGAAAATTCTGGCGGATGGCTGTTATCCTGGAGGAATCAGCCTTAGAGATTGGAAAACCAGGCAACTCATCGTGACTATCATAGGGCACAAGGCGGATATTTACTCAATCGCCTTTTCAACCGACAGTAAAACCCTGGCGACCGCCAGTTGGGATGGCACAACCAAACTGTGGAGTGTTCCCGACGGCCAATTGCTGATCACAATCCCCTCCGACTTTGGAGTGGCTTGGTCAGCGGCTTTCTCTGCCGACGGTCAGTGGCTGGCCACTGGCAGCGGATCAGCAGCTCACGGTGAGGTGCATTTGCTGCAAGCCGCCACCAAAGCCGAGGCTGATTCTCCAATGCCAAACATCTCGGTTCTCTCCGCGCTGGTGGGCAAACGACCGACATTGAAGTGACTTTCGCACCTCGCTTTTCCGCGCAAAAAGCCCCGTTTCAGCCTGTCCCCTGGCAAATTAGTTTGCGCCATTGCCCAAAAAATCTCGCATTGACTAACAACGGGCGATTTCGCTCAAAAGATAAACCCGGGTGCCTTGCACCCAAAGAGAAAGAACGAAAATGAAGAATCAACCTAAACTCACTAACGCAATTCTCCCGCCCCTCCGTTGCGGGTCGGCTCTGGCGGACCTCGGATCAGGCAACGAGGAGTTTAAACCAATGAAATTGCTGCGCCGGACAGTCGCCGCAGCAGCGGTTATGCTGATTGCCTCCAACGCGCAGGCGCAAAATCTGTTCGTGTCGGATGTCGGCAGCGGCAACGGCAGCGGCAACATCTACGATTACGCGCCGGGCGGAGTGCAAAGCACCTTTGCCTCCGGGTTGAATGTTCCTGATGGACTGGCCGTTAACAGCGCGGGCGATGTGTTTGAGGCGGATCAGAACAGCGACAGCATCAATGAATTCACCCCGGGCGGAGTGCAAATTACCTTTGCCTCCGGGTTGAATAGTCCTTCAGGACTGGCCGTTAACAGCGCGGGCACTCTGTATGAGGCGGATTACGGCAGCGGCCATATCTATAAATTCACGCCGGGCGGAGTGCAAAGCACCTTTGCCTCCGGAGTGGATCGGCCTTTTGGACTGGCCTTTAACAGCGCGGGAGATCTGTTTGTGTCGGCTAACCCCAGCGGCATCATCTATGAATACACGCCGGGCGGGGTGAAAAGCACCTTTGCTTCTGGGTTGATTGGTCCGGGTGCATTGGCCGTTAACAGCGCGGGCGATGTATTTGTGGGCAATGGCACCAGCCTTACTGAAATCACACCGGGCGGGATGCAAAGCACCTTCGCCTCTGGGTTGGAAATTGGCGGATTGGCCTTTAACAGCGCGGGTACTCTGTTTGAGGCGGATTACGGCAGCGACAGCATCAATGAATTCACACCGGGCGGAGTGGAAAGTACATTTGCCTCTGGGGGGCTGGATGAACCGATTGCTCTCACCTTTCAGCCCACGCCCGAACCTTCAACTTTGGGGTTGATCGTAGTTGGCGCAACCGCACTCCTCGTCCGCCGCCGCAAACTTGTCGCCCTGCTCATTTCTGATTCTTCAGGAGATTAACAGCTCTTTTCAAATCCCATAGCGCCCTTGCAATTACTTTTGCGCGTTTTTTTCTGTGGCACATGCGTCGAATTTAATGGCGCGACGCCGGGAAATCTGGTAACAGTTGCCCGTTGAGCGATGTCACCCGTATTCTCGAGTCCATCGAGCACGGCGACCCCAGGGCCGCCGATGAATTGCTGCCGCTGGTTTACGGGGAACTGCGCAAGCTGGCCGCTTTCAGGATGGCGAGGGAAAAGCCAAACCAGACGTTGCAACCCACGGCCCTCCTGCATGAAGCCTGGCAGCGATTGGTGGGCAGCGACAATCCACAATTTGCCAACCGCGCTCATTTCTTCGCTGCCGCCGCCGAAGCCATGCGCCGTATTCTTATTGACAATGCCCGCCGCAAACGCACGCTGCGCCACGGAGGGGGCCAGCAGCGCCTGGATCTGGAAGATGTGGCCATTGCTGCACCGGGTGACGACGATCAACTCTTGGCCGTGAACGATGCGCTGGATAAATTTGCCGTTCAAAACAAAGTCGAAGCAGAATTGGTAAAACTTCGTTATTTTGTTGGCATGACCCTCGAAGAGGCCGCGTCGGTCCTGGGCGTTTCCGCCCGCACCGCCGATAACTATTGGGCCCACGCCCGAGCGTGGCTTTACAGGGAAATCAAGTCCCAGTCCAAGTAAGCCCTATAAACCTTCCTATTTTAAGCTGCCGACTGCCATCCGGCTGGCGTCATCTCTCCACACTCCGTTTCCGTTCGATCAAATTAATTTGCGCCTTTGGCCGTCGCATTTCGCTTTGTCTTGCGGTGGGCAATTTCGCTCAAGAACAGACACAAAAATCAGGCGCCATGCGCCTAAAGAGAAAGAACAAATTGTGAAGAATCAAATGACAGCTAAGAACGCAGCGTCCCGATCCGTCCAATTCGGGGTCGCTTTGGCCAGTCTCATGTTTCTGGTTATCTCGGCCTCGTCCTCCTCTGGTCAGGTCCTTGCGCCATCGTCACTGCCTTATGGGTTAAGTTACGAGGAATGGTCGGCCAAATGGTGGCAGTGGACCCTTGGTCAGTCCACCAACAATGCCGAATTGGTAGGTTATCCGGGAATATGCAGCGGCCCCGCCAGCCGCGTGCGGCTTCTGGCCGGAGTTTATCTGCCGGGAGCGGGCGGCGTCACCACCGAAACCCGCAAGATCACCATTGGCGAGGAAACCCCATTGTTTTTTCCGATTCTGAGCATCTGGGTGGATAACAGTGGTTGTCCCACGTTTAATTCCCCACTTTTGACGTCGGCTGAATTGACGGCGCAGGCTGTGGGAGAATGGAGTGCCGTCACGGTGACTACTTGCAGCATTGACGGAGTTGAGGTCGCCGGATTGAGCGACCCGACCAACAATGCCTACCTCGTGCAGGCCCAGGCTTTCAGCTACACCACGGCGGAGAAAGACAACGTGGTCGCGGGGTTCTTCGGTGAACCTTGCATACCGGGCGGATTGACCATTTATCCGGCGGTGGCGGATGGAGTGTATCTAATGCTATCCCCGCTTTCGCCAGGCCAGCACACCATTCACTTCGTCGGGGTGGCTGGCCCGGTCAGTTCGCCCTTCGTTAAGGACGATATCACTTATGAAATCAAGGTAACTCGGGACTTCCACTATGATGACAAGTGAGTGAGGCGTGAATTGCTCAGCCCACCCAAAGGTTGAGAAATTGCGTTCCGTAAACGTCATCAATAAAAACGTCAATCCTGAAAATAAATTAAGACTATTTGCGGCACTAGGGACGAGGGTGTGCCGCAAAAAGTCGGGTTAAACCAAATCAACCCCTTTAGAGGCACAATCGAATGAAAGCGCAAATCAGTCACTTGCTCACCACACTGGCCCTCTGCACCGGCCTGCATCAGGCCATCGCCCAGGGAACGGCTTTCACCTATCAAGGCCAGCTCCAAAACAACGGCAGTCCTGCCAATGGGAATTATGACCTGCAATTCTCACTGTTTGATGCCAGCACGAACGGCAATCCGGTCGGAGCCGTCATCACCAATCTGGCCGTTGGCGTCACCAACGGCCTCTTCACCACCACGATGGACTTTGGCCCTGGGATTTTCACCGGCAATGCATTGTGGCTGCAAATCGGGGTCGAGACCAATGGTGGCGGCGGCGATTTCACCATCTTAGGTGCGCTCCAGCCGCTGACTTCCACTCCGTATGCAATTTACTCTGCCAACTCCGCCAGCGCCACTACCGCCATCGGGGTGGCCAATGGTTCGGTCACAAGCGCGAGTATTGCTTCAGGGCAGGTGGTCAAAAGCCTCAACGGCCTCACGGACTTCGTGACCCTGTCGGCAGGCACAAACATCACGCTAACTCCGAGTGGCAACACGCTTACCATTAGCAGCACGGTTTCAAACTCTTCGGGGACGTGTTCCAGCAATGAGTGGAGTCTGATGGGCAATGCGGGCACGACTGCGGGCCTTAATTTTCTGGGCACGACCGATAACCAGCCTTTGGAGTTCCGCGTCAATGGTCTGCGGGCGTTGCGGCTGGAACCGGGAAATGGCCAGCCCAACGTGATTGGTGGAGCGGCGAACAACGCGGTGACGGGTGGCACGACTGGGGCCACCATTGCCGGCGGTTATGCAAACACTAATTCCGGAAATTACGCCACGATCGGCGGTGGTTACATGAACGAAGCCACCGGACCGGGTTCGTTTGTTGGCGGCGGTGGCTATGATGGCTATTCCTTCCATCCAAATACCGCCAGTGGTCCGGCCTCGATGGTGGGTGGCGGGATCAACAATCAGGCCAGCTCGACATATGCAACGGTCGGCGGCGGCGGCGAAAATACTGCCGACAACGAATGGGCCACCGTGAGCGGGGGCGGTGGCAATACCGCCGGCAATGTTCTCGCAACAGTAGGCGGCGGCTCGGACAATATTGCCGGAGGCTATATATCAACGGTTGGCGGTGGCTCGGGCAATACTGCCTCCGGCTCGTCTTCCACCATTCCGGGTGGAAGTGGGAACACGGCTGCTGGCACAGGCAGTTTCGCAGCCGGCCAGAACGCTCATGCCAATAACAACGGCTCGTTTGTATGGGGGGATGGTTCAGCCAACGTCAATGACAACGCACCAAACGAGTTTCAAGTGCTAGCCACGGGTGGCGTCGGCCTTTACACTGGCACCAACAACGTCAATATCGTCAGCTCCGGCAAGATGACCTTTGGCAGCAACACCCGGCAGATGATCGACTTGTATAACGCCAGCGGGTTCGACTATGGCATCGGCGTGCAGACTGCGACATTATATATGCGGGCCGGTAACAACGGCGGTTTCGCCTGGTATAGCGGCGGGTCGCATAACGACGGGCAAGACAACAGCGGGGGTGGAACGACGCTCATGACGCTGGCCGGCGTCACGGGCAACCTGGTTGTCAAAGGCACGGTCACCCAAAACAGCGACCGGAGCATGAAAGCCAACATCATCGCGGTTGACCCTCGAACCATCCTTGATCAACTGGCCGCGATTCCCATGATGAAATGGACCTATAAAGCCGAGGCCCCGTCCACCCGGCATTTGGGGCCGATGGCACAGGACTTTTATGCCGCCTTCAACTTGGGTGAAGATGATAAACATATCACCACCGTGGACGAAGGGGGTGTAGCCCTAGCCGCCATTCAGGGACTGAACCAGAAAGTGGAAGAAAAGGATGCCGAGATTCAGGAATTGAAGCAGAGTGTTGCTGATTTGAAAAAAATGGTGCAATCGCTCGCCGCAAAGAAATGAGGCACTTATGAAGCTATGGATTCTCCTTCTTGGGTTGCTGATTCCGGCGTTGTGCCAGGCGCAAAGCTACTCAATCAATTGGTATAAAGTCGCGGGCGGTGGTGGCACGAGCACTAACAGCCCATATAGTCTGAGCGGCACCATCGGCCAGCAGGATGCCAGCGGTGCCATGACCGGCGGTCCCTATTCCCTCACCGGCGGCTTTTGGAGTCTCATCGCCTTGGTGCAATCCCCGGGTGCGCCGACACTGTCCATCACGCATTCGGGCAACAGCGCGGTTATTTCGTGGCCATCGCCTTCGACCGGCTATTTCCTGCAAACCAATGGCAACCTGGACAAGACCAACTGGTCCAATTACCCGGGAACCGTCGTCACCAACGGTGCTGGAACAACCAACAGCGTGACCATTACGCCGCCGGTCGGCAACTTGTTCTTCCGGCTGGCCAATCCCTGAAGCGCGGAGCAAAGTATTTGCCATCTGAAAGGCTGGCGTACCGGTCGCGCTAGGAACCGGACTTGCCTCCGGCCCCCCCCAAAAAAAAGATTTTCTCTTTAAGCTGGCTCCTTTTGAACCTCCGCCGACAGGTTTCACGATTTTATTTGACATTAGGAGCGTTTACTTTTACCATTTTCCAGCCGATCAACAAACTTGTTTACCAGGAGTTGATCGTCTTCGGGATACGCCTTATGAAAACCAAATGTTTCTGCGCCCGGGCGGTGATTTTGTGCTGCCCGGGTTTTGCCGCAATCAGTGCCCCGTCCGAATTGGACACCTTTTTCGATTTTGGAGGCGGGCGGATAATGGGCATTCCTGCCGGGGAATTGCTCAATACCAAATAAACCAATTCAACACAGCCGCAGGGCAAAATATATATGAAAAATTGTTCTTTCTTTTCGCTCAGAAATGCCATGAGATTTTTGCTGTTGGCAGCCCTCAGCGCCCACAGCCAGGGCGTTTGGCATTACAACGGGCCATTATATAACTTTGGTCAGCGGGCCTTTGATGGCGATGGGGCTTCGCCCAACGGCGGCGTTGTGGTTTCACCTGACGGCAGCACCTTTTACGGCACGACTGTTAGCGGTGGCAAGTATGGGAACGGGACGGTGTTCGCGTTTAGCCTCGCTGACAACAGCCTGCAAACCCTTTGGGCTTTTGGAAACATTCCCAACGACGGCGTCGCTCCGCAGGGAAATCTCGTTTTAGCCAATGGAATTTTATATGGCACGACACGATTGGGCGGTTATTTTGACCAAGGTACCGCGTATATGATTGGCGTTGACGGCCAAAATTATCAGGTAATGCACAGTTTCTATGGCGTAATCCCCAATTCCGGCCCGGATGGAGCTTATCCCACCTTTGCAGGACTGACCTTGTCCGGCGACGGCTCGACTTTGTATGGAACGACTGCTGGAGGCGGCCTCAATGGTAATGGCACTGTTTTCGCCATGAGCACGGCGATTGATGAGTTCTATGGATATCCATATCAACTGCTTCATCAGTTCACCGTCGGCTTCAGTCATGATGGGAGGGGTCCACAGGCCGGCCTGATATTGTCTGCCGACGGTCAGACATTGTATGGGACGACCCAAGGTGGCGGCGCAGGGACCCCTGCTCAAGGAACGGTATTCGCCCTGAGTACGAACGGCGATGTCAACGGATCTTATGAAATTTTGCACTCATTCGGAGCGACATGGGACGGGGAGGGGGACGGGTCCGCGCCTGTTGCCGGACTGGTCCTATCGGCTGATGGCCAAACCTTGTACGGAACCACGGGACATGGCGGCGGAGCCGGCGGAGTCGCGTTGCCTAATGGAACCGCCTTTTCCGTTAGCGTTCAAGGCGATTTCTATCAATACACAATCCTCCATGTTTTCGACGACTTCTCAACTTCAGGTTTGCTCGACGATCAGGGCAATCCTGTGGTTGACGGGATTTGCCCATTTGCCGGCCTGGTTTTATCCGGGGACTGGCTGTATGGCACCACCTTTTATGGTGGCGCAGCAACTGTGGAAGGTTCCAGTATAACGTATGGCGAATCCGGCTCTGTGTTTGCAGTCAGCACTAATGATAATGCCTATGTTCTTCTTAGTGGCAACTCTTCACGGTATGCTTCGCTCAACTTTTTCGCTGGCGCAGCCACGACCGCTGCTCTTGGAAACGACGGCGCGAATCCGGGAGCCAACCTGACCTATCAGAATGCCAGCCCGCTCCCGATTATGTATGGGACAACTACTGCGGGTGGCTCGGGTGGCCTGGGCGCGGTATTCTCGATGACCGAAATCACGCCTCCCACCATGAGCATCCGAGTCATGCCACCCGCGTCCATCAGGCTTGACTTCAATGATCCCACCCTGACTTTTATGCTGCAATCCTCCGTGTCGCCCGCCGGCCCATGGATAACCATGAATCATGTCCTAAGCCCTTACATAGGAAGTATATCGACGTTGAATTTCTACCGGCTGGTGGCTTTTGTAAGCAATGCTCCGGTAGCCGTGACCATGCCCGCCACCGGAGTTTCGGCCAACGATGCCACACTGCATGGCTCCGTTCTGCCCAACGCACCGACGGCCGTGGCGTGGATTCGATATGGCCTGGACATGAATTATCAAGGCGGCACCACGCCGCTGATGCTTGTCAGCGCTTATATGGCAAACATGTCCATGCTGCATAATGCTCTCTCTGGACTGATGCCAGGCACCCTTTACCATTATCAAGTCGTGGCCAGCAACGCTGTCGGCCTCACTTACGGAGGCGACCAGTCTTTCACCACCTACTATGGCCCCCAGCTTCCCACCGCCTTGACGGTTGCGGCGGTCGGTGTTACGGCCAGGTCCGCGACCCTCACCGGCCAGGTTACGCCCAATGGGGCCAATACCAGGGGCTATTTCGAATACGGCACCAACATCTATGACAGCCAAACCGTTGAGGCTGTGATCAACGGCACCAACACCAATACGGCGAATTTAAGCATCGGAGTGGCCATGTTGCTGCCCGGAACAGTGTATTATTTCCAATTGGTCGCGGAAAACAGTGTCGGAACGAATTACGGCGGAGAACAGGTCTTTGCCACACCCGGCCCGCCCAGCACCGCCACGGACGCGGCTACATCCATTACCAGCAGCGGGGCTACTCTCAATGGCTATGTCTATCCCAACACCGCCGATACTACCGCCTGGTTTGAATATGGGGTGGACACCAACTATACCAGCGGTGTTACCGGCAGCACTGTGGTCGGTGCGGCCAATGTCACGGGCCTGAGCGTAGGCATCGGCCTGAGTGGACTCTCCGCCTCCGCCATATATCATTTCCAACTCGTGGCCAGCAATAGCGTTGGCACAAGCTACGGAGGCGACCAAGTCTTCTATACCCCTGGGCCATCCCCGGCGATGGTCACTTACGCCGCCAGTTCCATCACCACCAATACGGCGGTCTTAAATGGCAGCATCAACGGCTACGGCCAGGCGGATGCCGGCTACTTTCAATACGGTTTGGATACAAACTATGGGAGCTCCACCTATAGCAACCAGTTTTTCGGCACTGGTTACTTGCAGGACTATAGCAGTTCGGCCAGCGGTCTAACGCCTTCCACAATCTACCACTATCGCGCGATCGGTTCCACGCTGGGCGGCTTGGGTTACGGCCAAGACATGTCCTTCACCACCGCCACCCCTTCACCAACTGTCGTCACACTCGCTGCCACATCAATCACACATGGCACGGCGGTATTGAACGGCACAGTCAATCCCAACGGAACCAGCAGCACCGTTTATTTCGAGTACGGGACAAACACCAGCTATGGCGGCATTACGTCCCAGACAGGAGTAAACTCGGCTGAAAGCTTCAACGCGACCATTACCGGATTGTCCGCCAATACCAAGTATCATTATCGGATCACGGCCTTCAACAGCGGCGGGACCAGTTACGGGTCGGACACCAATTTCAGCACTTTGGGAGACTGAGGCCAAAATTAACTTATGCTTAACGCAACCTTTTTTCCCGGTAATTAACTAAACCATCTAGATTTCTGAAAGACGCCTAAATAAACAAAATGAACCCGTATTAAACAACCACACGGTAACAGAACTCTTTGAAGTTTTAATGTCTAATTTCCAAAATGGACGCTCCCGACCCCGGTGCCTCGATTTAAAACTACCATTCGAAGTAATCCAGCTAGCCATGACCGCGTTACCGAATGATCTCCGAGCGGCGATAGTCTGCGCCGGCCTCAGCGTGCGCTGTAAAGAAATGAAAAGCACTTTGGATTCTCTGCGCGTAAAAAAACGGTCGTGCTCATCCGTTGCCACCAATTTGGTTGGACCCACCGCTAACAAGAAATAAGGTTGCCACGACCCCATTGTGAAGCAATGGCGGCCTTGACTAGGGTTGGCTTTGGTTGCCGTCGGCGGCGTAGCGGGTGGGTGGAAACCCCAAACCACCACAACTGTAAACGGCGGTTGAAAACTGTAGCGGGCGGCGGTCCAATAGTGTGGCACCCTTGGGTAACTAAACAACTCTGAGACCGATGGGTCAAGTCATAAAGCCCGGCTGCGAGGTAAAACGA
>Ga0182030_10017985_pt1 | contig 13595 bp, 7 predicted proteins | sample 812S3MmetaG_FD_121299 | JGI IMG/M metagenome (GOLD analysis project Ga0182030, IMG submission 121299) | Permafrost microbial communities from Stordalen Mire, Sweden - 812S3M metaG (Illumina Assembly) | ecosystem: Environmental > Terrestrial > Soil > Wetlands > Permafrost | place: Sweden... | reverse complement strand
TCATTCCTCTCAGTCCGGCATTTGCGCTTTTGCTTGGATGTTTCGTCGATAGCCTAATTAGAGCGCGTAGAGCCTTGCCACTATATGCAGTGTCTGCGTTTTTTGCCATCGGCCTCATCGCTGGTCCTTTTGTGATCAGTAAAATTTTTGATAAAGCTCATCTCTTTTTGTCGATTGAAATCGCCGCAGCCGCCATTTTGTTAGCCGCAACTGGTGCCGTCGTGAGCTTCATGCGCGGTCGAGACATTGCCAAAGGCACCACTATACTAAGCGCAACGCTTGCTGTTTTTTGCGCCGTTTTCGTACCGCTAATGTTCACTCTCTACTACAACGTTTACCAATTGCCTGTCGATAACCTCGTCGCGTACGCGCTTAAACGCAACGCCAATCTTGCAGTAGTCAATTATCTCGAGCCATCGACGACGTATCACTACAAACGCAAATTACCCTTAATCAAAGATGAAGCTGAAATGCAGTCATATGGAGACGAGAAAGCAGGAATGCAGTGGATTCTCATCAGCGATGATGTTTTGAGCGTGCTTTCATGGACCAATCGCTCGCCTCGCGTTGTTGCCTATGATGGTCACTGGTGGCTTTTTGCCATTGATCGAAATTGCGCTAAAGAAAACACAGTGCCGTGGTTTGGACTTTATACGAAAGACGCCAGTCACAGACCACTGGATTATCCAAAACTTGCCGATATGCCTGACGCAAAATAATACTTTGGACGGTTGATCAACCGAACTACTCCTAATCTTCGAGACTAACTTCGTCTCTTGGCGGCGGCGTATTCAAACGTGTGGCGACCGCGTAGATGCGCTTGCCTTGCGATTCATGATAGGTGCGCATTAAGATTTCTGCGAGCAATCCCATCAAAATCAACTGAATTCCCACCATGAAACACATCGCCACAAGCACAGGCAGAGGAGTTTCAATGAAGGTCGTATCGTAAAAGAATTTGAGCACGAGCATCCAGGCGAAACCTGCAAAAGCAAAGCCGATTGAGGCAATGCCGGCTGTGCCGAAAACATAAATAGGCTTGGTGAAATAGCTGCTCATAAATTTGACCGTAATCAAATCGAGAACAACTTTAAACGTACGCGACAGACCGTATTTTGATTGACCAAATTGGCGAGCAAAGTGATTGACAGGAATTTCTGCCACTTTAGCGCCCTGCCAGCTGGCGTAAATCGGCACGAAGCGGTGCATTTCGCCATAAAGACGAATGTTTTTAATTACGTCGCGACGATACGCTTTAAGTGAACAGCCATAGTCGTGCAGACGCACACCGCTTATCACCGAGATGATTTTGTTTGCTGTCCATGATGGAATCAAACGCGTGAAAAACTCATCTTGACGGTTTTTTCGCCAGCCGCTGACGACGTCGTAACCTTCGTCCATTTTAGTCAATAGAGAGCGGATGTCGGCTGGATCATTTTGCAAATCCGCATCCATAGGGATGATGATTTTGCCGAGCGAATGGTCGATGCCGGCAGATAGCGCCGCCGTCTGGCCAAAGTTGCGCACGAATTGAACTATCTTGATACGTTCGTCTCTCAACGAAAGTTTTTCCAGTTCTTCAAAAGAGCGATCGATTGAACCGTCATCGATAAAAACTACTTCCCAGGTCTTACCAAGCTCGGTCAAAGCAGCGACGAGTTTGTCATAAAGACGTTCGATATTTTCTTCTTCGTTATATACCGGAATGACCACAGACAATTCTGGTTTCGGTTTGACCTGTCTGGACGTTGCTTCCTGCAGCATTTTGTCCGACCATGTGTCGGACGTGTCCATGTTTACAGAACCAACTGGTTGTTTATAACGAGCCATCTTTCACCGCAAGTGCAGGGCATTGTGAGTTGTGCTTAATTTAGCGACTAACTGAGTTTGAGCGTTGTCAAAGGTTAGTGTACATGTCCACGTCAACTTCTGGAAACTAAATTACGGTAAGGTTTGCTCTTCCGTCACGGGTGCCTGTTCTTTGTCAATCTTTGTTGCAAGCAGGCATCCCCAGGCGCAAAAGATAGTCAGCATCAAGCCGGTCAGTAAGGGACTAATGCTATGGGTGCCAGATGCCGCAACGACAAATTGCACATCGTAGCCAATCCACGTCGCTATTGCCAGTTGCCGCATGGCTTTTGCATTTTTGGCAGACCACTGATGCGAAAACATCAGTATGCCGGCAAAGGCCAGCATTGCCAGATCATAGTTGTATAGACGCGAATAAATAGGCCAAGTCAAAAGAGAGACGATAGTGATTAGGGCCAGTCGATTTTCTTTGGGCGCATTCTTTCTTACGTGAAAGAAAACAAAAAGCATTGTCACGGCCGAAATCGCTGCCGCTGTTGCAAAGACGAGCATCCTGGTAAATGCTGGCGTTGTTTCTGGCAGGCAAATAATAATGGTGCCCGGAACGCAGGCAAAAAGGTGCGAAACATTCGTTGGAAATAAATGTGACGCCAGTCGTATTGTGTCAAAGAACCAGTGAAAAAATACAGCTGGCGTCAGGCAAAAAATACTGAGAGTGAGCAGGACTGCGCAACCAGCTGTTAGGGCAGCCAGGCAGCGTATGTTGCCAGTGGCAATAGCGATAATCACTGTCACTGGCAAAAACTGTGGTTTAAGCGACATTAGAGACCACATCAAGCCGCCGGCAACGCTTTTTTTCTTTTGCAAAAGAAAATAGCCTGCTGCAAGAGGTAACAAGCCAAACAGTATGCTTACTTGCCCCAGCCACAAGGTGCCGGCAATGGGAAAAAAAAGGAGGCTGCCCAGAAAAACTTTGCGTGCGTCAATGCCAAAGGCCCGCTCGGCTTTGAAACCAAGCCACACTATGCCAATTAGATTAATTACCTGGAAAGCAAGCAAGGCTATATTTACGGGCAGTGGAGCAAAAATACTGAAAAGCGCTGCAACCAGAGGCGGATAGAGAAAAAATCCATATAGATCTTTGCTCAAGCCGGGGTAGCAGTGATGAAGGAATTGATCGAATGGAGCACCGATAAAAGTAGTGGTGCTAGCTGTTGGATACAAAATGTCGGTCTGATTGTGAGCGACGAGATAGCCGGCGCCATAAAAATTGAGATGGAAATCCGATGTGATTCTTGTTTGAGGGACGAGGATTTCGGTGCCGACCATGGTGCTCAAAACTAATACGCACCATAGAAGCGATGGTATCCAGGGTATGAGCGCGAGTGCTCGCATTGATGATAGTCCTGCTTTAGCGGTTAAGAGAAGTATTTGCGCCAGAACTGCTGGAACATAAAAAGAGTCCACAGTTCTTTGCGTCTGTCGATTGAGCCAGAACGATGCTCGCTCAATAAATTCCGAACATATTTTTTTTCAAAAAGTCCCTGCTGGACAATAAACTTATCGCTGAATAGTTCATCGACTATCGGCTTGAAGTCCTTGTTCAGCCATTTGGCGACAGGTATGCCAAAGCCTTTTTTGGGTCGATTGATAGTTCTGTGTGGCAAATAGGGTGTCACTGCTTTTTTGAGAAGATATTTGGTCGTCATGCCTTTCACTTTCAATGATGATGGCAATGAAAGCGCAAATTCGACCAGCGGATAGGCTAAAAATGGCAGTCTCACTTCTAGCGAAGCAGCCATTGATGCTCGATCGGATTTTACCAGCAAGTCATCGGGCAAGTATGTGCGCAAATCTAAACGCATGATGCGCGAGACCACATCGTCGTCGGCGATAGCTGGACTGAGGCTGTAAAACGGGTTGCTAGGATCAAAGAAATCTTCTTCTCGACCGATTGTGGCGGCTCGGGCAGACTTACCGCGAGCTGCGTGGTCCATCAGTTTCTCTTGCTCTTGCAGCGAAATAGAACCCATCCAGCGCAGATGTCTTTGCATCGGTGATTCAGCGGCAGACGATATAAACCGCTTCATTTTATAATCGAGACTGAGATTATTCATGTTGACTGGTAATGCGCGAATCGTCGGCTCGATTACACCATTTCTAAGCATGCTTGGCACTCGATTCCACATACTGGCCATCTTGTGCGCCTGATACGTTGGATAACCGCCAAACAACTCATCTCCGCCTTCTCCAGACAGTGCAACTGTGACCGATTGCTTGGTCATTTTCGACAGAAAGTAAGTTGGCAGTATTGAGGCATCGGCCATTGGTTCGTCGAGCACCGCCCATAGTTCTTCCATCGTTTCGAGCGCCATGTCTGGCAAGAACTGAATCACTTCGTGATCTGTGCCCAAATGACTGGCTACTGCTTGAGCATGGGCTGACTCATCGAATGAGGGATCGGCAAAACCAATTGAAAAAGTGCGGATTGGATTGCGTGAATGCGCTGCGGCAAAAGCCGCTATTGCTGAAGAATCTATGCCACCAGAAAGAAACACACCTAGAGGAACGTCTGCGATCATCCGCAATTGAATCGATTTATCGAGAAGCTCGACCAGCCGTCCGGCTGCGTCCGCTTCGGTGATCGATTCCTGCGCCTCGATTTTTGGTGTCCAGTAATTTTTCAGAGAGATATCGCCATTTTTGACGAGCATAAAATGACCGGGCATCAGTTTGTGAATGCCATCGAAAATCGATTCAGGAGCAGGCACATACTCCAGAGTGAGATATTTTTGCAGAGCCGCCAGATTGAGATTTTTCCTTGTTTTAGGATGAACAAGAAGCGCTTTCAATTCGGAACCGAATATTAATTGCCCGTCAAAAACTCCCCAGTGCAAAGGCTTTTCGCCCAGTCGGTCGCGTGCGATGAAGAGAGTTTCTTTGCCTGTATCCCAGATGGCGAATGAAAACATGCCTTCTAAATACTGGAGGCAATCGACACCATATTCTTCGTAAAGGTGGACAATTACTTCGGTATCGCTTCTGGTGCGTAGGGTGTGACCGAGCTTTACCACCTTCTTTTGCAGCTCTTGAAAGTTGTAAATTTCGCCGTTAAAAACAATCCACACCGACTCATCTTCGTTGGCTATAGGTTGCTGTCCAGTCGCCAGATCGATAATAGACAGGCGAGTCATGCCCAAGGCCGCTGGACCGACTATCTTCATTCCTTCTTCGTCTGGCCCGCGATGATAAATGCTGCGGCACATCTGGGGCAGATAGTTATCGTCTGGAGCTATGTCCTTGCCATTGAGATTGAGATAGCCGATGATGCCGCACATATGGATTGCCTTATTTTCTGTTCGATACTAGCAGTAGTGGCACTGGATCAGTAAATTTGCCCCGGCTTTTGGCCAGAAATCCAAGGTCCAGCTTTTTATAAACCGACGGACGACTTTCCAGGATGACAGCCTGAGAGCGTACATCTTCAGGCAGCATTTTGAAGCGATCTTCAGTGACTATGATTAAAGCAGGCTCGGGCTTGCGCATGTACGCTGCTAGATCGTCAGTGCCATTCAATTCAGCTGGAATTTTTCTGGTTTCAAAAAGTGCAGCGTCATACCAGTCGATTGTTTTTGCAAAGTCACCGTGGATGGCGATGCGTGATTCAGGGTGCAATTTCATGATCGCAATGTAAGAGTTTGCCGGTGATTGTTTCGCCAATAACGGATGCACTTGCACGCTGAAGCTGATGAGCGCCCAGCATAAGCCCGTAAACATAGCACCGTAGGCGACGAGCGATTTGTCTTTGATTAGTGCCCAGGTGGCAGCTATGCCGCAGAGAATTAAACCAGCTGGCATCATTGCCCAGCTTTCAACATCGCTGCTTTGAGTGACTAAGGGCAACATATAGGCGGCTACGGCAGCGCCACCAAAAAGACTGGCCGTTAGCAACCAGGCGCCAGCGTATTCTCCAACTTGTTTGTTCTTGATCCAGTGATTGATGCTCAAGGCGACTACGCCAGCGGCTGCTGGAAAAGCTGGCAAGTCGTAGTAGTTCATCTTGCCGCGTGAAAAGGTGAAGAAGGCGGTGGTCAGAATCAGCCATATCCACAGATATAGCTCTTGTTTGGATTCTTTGAGATCGACTTTTTTCTGGAACCTTTTGACGGCGCTAAACAAAGCGAATGGCAAGAATATCGACCAGGGAGCAAAGCCCATAAACAGAGATTGCACCATGTACAAAGGCGAATAGTGGTACGCGTAAGCTGAACCGAAAAACCTTTCTACATTGTGATGCCAGAGCCATGCGCCAATACCAGCAGTTGTTGTAACAGCAGACGCCGCAGCTACATACCAGGGGGCGGCAACAGCGAAGAACACGACAGCCGCGATAGCAATTTGAACGACATTGAGAACGCGCAATTGTTTCGTTGCTACCAGATACAAGAAAAATGAAGCAGCAGGCAATATGAGAGCGACTGGACCCTTTGTTAAAGTGCCCAGACCCATGCTTGCTGCAGCGATGAGATAGCAGGGCAGACGCTTATTTTTGTCTTGCAGACCGACGTACAAACTGGTGAGCGCCACTGTGTCGAACAAAGTAAGGAGCATGTCGGTCATGCATAATGTGGCAAATTCCCAGAAGCGCTGCGAAGTAGCCAGAATCATCGTCGCAATAAGACTTGATTGCCAACCCCAGAGGGAGCGGATGCCTGTGGCAAACAAAGCGAGACACAGAATTGCTGCCACCATTGATGGTATGCGCGAAGCAAGACCCGATGGTCCGAAGGCGGCAAAACAAGGAATGATTGTCCAGTAATTTAAAACGGGTTTGTCAATGCATGGAACGCCGCGATACAGCGGCACGATGTAGCTTCGATGATCCAGCATCTCACGTGAGATTTCAGCATAAGCAATTTCTGAGCGATTGAACTTCGGTCGCGAATTCGAAACACTGAAATATGCGCAACCAGAGATTAGTAAAATTGCAATCAGTGCTTGCAGCCAGATCTTTCTATGAGCAAAATCATCAGCCTTGCGGCCTTTCGCCGTCCTTTCTGACAGTGGTTTGGCAAGATCTTTCGAGGCAGGTGAAATATCGGTCTCAAGGTCCGCTGCGTGAGTGGTCATGCCGAAATCCTTATGGTGCCAGTGTGAGTATCTTGGCATGCTCGATAGTTTCGGTCTTTAAGCTCCCTTAAGGGGAATACTGGTAATCATCAAGGTTGCATCTGGGTCAGCGTTTTGCCGACGAAATTATATTAAGATGATGCCGTCAGTCGTTCTCGACTCCTGCGATTTGCATTGGGATAAGATTCAAGCGATGCAGCAGCTATTGCCTTCAATGACGTGCTCTGGAAGCGGACTGGTGGACTTCAGTAGTTGAAAGTAATGAGGCTGTCAGAGAACAGCTTGTCATTTACAGTACCTGGCACACTGATCACAGCTAAGGGCATAGACGGCTGGCGTGAAGCGTTGCCGAATCTAGTGATCGAAAATTCCAGCAAAAGGTCCCTCCTTTAAGTGCACAAATTGGTAATTGTGGCTAACACATTTCATTTATTCGATCACTTTTTAAAATAATTGCTCCATTATCCCCTGAAGCTACCGTAAAGCCTTACCCTGTTCGGGAATGTGCCGTGAGTAAATTCTTAAGAAAATGCTTGACAATGAATATCTGGTTGCATATACTCGGCTCGGGGTTGAACTTTCTCGACCTTCTAGTCCACGTCTTTTTTACTACGGTAACTCTGTGTTCAACACTGTTTGATTCGCTTCGAAGCGAGCGCTCTGCTCTTTCATGCGAAGCTCGAGACACTTAAATTATCTCTGCTTTGACGTGCTCATAGCAAAGTCGTTTTGGAAGTGAGTTTGAGGAGATGGCGATGTTAATTTTGAAAAAGCGCTCCGTAGTCACGGCTCGAATTGGTGATATTTTCGCCGAGTCTGGGTTGATCAGCCAGAACCAGGTCGAGCAAGCATTATCGATTTCCAGAAATGCCAAACTGCCTCTCGGTCGCGTTCTAGTGATGTGCGGTTATGCAAGCGACATTGAAGTTGAAAATGCCCTTGAAGCACAACGTGAATTGCGTTCGGGAAAATGCTCACGCGATCATGTATACAAATTGATTCGTATGGCTCATCTAAATCAGATTAATTTAGCAGACGCCGCTAGTTTGCTGGCATGGGAAGGTGCATATACAGCTAACCTCAGTCAATTAGGGAAGTTGTTGTTAGCCGCTGGACTGGTTGACGAAAAGAGTTTGCTGAAAGCATCCGTTGATTGCAAACAATCGAATATGCCTCTTGGCGGTTTCCTTTTTGCTGATGGCAAGATCTCTCTCGAGCAATTAGAAAATGCACTTAGTATCATGGTTCTGATTCGTGATGGCAATGTTTCACGTTTGAACGCCGTGCATGCTTTAAAAAATCTGCAAACAGAAAAGTGTGGTTTGCGCACCACTTTGAAAAATCTCAATTTGGAGCATGTACTTTCAGATAACAGAATGCGTCTGGCTGAACTGTTGATTGCTTCAAATGTCGTAGAAGAGCACATGGCTTTGCTCGCTCTCGAAAGTTCAATTGAAGAAAGACGTCTAATTGGACAAGTTTTAATTCAAATGGAAATGTTCAAACCGGTAGTTCTGGATTCGGCGCTCACAATTCAGCAGATGCTCACTGATGGGGGCATCGACATTGACCAGGCCTGCGCCCTCATGGTGCATGTCCGCGATTTGGAATGCTCCGTTGAAGACGTACTCAAAGAGTTCGAACGAATCAACGAAGTTGCTCACTTCATTCGTCGTTCTGGTTTGCTTGATGGTAGACAGATGCGTGAGCTGGCGTCAAATGTTCAAGATTTCGAACATGATTTTGGTGAAGCACTCATACGCAGCGGTTTGGTCACAGGCACTACGATTGGTTATGGTGCGTATTGTTTGAGTCTGGTCGAATTGCGTGAATTGTGGGAGCAAGAAGCGTACATCGTGTTCAAACATTGTGTTCAGCACAACGTTGAACCAGATGTAGCAATTGATCTGCTGAAATTTGGTCGCCACGGTGAACACCGCTGTGGACACAACGATCTTCTTTCTAAAATCGCCTGATTTTTTCTTTTTTGTTTTTTCGAGTTTGCCGCAATCAAAGTGCTCTGTTGTGAAAATGAACAGAGCATTTTGAATTTACTCTGCAGATATCGGCATCACTTTTATCTGAATCTCACGGATTTGGATTCTTAATTAAGTAGCTATTGTGTAGATGGATTTGGGGTTTGAGCTGGTGCATCGCCAGGTGCAGAAGCAGGAGCAGAATTGCCACTATCAACTTCTGATAGAGTGGCTTTTAAAGCTGCTGTTTCGGCAGGGCTGGTAGAATCTTTGATGCCGTCCTCGCATACGTCTTTTGCTTTTTGCTTGAAGCCGGCAGACATATAGGCTCTGGCGAGCGCGCAACGTGCCTTAATGTTGTGTTTGTCGGCTGTGAGAGTCTTGGAGTAGGTGTCGATGGCGTCTTCGACGTGTCCGGACTTCACAAGCTGCTCGCCGAGCGCGATACTGTCGGCGGTATTATCGGGATTGATGGCGACGACAGCTTTCATCATGGCGATTGCATTATCGGTATCTCCGTTGGCCATGAGTGCATGAGCAAGATAACGCCTGGCATTTGCGTCGTTGGGATTCAAACGCACCGCTTTAGCCAAAAGGTCCGTTGCTCGTTCGTTATTTCCTTTGCTCAATTGTTTGTATCCGGCAGAAATCAATTCAGTGAAAGTGCCAGAGGCAATTAGCTTTTTGTCTACCGGGTCAATTCTGTCAGAGGGAGCGAGATCAAGAGCCGGCGCAGAGGATCTTGGATGCAGATGGGCAAACAAGGTCCGCGCGGTCGCTTTGCCCTGTTTTGCCTCGACTGATTTAGGATCAATTTTAAGCGCCGTATCAAAAGCTTCTTCCGCTGACGACGCTTCTTGCTGTCTCAGTAGGAATTGACCGTGTGCGATATGTGCTAATAGATTCAGGGGATACAAAGTTATTGACTTAGTAAAATCATTATTGGCTGACGTACTATCGCCGAGCTTATCTTCGTAGATTGCTTTCTGCATATACAAATCGGAATCTGTTGAACTTAGGGTTAAAGCAGTGGAGATGTCTGCCAGAGCCGCTTTGAGCTCGTTCTTCTTGGCATAGAGGCTGGCTCGACTTTCAAGGTTTGCCGAGCTGGGAGATTTTTTAATTGATTCACTGTAACTTTCGAGAGCCTTGGCATCAGCCCCTTGCAAGCTAAAAATGTCTCCACGCTGACGATAATAATCTGCGTCCATTCCAGATATCTTGCCTAACTGTGCCACATCAGCCAGCGCCTCTGGGTATTTATGTTGCAGTGTGAGAATGCGAGCGCGCTGCTTGTATGCTTCCGCGTAATTTTTGTTGACTTTAATTGCCTGTGAGAAGCTGTTCAATGCTTGCTCGAATTGTCCGGCATCACCAAGTGATGCTCCTCTTTGAGTCAAGACCGCCGCGTCGTCTGGCGACAATGTAAGAGCACGGTTGAAATCTGTGAATGCGAGTTCGAAATTCTTTTGCGCAAGGTGTGTCCTTGCTCTGGCAACGTAGGCTGAAGCGTTCTTCGGATTAAGCTTGATTGCTTTGTCCAAGTCTTTGCTTGCTTTGTCGAATTGTTTTAAATTGCTGTAGGCCATGCCTCTGCCAATCAATAATTGCGGATCTTTGTTGGATTGCTGCAAGGCCATGCTGAAGTTTGATAGAGCGTCTAAATTATTGCCCAGCATTAAATTGGCTGATGCCCGGTTGCTCATAAGCGATAATGAAGGGCTGTTTCCCTCTAGCTGCATGAGCTTGTTGCAATCGGAAAGTGCTTGCTGATAGTGCCCTTGCTTTACGTATATTTCGGCTCTGTGTTCGAGAGCGCCGATGTGATTGGGATCGTCTTTGAGAATCGAATTAAACTCGTCGAGCGCGGCACTATCGCTGTTTAGTTTTGCTTCGATTTGCCCTTTGTTGAAGTGAGCAACTTTTAGACCACCATCTATGGTGAGGGCTGTATTGACCTCAGCGAGCGCATGTTTGTAATCTTTGTGGGCCATCATTGTCGCTGCTTTTTGCGAAAAAGAATCCGCAAGCAAAGTGCGCCCAACTTCTAACGACGCTACGACCACGCCGACTGCGACAACCGCTGCGCCGATGCGATTGTTTTTGCTGGCAAAAAATTTTGTCTTTTGTTTTGGTTCTCTTCTTTGATTGCCAATGTGCGAATAATCGTCTTGAATCTTGCCGCGAACACTTGGTGTAATAGGCTCTTTGCGAGGCGCTTCGGGAACGATAGGCGCCATCGCAGCCATCTTCATCTGGCTCTCAATGTTTTTGTCTTTCTTTGCTGATGAGACAACTTTTGCGACCCACGATTCGTTGTCATCGCTAGCCACTTCTTCGTTAGCTGTTGAAGCCGCTGTCTCGGCTGGCGTTTTCGACGGATTCGGTGTCTTAATCGCATCTAGCTCAGAGATATCTGGTTTGTTTTTGTCAGCCGATGGTATTGGTCTTTTTAGTTGGCTTGGAACAGCAGCTTTTTGTTCTGAGGCTTTCGCCGCATCGGCGCGTAATTGACCGAGGGCTGACATTTTATTCTGAGAAATATTGGAGACAGGCGTCAGTGTTTCAGATATCTTGTTGGCAGCGGCTGGCTTTTTGGTATCGGATGAATCATCTTCAGCCGACCTTGACTCATCGCTCGACGTTGATTCAGAATTCGAAGTCGTTGTGTCACCAGATGCGGCGACGAGATCGCGTTCGATTTCGGCACCGATATCCGAGAAATCTTCGTCGCCTGCTTTTGCAACAGTCTTGTCCTGCAGGGCACTACTATGAGTGTCTGTTGCGTGAACATTTTCAAAATCATTGGGAACTGACCATTGAGATTTCTTTTCTGGCGCCTTGGCTTTTTCTGGTGCGACCTTTGCGCTTTCTTGTGATTCGTCTGTTTTTGTTAGTGTCTCTTCCGGCTTGGACTTCGCTGCTTCAAGATTAGTAGAAGATTTGCTTGCAGGAAGTTTGCTTATGTCAACTTTGCCAAAGTCATAATCGGCTTCGGTTTTGGGTCGTAACTTCGACTCCGTGCGACGTTGCTCTGCTCTTGCGGCTAGTTGCGACTGAACCGGCTTTACTGGTAAAGCTTTTAAATTCTTCAAGAATGCTGTTTCTCTTTGATCTAAAGCGCTGTCAGCTTCAGCAGCTTCCTTGAATTTTTCAACTCGCGATTTGACTTCGGTCCTCGCGGCATCTTTTTCGGCTTTGTCTTTGTCCGCGTCTTCGCTCTTTTCTGTATCAGCTGTCTCTTTTGCAGCTAACGCTCTGGCTTCTCGTTCCGCTGCTTCTTTTTCAACTGCCTTAGCTTCTTTTTCGGCTGCTTCTTTTTCAGCTTGTGCCTTAGCTTCTTTTTCGGCTGCTTCTTTTTCAGCTTGTGCCTTAGCTTCTTTTTCCGCTGCTTCTCTTTCGGCTTGTGCTTCAGCTTCTTTTTCGGCTGCTTCTTTTTCAGCTTGTGCCTTAGCTTCTTTTTCCGCTGCTTCTTTTTCGGCTTGTGCTTCAGCTTCTTTTTCCGCTTCTTCTTTTTCGGCTCGTGCCTTAGCTTCTTTTTCTTCTTTCTCTTTTGTCTTTGGTTTGGCCAGGCGTTTTAACCATTCTTCGTCATTGGCATCAGCTGGATCTTCGGTAGCAAACAGACTTTCGCCAAGTGGTGCGCGAGCTGAACGGATGAAGGAGGTGAAAGAGTTATAGTCGTCTTCATCGTCATCATCGAAGTTGTCTGCGTAGACGCGCTGGCCGTCATGGTTGATTCTGGTTGACGGTGCTCGTTCTTTTGCTCCAGGAGGCTCGCTTTTTGCTGTTTCGCCGTCATCGCTTTCGGCGCTTTCTGCAACCAGCTTTCGAATATCAAGTCTGATTCTCTGCTGTAATTCTGCTGCAAAACCATCTTCGACATGTACGTAACGGAAGCTTCCCTTGCGCGCGGATAGCAAAACTTTTAAAGCGTCAACACCTTTGGCACCAGATGTCTGAACATATGCGCCAGTGATGTAGCGACTTTTACTGAGCGCTAATTCGCCTTCAAGATCAGCTGTTTCGATTCTGAGAATACCGTCTTGCCCTTCGTGCAAGTCGGCAATTTCCTTGAAAGCTGGCACAAGCCCAGTCTTTGCCGAAATAAATCCTTGAATTGTCTTAGCCACTAATGTGTATCCGCTACGAATTTTTCAGTGTTGAAATTTGGACGAGTGATTGAAAGAGAGAGTGCGCACAGTTATATTCCCAATGCCAACAGCAAATCATACCGTGTACAGGGTTTCTAGTATGACCGCTATTTGAAAATTATGACAAAAAAAGTTCGAATATGCTCGTCTAATTTGATTCAGGGCGATTTTTGATCAATGGAGTTCTTGACGACCGTGTTCGACTGTCGAATTTATTCGTTTCTTATCGGACCGATTGAGCTTAGCTCACTTGCTGTTTTTGAATGTGTTATTACAGATAAGTGGGGCTTTGCCGTGTACTGAGGTCAGATTATGAATTTGAAAAATCCGGGCGGTCTGAGCGATGACATTCGGTTTTTCGAGTACACCAAAGCGGCTAATCCTCTTGCAAAAGGAACGATCATTGACGTCCTCCCCTCCCTGAAGGAAGGGGATTCCGGCTAAGCGGTGAGAACCGCTGACACGGAGGGTTCCTGTTGCCGACGAGTATCCTCGTTCGCTTGGCAGGCTAACTGGGCTAGTCCAG
>Ga0182030_10017984_pt1 | contig 13595 bp, 7 predicted proteins | sample 812S3MmetaG_FD_121299 | JGI IMG/M metagenome (GOLD analysis project Ga0182030, IMG submission 121299) | Permafrost microbial communities from Stordalen Mire, Sweden - 812S3M metaG (Illumina Assembly) | ecosystem: Environmental > Terrestrial > Soil > Wetlands > Permafrost | place: Sweden... | reverse complement strand
CAACTTTGGCCAGTCATCCTCAGCAACGTCCGCGACCCACTGTAGGTAGACAGTCTTCGTGATCTTCTCTGCCTTGGTGATCTTGTCGACAAACGAAGGAATGCCAGCGTAAAGCGTCGGAAATTTGGTCTCATCGTACTGGCTCGATCCATCGAGAGGATTGAAGGCAGCTCCTTGTTTTGTTGTGTCCTTCTTCTTGCGGTAGACCTTGCGAGAGATCTTGCCGTAAAGAGCATCCTTCAGCGCCTCCTGAAAGTAGGCCATCTGCTCTTGGTTGGGCTGTTGTCCATTCAGCTGGAACTTCTGCTCGAACTTCTCACGAGCTGCGATGACGACGTTGGGGCAGACTTGATTCACGATGTTGACCTGTCTGCAAAGCACATGGCAGATGATTCGTCGAATCGTGGTATCGATGAACTCGATGATCGCTCTCTCCCTCGGAGTCCAATCCTTCTCTGCGGGTTTCTCTGACAGCTGAATAGCGATCTGCAGCTTGTCCTTTCCCTCTCCGTCTGGACCAGCCTGTCCTTGTTGACCTTGCTGTTGAGGTTGTCCGTATTGTGGCTGCTGTCCTGGCATTCCAGCCATTTGAGGAAAGCCACCTCCAAGAGGAATCATGCCAGGAACTCCTCCTCCCAGAGCAGCATCGCCAGCTTTGTTGTCCTTGGCTTGGCCTCCGCCCTTCTGAACTCCGTAGGAATCGCCCTCCACAAGGAAAAACGGAGGCTTTGGCATGTTGTCCTTAGGATCTCGGTACGTCAGGACGCCCGTGAAGTAGAACGAGTCCTTGCCAGACTTGGCGTCGAAGAACTTCTTGCTCTTGATGCTGGAGGGGTTGATGTCGTAGCGATCATACTCGATCGGCGCGTAGGGATCGACGTAAACACACTCGACCATGGTGTAAGGCAAAAGGGTTCAAATAGGGAAGAAGGTCAGAGAAGACCAGGGACAAAAAGTCAAAAAAGTTTGAAGGATCAAGCACGCTTGATTTTGTTTCATGATCGAAGAAATAAAAATGTCGATTTTTCCGCGATAATAGCCAAAAAATTCTAGACCATTTTTCCTAATAATTTTATAATTTTTTTATAATCTATACCATAATAGGTATAGATTGATTAGTAGCGTCTGAAAGAGACCTAACTAACATATAAAACTATGGAAGCTGAAATATCTCCCATTTGATATCTTCGTGGGAGATATTTAGTTTTTCAAATCCAAGTTTTAGAATATCTAGATTGGTGAGTTCGGTATCTCTGCTCTTCAGCAAGACAAAATCCTCCATATCAGGGTTGTAACCTTCATTTCTGAGAAACAACCATAATAAATGTATGCCATGAATGAAATTAGATCTGTCTTCCGGTTTTATTTCATTATAAATGGCAGCTAATAATTCTCCGCGTTTGTTTACAGATGGTACATAAGGAGTTATATCGCCTGGTTTATTTCCTGTGAGATCAATCCAGATTCTATGGAGATGTTTATAATATGCGCCTAATCCCAATCCTTTCATGATTGTAACCAAATCTGTTCTCGTTAGTCGCTTTATATCAAAATCTTGATATTGTGCTACGGCACCTCTTATTGCCTCCATAACTCTTTCAGGTATGTTAACTGGATAAGTACCTTGAAATTGTAAGACAATGTCTCCAAAATTAATTCCCGTTTCGTAATTGCTTTTCTTTGCGTTAGTATTTTCAAAGTCTCCTCCTTCTGGCATATATTCTATCTTTTTCTGTACACTATCGCAATCACTACATATATATTGTTCTCCTCCATCAACTATTATACCATTACATACTGAACACAAAGCTGCAGATTTGATATCTCTTGTTATTGTCATCGGACAATATTCTCTGGCTATAGATAAATATTCTTCTACCAACTCTGTTTTCCTCGAAGATCTTATACCGTTCAATTTTTCTTTTTGGCCAAATATCCTGGGAGCCGTCATTTGTAATTGTTTGTATTCCCCTAACAATTTAGCAGTTTTTAGTTTGTAATCGAGCGTAGATATCTTTTTCAAGATTGCAAGTTCCCTCTCTAGGCTAGATATTTTAATCTTTATAGCTGAGATTTCGTCTGTGGTGATGTTAGGTTTTCTAAAATTTCTAAACGATTCTATAGTTTGAGCCAGTACTTTTTCTTTTTCTCTCTTTTCCTTCAAATATTCCAGTACACTATCGTTTGCTCTCAGAATATCGAAATCATAAGACCATTTTATTTCTATGGGAGCAAAGGTGAAATCAGCGATAGTTTTAATTTCTTGAGGTTTAGGTTCAGGTCTTCTTATAGTTTTTGCTATTGGCATAGGTGTTGATTGTACAACATTTATATTACCAGTTCCTGGATTTAATATTTTAGCTGGCTGAGCATTTTGCTGTGTTGCTGGCTGGGTCGCCGCTTGTTTACTTTTTAGAAATGGATTATATACGCCTTTTTGCACAATCATCGTAAATATTTTATCTTTTATTTTAATAATATTTACGCTTAAGCCTGTATTTTTGTTTTGAAACGTAAAAAAATGGAAATATCAAAAAACTCACATATAAAAACACGAGGACGCCGATATTAAAAGATAAGAGATAACAAATATAAAGAAGCCATGGCGGGACCAAGTAGCACTGCATTCATGAGACTTCAAAATTCCATATCAAAAAATACAGATTTCGAACCTAAGAGCATGAAAAATGCTTTGATGTTCAATTCAGCTAGCCCTGAATGTTTCTCTACATTCAGATTGGCACTGATTAGTAAAAAGATAGATCCAAATGAGTTATTTATCGTATCATCCATAATGAGTCTAGAAGTTGATAACATTTATACTAGATATGCTGGATTGGCATTACGATATGGAGCAAATCCAAATACTTACATCAAAGCTCAATTTCAGTTCGGAGAGCAAATGGCTGATATTCCAATACATATAGCTAAACGATTGTGGGATATTACTCCTAGATCATTGGAAGAGAGCATGGCTGGGGATCTTAGTACTTATGGAGATTATGATGAAAATACTACAAATGAACAAATAGAAGATAGATTCCAAGAGAAACAGCGAGCAGCTCTCGACTTGTTGTCTATGATGGCAATTAAAGGATTAGTTTCCGATTCTCAAATTACAAATGCAGCTTTGCTGACAAAACTAGGAATTAATGCTACTAAATTCGCAAATAATCATCCAGATTTTTTTGAGTCAGTCTATGGAGCTATTCAAACTGATGACGTTTTAGGAGCTATATTTGCAGATGAGATAAAATACTTTGAACAATGGAAAGGGAGTCTCCAAACTGCGTACGGAGTAAATCCAGAGAGAAATAACAGAATAATTAAATATGCAGAATTCTTAGATCTTGTTGACGTATTGACATTGACTGATATTTATGGTGATATGGAGAAGCTACAAGATATGTTTAAGTTTCAAGATGCAGAAGCGTTGAAACTTATTATCCCAAGGATGCAAGAATTGGGAATTATCGGAATAGAAAATGACAACACCGGTAGATATGGTGATGATAGAAGAGCCAGTGCCAAAAAGCTAGAAATAATAATGTTCGATTGGTGTATCACTTATTACAATCAAGCTGCATTAGAAGCTCTTTTAGATGTAGGAGTAATTCCAGAATATAGTATAAGAAGCCAAACCATAAGATCGGCAAAGGCGGTTTGTGGAAAATATCCGTTACAATGTCAATTATTAAATCATATGACTGTATCTTATGTGAAAGAAGGTTACGGTCTTGACAGCGAGCAACTACAAGAATTGAATTTTTCAAAGCCTACGCTAGCAGCAGTAAGAAAAGAATATTCCACTCCTGCATGGAAATCGGTATGCAAACTAGAGTCTGGAGATGTAAATCCTGATTTGAAAGAAATGGCTAGAGAAGTTGGAGTTCCCATAGGAGCAAGCAAGAAAGAAATTTGCGATACATTTGAGGCTATGTCAAAAGGAAATCCAGCGTCTTTGAAACAAGCATCTTTTACTGTCAATAGAAATATGATACTAGCATCTACAACAAGTGCCGCTGATATAGTTTCTGGCAGAAAAACTCTCGTGGAAAATAGAAATTTACCGGCAATAGGAAATATGACGATAGACGAATTGCAACAACAAGCAACTTCTCCTTCTAATTCGGGTATTACTGGTCCTACTTCAGCTGCTGTTCCTGCTAGTCCTCCTGCTGCAGCAATGGAAGCTCCGATTTGTGCAAATAACGACACATTATTTAGACCCATAGAAGACTATCCAGCAATAGATAGAATTACTTATTCTGATGGTCAGAGTACTTGGTGTTTTACCTCTGAAAACTTCGAGGAACTATTGCAAACCGGGATAAATAGATGGGCTCCAAATCCATCAGGTGGTATGGGAGCTCCAATTCCTGACGAGGTATTGGTGGAAATACAACAAAAACTAGATATGATAGAAAGAGCTCAACTACCGAGCAAACCAGCCTCAGTCTCAAAAGGCATTGACAGAATTTTCAATAGCAATCCTTCTAACCACGAATCATATTATGAAAGGGAAACAAATAGAAGGCTAGAAGATTTTTATATATTTGCTGAGGACTACGGCATAGACCGGGGAATATTTACTAAATTGAGATCTCCAGATTATCAACTCTTAGCTGATAACATTTTATCCACAACAACTCGAATTAATGTAAATAGATCTAGTCCTGGATTGGCACTAAGAGATTTTGCCAATGCTGTTATGATAGAAATAGATAATTTCCAAAATAGAGATGAAGTCGGAAATACGTTGGCTGATATATTGAGACAACCATAACTTCAATGAAATTAAAATACAATATAATACTAGATGTGGTATTATATGTGTTGACTGGGTTATTTATAAATTACACTAGGATATTTCGCTAGTGCTGTTATGATAGATAATCTCCGGAATAGAGATGAAGTCGGAAATACGTTGGCTGATATATTGAGACAACCATAACTTCAATGAAATTAAAATACATGATGTAATACTCTATTAGTATTATATGATCATCCCCCAGGCCCATGTTTTAATATGGAACCTTAGCTAGTGGTAAAGTTCCATCTCCAAATTCTAAATGATACAATGGCGGAGGATATCTGTATGGATTATTCGGATCGGCACCTTCGAGTAGAGAACCCATGAATAGAGATCTTCCATTTTTAATACCAATAAATCCTCTCGAAATTTCAGACTCGTATTTGTCTGAGCCGTTATGATCTAATACGATGTAAGGATATTTGTCGATGTCGTATACTATACCCGTCAGAAAATGGGTTCTTGTTGTAAATGCCGAAGTTAAAAGTTGAACATAATCTCTTTGTTCTTGTGTATCATTATCATTTTCATAGATGGAATCGCCAACTATAGCTACAAAATTTTCTCTGAAGAACTCAGGCGTGACTATAATAGGAGATACTATATAAATATTCACAGTTGGATCTTTTAATAAGTCTTTCAGTCTCGGAGTTCTTAAAATTCTCTGAGTTATATGCATACCCGTCCTAATAAAATCATCCAGAATGACGATGTTTATACATCTCGATATATTGTCATTTTTCTTAATTCTGTTCCAATAATCATCATATGTTTCTATAATATAACCCCTATGCTGCATGACGTTGTTGAAGATATAATTCATCCACAATTCACTAGAACTCTGTTCCCCGTCTTCTATTTTTCCGTTAGATATCAGAAAATCGCAGTCTGAACGATTCATTTCGGAAATGAGTAAATCTATGGCTTGAGCTAGCGATGCTAACCAATCATTGAAATGATATTCTACATATCGCATTTGATCTACTAAATACGGTTCCGCCAACGATTTCCATTCTTGAAGTTTTTGTTGGTCGACATGATATTCTTTTGTAGGTTTAGTTCTCATTAATCTAGGATCAGTGTTAAATAATCTATTTAGTAGATCTAGGGTAGTTTCTTCTTTTTCGAGATTGACGTTTCCGCGGGTTTCATTTCCAAGATCTCCACTATAATTTTTGAGGTCACCTAGTTGGTTATCCAGATAAATAACACCATTTATTACCAAAACATACAAATCAGGTGTTATCAATCTATTTAGCACGGAGGCCGTGTCCATTAACTTATTAAATAATTTTCTTCCGTTTGTTGCTGTACAGAAAAGTGGACTTGCCATATTGGGTTTATCAATAGAAATATGATTTGCTAGTATATCAAGTCCTGGATTTATATTCGCAATTTGTTCTATAGACAGATTCGCAACTTTAACCAATCTGTCTATGGCAACATCAATAGGAGCTATTATTATTTTGATTCTATTGTTTTCATCATTACTATCGATATTAGAATAAAATCTGTTCAGGTAGTTGTTGACAAATAGTGATGCCCCGTTGGCCAATAAAAATCTCTCGATTTCTTTTGATCTACTGGTTCTAGGTACCTCCATTTTTATTCGTCTTTTTTTAGTCCGCCAGACTTTTTATTTTGAACTCGATATTATATTTGTATCTCTGGCTTTGGGAGTTTTTTGAAAATAAAAAAATCGGCAAAAATTGAATTATTTAAATTTAGACGAAAATAAGAAAAAATCGCCAAACGCAGAACTAGAATCTCCTTAAAGGTCTTAGATCAACACTTTAAATCGCAAATACATAACTAGATGGAGAACTCATCGCCACCAACAAACGGTGTTACAAAGAAATCTTTTCTATTCCAACAAGGAAAAGGCTACAGACTATATTCTGTTGTGATAGATACCCAAACATCTAGTTATGTATTTGCTAACACTACCATCGAGATCTGTTATTTTGCTTTTGAAAATCACGCAAAAGATCTTATCAGCAAGTATGGTGTGAATTCTACTCGATTGATAACTGATACTTTGGCCAGAAAAGAACTAGGAATTTCCGATAACGTTTTGAGGCGAAATGGTAATTCCAGAGAATCTAAATTACTAAAGAAATCTGGGAAAACATCGATGTATGTCTCCAAATACATCAGAGACTACATTCGAAGAAACAGAGATATATTCAATATTCTTTCCGATTTTTATGCTAACAACAAATTAGCTTTCACTAACAGTCTAGATTATTTGATATACAAGCCAGTCATGTCAGAAAAGTCATTACCCATATTAGATTGTCATATTTTCGAACCGCTACAAGCGGCAACCTCAGTTGTTAATCCTTTTCACTACGTTTGTTTTGTATGCGTGTCTTCAAATAGTTCTGATGTCAATAAGCCTTTGCCTGTAAATCATCATAAGATCACTGCCGATAATGACATGGATGGGTCTATTTATCTTCTCGAAAACTTTGATGTTCATTTTGAAGATATTAAAGATATCATTAGACCTTCTGGCAAATATCCTATAAACAAACAGAAGAAAAACATCGAGGTTAGTCTATTAGAAAATCTGGATATAAATGGAATAAACGATGAACTAAGAAGAATTCATGAGTCTAAATTTGATTATCCCAAGTTCAAGAAACGATCAACTGACGGATTTAATTTTACGACCGAATCTCTTCCTAGTGGACCAAATCGTCCAGATTATGAATTCAAACCTTTAGAATGGAAAAAGGTAGAGATGAAACCAGGAGATTTATTAGTGTTTGACTGTAGAATTCCTTACATGACAGCAGCCAACAAAGCTATTATGTGGAATGGAGAAATACTAAATAATAACCCCGTAGTGTTCATTCCTGTTTCATTGAGACCGGTCGGCAAAGATTGGTATTCATCGCAAAAATATAAGGAATTAACTGAAGCAATCAAAACTGGAAAAGCAGGAAACTGGGGTAAGAGAACTTACAAGGGATGCAATATGGATGAATTTAGATGGAGAAGTACAGAGAGGTCATTGCCTGGATCTACAATAGGTGAATGTGTCGACATAAAGGACTTTTTACCGCATGACAGATTAATCTTTGGCTTGGATAAGTATATTCTCTGAAAATCAAACAAAAACAAAATAACGGCTATATGAGTTTACAATAAGTGAATGTGTCGACATAAAAGACTGCATGACAGATTAATCTTTGGATCTGATAAGTATGATTTTATATCATGAGTTTACAATAAGTGAATGTGTCGACATAAAAGACCGCATGACAGATTAATCTTTGGCTTGGACAAATATACTCTCTGAAAGTATGTTCTCTGAAAATCAAACAAAAACGAAAGTGTAATTTATTTTATCTGAGATCAAAAAACTAAGATGGATACCAAATCAAATATAGAAGACAAAAGCGAGATCGCAATTCAAGATGGATCGTTTATTCTCATGAGAAAAGTAAATGACGATGAAACCTTCTCTAATGTGAATACTGACACCAAGGAAAGATTCGATATAATTCGAAAGGAGTGGTTGATAATCGTTCTTGGAAATGCCAAGAATAATCAAATAACTCATATGGTAAATATCTTGTGGAAGCGAGGCGGCGAGCCTTATTTTCTTCCCACGCATAAAGAAACTAGATTTCTCACATATGACATAATTAGAAGTGTCTCTAATATTTGTACACTTAACTTTGAAGTGGATGACAAAGAAGTATATTTTACATGGTCTGGAGGCAAAGAGAAAGTCTATCCAGCATATAGTGATGTTCCATCAGATATTCTCGAAAAAGCTAAAGTTATGTTTTGGGAAAAGATCTTCGATGAGTGTTGCAAAGCTAGTGGTTGGTACCAAGACGAAAAGACTGAATGAACCGCACAAAAATAATTATTACCCCAGAAAGTAATAATTGTACAACAAGAACGAGCAATTAGAATCCACCTCAAAGTTTCATTCAAAATAAGCTACCTTTGTCTTTATAGCTATATGATTACATTTACATGAAATAAATAACAAATGATTATTATCCAAATGAATAATAATTGTACGATAGCTACACGTAAACTGGATTCATATGTAACTTGGATAACAAAAATAAGCTACCTTTGTGTTTATAGCTATATGGTTACATTCAAAAGAGAATTTTTAAATAAATGAATTTAAAAATAAAAGATCAAAGATCTTTGGTGGATAACTACCTAATAGGTCCAATTTGGCGTAGTTAAAAGGGAACGAAAAGAAACTAAAGAAAAAGAGGATGAGCAAAGTGACGATGAAAAGAGATAACACCTACGGTTGTTATAGTTATGGAACAAAACAGCCACTCAAGCCAGATTTTAGACATATCGACTCTGAAATTTTAATAAACGATTCGGTAGAAACAAAACAATGCTCACATTTAATTTCTAGCATGAAACAAACACTCAAACCAGAATTTAAACCTATCAGTCCTGAAATTGAAATCTCAAGAAATCAATCGGCAGAAATGAAAAAGTGTTCGAAGCAAAATTCAGGAACACCGAGAGATTGTGCCATGAGACACTCTCTTAAGCCAGAGTCTAAACCTATGATTCCTGTAACAAAAATTGTCCCAACTTCGATTTTGACAAATAATGTGAATTATGGCAAAATAGAATCCCATGAAATAAAAGCTGCAGATAAGAAATTCTTAGAACAAAAGCCGGAAAAACATCAGAGACGAGAAACAGATACGAGACTAGAAAAACAAACAGAAATGAAGCCTAAAATAAAGTGGACCATGAAAGAGTTGTATGATATGAATCCGCTAAACAGCAATACTCTAGAACCAGAAGCTATGCCAAAAGAAGTCAGATTACCGAATACATCTAAACCCAAAATGTCGGAGTTACCTCAAAAGAAAGTTTATATTGGAATAGACCAACGCGTCAAAGAGACTTCAACTAAATCAGAAATAGGCAGCTTGGGTATAGGCAGGTCAGAAACAAAATCAGATATAAATATATTACCTAGGCCAAACGCATGGCAAAAACAAATGGTAATAGAAGAATCAAATACCAAATCTACCCACAGAAGACCAGCTTTTTGTTCTGAACCTACTCTCGTTCCGTTCAAATTTGACGATAACAATTCGAGACCAACTAAATTCTCGGATTCCAGAATTTCTTCTATTTCCAAAGACACATCTACTATTTCTGAATTGAAGCTTGGAGATCTCAACGCTAGACATTTCGCTTACGACGGCACCCCTATAATAATCGTTCCTACCGAATATGTCGATATAGTTTGTTTGACGTTCACGCATGGTTTGTATGGATTTGATACTGAAAGCGATTGTCATACAGGAGAACTCAGGATAATACAAATATACAATGGATCGATAGTTTATATATTTGATATAACGGCATTAGTTTTCAGGGAGGAAAATATGTTCATAAAATTCTTGAATTCAAAAGATAGAATCAAAGTAGGTGCAGATATTGATGGAGATGTGCATAAAATAAGAAAATATGTTCAGAAATCAAGACTAAACACTGATCTCGCGAAGCTTATCAAAGCTAAGTTCAACATAAACGGCGTTATTGATCTACAGAGCATAGCAAGAACGTTAGGTGAGAAACTATTGAGTCTAGAGAAATTAGCAGCAAAGTATGTGGATGGATTCAAAGCAAATCCTAAAGATCTAGGAAGTTACATAAGACCAACCGATAATCAATATATCTACGCCGCAAACGACGCGGTTGTATCATACAAAATATATCATCCGTTGGTTTACGGTCTACCATCAAAATATTGGCTGTTAACAAATGGAAATCAACCGGGGGCATCGGAATATGAAGAACAGAACAAAGCATATCATCATAGCGCAAGAGATATATTATCTGATAATTTAGGGCAGCCAAAATCAGAGAGGAAGATATCTAGATTATGCGATATTTTAGGCATAGCTATGGAATCAGAGTCTACCGTCAATACATTTGATAATAACCACTCATCTCATAATATCAATCAAACATATTTAGATATTTGTAGCGGTATAGCTATGGAATCAGAAACCAACATCGGCCAAATAGAAAATATTGACAAAACCCTAGTTGATCAATCATATCTAGATATTTGTAGTAGCATTTCCGAATCGACATTTACTGATTCCGCATATTCGAACAACACATCAGCATCCGTTAGTGCTGATAATTCTAACGATTCTGGCATTATTAGCAGCGAAGAAGATGTTCCGTTAGAAGCATGTATAGAAAATCAAGATGAACTGATAGAAAATCGGGTTGAAATCGACATGACAAAACCAGATATGACAGAAATAGACAATGGAGTATTAGCGAAGATAGATAATATGCTAGAAGAGATTATGTTGGAAAGCATTGAGTTAGAAGAAATCGAGCCTGTTCTTTTGACCGAGACTGTATCTATCCCTAAATCTTCAAATGGCAAGAGAAAGAAAAAGAAGAGGAGTCCCAAAACCTCCGTGGTAAATAAGGTTTCCATAACAAACAAAGAGCCAGAATCCGTAACAAATAAAATCGACAGCAAAGTAGAATCAAATAAAATCGACAGCAGACAGGAAACTCGTGAAGCTAGAAAATTAAAGGAAAAATTGAGTGCTCTGAGAGGAAGACGAACAGGAAACAACTCGACGATTACAAATATAGCCATCAAAAACAAAATAGCCGAGTCAAATGAGGTTGACGCTTTAAAAGCTGAAATTAGACAATTGAATGGTACGATGGCTACATTGAAATCTGTGTCTCCTGCTATTGACACTCAGGAGAATAATGAAGGACCAATTCAAATAAATGCGACAATCACAGGAAAGAGGTTTAAGAAAGCTAATAGTCCATATTTGAACAATTTGAAGAAAAACACGCAAGCAAATGCTGTAGATATGATCAGAGAACTATCCATCAAAGGAACTTGTGACAAGCCAAACTGTAAGACATGTGAAGCGGCGTTGGGAAATGTATTTTTATCTGACGGCGCTGCAGCCACACTACAACAGACAATGGAAAGAATAGCATTCGTAGAATCAATTTTTGGGGACAATGAATATTATTTGGTGATGAGACAATTACAAGAATCTCTAGCTACATTGACAGTAAATTCAGTTAATAATGAAAAAGACAAAGCTACAGTGCATGTAAAGAAGATTGGAGACGATGAATATTTATTTCCTAAGAGTCATAATGATCTAATAACTCATATGTTAGAGCATATTCCACATTTGAAGGCCAAATTTCCAGACATCACTGATAGAAATATTGCAGTAAATATCTTCCTTAATAGTGCATTCGAAACTGGAGATGTTATCTATTTGGGCAATCCCTCAAAATAAAAATGATCCAACCCGTAAAACAATGAGAATAAACAATATAGTGAAACAAAAGGCAAAACTAAAACTAAGATTCAATAGGTATCGCCTATTGAATAACTTTCATATATTGCAAAACATTTGAAATCGGAAGTAACAATATAATGGGGCAAAACTAAGATTCAATAGGTATCGCCTATTGAATAAATAAAAACGATCCAACCCGCAAAACAATATAGTGAAACAAAAGGTAAAACTAAAAATTTGGTAGGTATCACCTATTTAATATATATATATATATATATTGCAAAACTGATATTATAACATTTAAAATCGGAAGTAACAAAAATAGACAGAAAATTGGAATGGACTATAAAGCAGCTGAGGTTTTGTTGAAGGCCGTGGAAGATAATTGTTATAATACTGATAATAACTTTGCTTACAAGATGGATTTATATCATAAAAATCCAACAAATACCAATTTCAAGCGGGTATATGGAGATAGCAAAGGTAAAAATTTTGTCCCAACGTACGATACATGGTGTTTATATTGTGACAATAAATCTGCTACAAATAGATGTACCGGATGTAAACATATTTATTTCTGTAACGCCGACTGTCAAAAGAAGGCTTGGCCTATTCATAAGAAACACTGTAAAAGAGATTTGTTTAACAATTGTGCTTCTTGTGGAAAACAATCTAACAAAGCTTTTGTCTGTGATAAATGTCCAGTAAATTGGTGTAGTCAAGAATGTAAAGACAAAATATTTCAATCCCACGAGGATATCGACTGCAATAACTTCCAGAGGTTATTCCCAAAATAATATTGCCTATAGCCTAAATTCGGTATTTAGGTTGGTGTAGTCAAGAATGTAAAGACAAAATATTTCAATCCCACAAGGATATCGACTGTAATAACTTCCAGAGGCTATTTCCAAAATAAGATTACTTCATTTTGTTCTTTACGAATAATAGAATGTTAATATTGACATTCTATTTTTATTATTTTAGTCCATTAAAAACGAGGGGGAGAAATGGATTCGATCCTGGGTTTTGTCAATTCTCAGTCTACAAAGAATCTTCCAACGAAAGATTACTTGAGATTCACACAGTTAATATGGCCCATTCCTGATTCCAGTTATACTGAAGAAGACAAATACTTTAATCAAAAGTATACGGCTCTGTCCGGTGAACAATTAATGATGTTTAATCATCTATTAACTATCGGTAGTACTAGATTCATTCATTGGAGTCATGCTCACCTCATTCTTTCGTTGAGAGTATCCTTGACTGAACATAGTGAATTATTAAGAACGGATTTTGATCTGGCGAAATTAGCTTCAAAACACACCGGTGCAGCTTTAAAAATAGACACAGAAGACGGCCGTAAATTTAGTAACATGTTGAAACAAATTACACTGACAATGCCATTGGTAGTATTTAGAACTCTAGACAGAGATTATATGCCAGAGTTGTTTATTGAT
>Ga0182030_10017980_pt1 | contig 13597 bp, 15 predicted proteins | sample 812S3MmetaG_FD_121299 | JGI IMG/M metagenome (GOLD analysis project Ga0182030, IMG submission 121299) | Permafrost microbial communities from Stordalen Mire, Sweden - 812S3M metaG (Illumina Assembly) | ecosystem: Environmental > Terrestrial > Soil > Wetlands > Permafrost | place: Sweden... | reverse complement strand
GTTTCGTTGTCGCTGATAGTGGGTAAAATTGGCCCGTGAAATTCAACCGCATACGTACCCCTCGGGCGGGCAGCGTGCGGTCAGCCGCTCGTTGGGTCGGTCTGGGCGCTTCCGCACTGGTCACGGCCACCGGCCTGCTCGTCAACCCGACCCCCATGCCACTCGCGCACGCGTTCGACTGCCCGGACGCCGAGGTGATCTTCGCGCGGGGCACCAACGAACCGGCCGGCCTGGGCAAGGTCGGGGACTCCTTCGTCGACTCGCTGCGCCAGCAGACCGGCCTGAACATCCTGCCCTACGGGGTGAACTACGCCGCCAGCAAGCTGCAGCTGCACGGCGGTGACGGCGCCAATGACACCATCGACCGCGTCAAGAAGAGCGTGGAAACCTGCCCGAACACGAAGATCGTGCTGGGTGGCTACTCGCAGGGCGCGTCGGTGATGGACATCGTCGCCGGCGTTCCGATCGGCGGCATCAGCTGGGGTAGCTCGCTGCCGCAGCAGTACGCCAACAACATCGCCGCCGTCGTGACCTTCGGTGACGTGGCCGACCGCGCAGGCGGCACGCTGCCCACCCAGAGCGCGATGCTGGGCTCCAAGGCCGCCGACTATTGCAACCCCAACGACCCGATCTGCCACGCGGGCTCCGGCAACGAGTGGAGTGGGCACACCGAGGGCTACGTGCCGGTGTACACCACCCAGGCCGCCGCTTTCGTCGCGCCCAAGCTGCTGGGCGGGTCCAGTCAGCAGGGGCCCGGGTACTCCCCGCCGGTTCAGGGATTCGGCCCGCAGGCGCCCGGCTATGCGCCGCAGACGCCGGGTAACAGCGCGTTGACGCCCGGCACCGACCCAGGGCAGGCATCCGGGTCTGTCCCGTCGATCCACGGCCCTGCGTCGCCTGCATCACCCGTGACGCCGGCCCCCGCATCCGCGTCGCCCACCCCCGAACCGGGCTTGGTCAGCGCGATTCAGTGACTCACGGGCATCGATCGCATAACGCCGCGACGGCTCCCGCACCGCGATAATTCCGCCTGACCTGGCCGGACCACTTTTGGCGATCCGTTGACCACGGCGGCAGGCGTTTTACTATCGATTCATGGGGGTTCGACCGTTGCGTTTCGCGGCCGCGTTGCTGGCCGCCGCGGCCTGGGCGATTGTTCCGGCGGCGCTGCCTATAGCGATCTCATCGATCCCGACGGCTTCAGCGGCCTGCCCGGCCGTCGAGGTGGTCTTCGCCCGGGGCCGTGAAGAACCACCCGGCCCCGGCTACATCGGCGACGCGTTCGCCAACGCGTTGCAAAGCAAGGTCCAGGTGCCGGTCACCTCGTATGGGGTCAACTACCCCGCTGACGTCGATCCCGCCAAAGGCGCCACCGACATGAGCAATCATGTTCAGTCCATGGCGAAACACTGCCCACAGACCCGCGAGGTGCTCGGTGGCTATTCGCTCGGCGCTATCTCGGCCGACCTGGTGATCGCGGAGACCAAACCGGCATTCGGGTTCAACAATCCGCTGCCCCCGGGCGCCGATCAGCACGTCGCGGCGGTCGCCCTGTTCGGCAACGGCACCCGGCGCGTGCTCGGCCCGGTGCCCGATTTCAGCCCCGCGTTCGCCGGCAAGACGATCGACCAGTGCGCCCCCGGCGACCCGATCTGTTCGAGCGGCACGAATTGGCCGTCGCACCTGCAGCCCTCGTACCTCAGCTCCGGGCTGGTGGATCAGGCCGCCGCCTTCGCCGCCAGCAGGATCTAGTCGCGCGTCCGCAGATCGCGGGTAATCAAGATTCGCGCCGCCAGTTCGTCATCGGGTGGATAGTCCACCTGCGCCAACGTCAAACCCTGCGCGGGGGCGGCCGCGAAATCGCTGGAACGTTTTGTCGCAGTGAGTAATTCGCGGCACCACTGCGGGCTGCGCCGATGCTCACCGACGGCCAGCAGCGCCCCGACCAGTGAGCGCACCATCTGCCAGCAGAATGCGTCCGCGGTGACGTGCGCGGTGATCAGATCGCCGTCGCGCGACCAGTCCAGGCGCTGCAGATCGCGGATGGTGGTCGCGCCTTCTCGGTGCCGGCAGAACGCGGCAAAGTCGTGTAATCCCACCAGTTCTCGGGATGCGGCACTCATCGCGTCCACATCGAGGTCCCGCGGCCAGGCGGTGATGTAGCGCGCCTGCTGCGGCTCGACCCCATAGGCCGCCGTCGACAACCGGTACACGTAATAACGCCGAAGCGCCGAGAACCGGGCATCGAAACCCGCTGGGGCGCGGGCGATATCGAGCACCCGGACATCGGCGGGCAGAAACCGGCCGAGTCGACGCAGCAGCGGCAGGAATTCCGGCTCATCGGCGCGCGGGGAGCGCGGATAGGCATTCGCCAACGCGTCGGCCGGGACATCGACGTGAGCGACCTGCCCGGTGGCATGCACGCCCGTGTCGGTGCGCCCAGCCGCCCATAACCGCACCGGCGTGCGGAAGACAGTCGTCAGCGCCTCGTCGACTACCCCGGCAACAGTACGCTGCCCGGCTTGAAGCGCCCAGCCCGCGAAATCGGTTCCGTCGTAGGCGATATCGACCCGCAGACGGACGTCTTCGCTACTTGTCGGTGGCTTCGTCACCCTCGTCGGCGGCATCGTCAGCAGCGGCCTCGGCCTTGGCCTCTTCGGCCGGAGCCTCGTCAGCCGAAGCCTCTTCGACCGGCGCCTCTTCGGCCTCGACCGCGACGTCCTCAGCCTTGGCTTCCTCGGCCTCAGCCTTGGGCTCTTCGGCCGCTGCCACCGGAGCTTCAGTCTTCTTCGAAGCTTTGACCCGGCGGGCCCGGTCGGCCTCCGACGTCACCGTCTTTTCCCGCACCAGCTCGATCACGGCCATCGGAGCGTTGTCGCCCTTACGCGCCTCGACCTTGATGATGCGGGTGTATCCGCCTTCGCGGTCGGCGAAGAACGGCCCGATCTCCTCGAACAGGGCGTGCACTACGTCCTTGTCGCGGATGCTCTTCAGAACTTCTCGACGATTGTGCAGCGCACCCTTTTTCGCATGCGTGATCAGCTTCTCCGCATACGGCCGCAGCGCACGGGCCTTCGGCTCGGTCGTCTTGATCCGACCGTGCTCGAACAGCGACGTGGCCAGGTTGGCCAGAAGGGCTTTCTGGTGCGAAGACGACCCGCCGAGGCGAGGGCCCTTGGTGGGCTTGGGCATTGCTGACGCTCCTGTCTAGATGTTCAAGCGGCTCTGTTAGAGCTGTTCGGTTTCGGCGTAATCCGCGTCGTCGTAAGCGCCCTCGGTGGACCAGGTGCCGGTGGCGATGTCGTAGCCCGCAACCTCGGACGGGTCGAAGCTGGCCGGGCTGTCCTTGAGCGACAGACCCAGCTGGTGCAGCTTGACCTTCACCTCGTCAATGGACTTCTGACCGAAGTTGCGGATGTCGAGCAGGTCGGACTCGGTGCGGCTGACCAGCTCGCCGACGGTGTGCACACCCTCGCGCTTGAGGCAGTTGTAAGACCGCACAGTCAGATCCAAGTCGTCGATCGGCAGCGCGAACGACGCGATGTGGTCGGCCTCGGCCGGCGACGGCCCGATCTCGATACCTTCGGCTTCGACGTTGAGTTCGCGTGCCAGACCGAACAATTCGACCAGGGTCTTACCGGCGGATGCCAGTGCGTCCCGAGGGCCGATCGAACTCTTGGTCTCGACGTCCAGGATCAGCTTGTCGAAGTCGGTGCGCTGCTCGACGCGGGTGGCGTCCACCTTGTAGGTCACCTTGAGCACCGGCGAGTAGATGGAATCGACTGGAATACGGCCGATTTCGGCACCGGAAGCCCGGTTCTGCACCGCCGGGACGTAGCCACGGCCCCGCTCGACGACCAGCTCGACCTCGAGCTTGCCCTTGTCGTTCAGCGTCGCGATGTGCATGCCGGGGTTGTGCACCGTGACACCGGCGGGCGGCACGATGTCGCCCGCGGTGACCGCGCCCGGACCTTGCTTACGCAGGTACATGGTGACCGGCTCGTCCTCCTCGGACGACACGACCAGACCCTTGAGGTTCAGGATGATGGCGGTGACATCTTCTTTGACGCCGGGCACGGTGGTGAACTCGTGCAACACGCCGTCGATGCGGATGCTGGTGACGGCCGCGCCGGGAATCGACGACAGCAGCGTGCGTCGCAGCGAATTGCCCAGGGTGTAACCGAATCCGGGCTCCAGCGGTTCGATGACGAACTGGGACCGGCTGTCGGTGAGGATTTCCTCGGACAGTGTGGGGCGCTGAGAGATCAGCATGGTGTTCTTTTTCTCCTTCTCGGCAACCGCTATTTGATGCCGTTAAGTGTTCCGTTCCGGCGGATGCCGGCCCGGAAGTCTTACTTCGAGTAGTACTCGACGATTAGCTGCTCAGTGAGCGGCACATCGATCTGCGCCCGCTCGGGCAACTGGTGGACCAGGATGCGTTGCCGCTCCCCCACCACCTGCAGCCAGCTCGGGAGCGGGCGGTCGCCCGCCGTCTCGCGCGCGATCTGGAACGGCACGGTGTTCAGCGAGCCGTCCCGCACGTCGATGATGTCGTACTGCGACACCCGGTAGCTGGGAACGTCGACGTGCACGCCGTTGACACTGAAGTGCCCGTGGCTGACCAGCTGGCGGGCCATCCGGCGAGTGCGGGCCAGCCCGGCGCGGTACACGACGTTGTCCAGCCGGCTTTCCAGGATCCGCAGCAGTTCCTCACCGGTCTTGCCGGGTTGGCGGGTTGCCTCTTCGTAGTAGCGGCGGAACTGCTTTTCCATGACGCCGTAGGTGAAGCGGGCCTTCTGCTTCTCCTGCAGCTGCTGGAGGTATTCGCTTTCCTTGATCCGCGCGCGACCGTGCTGGCCGGGTGGGTAAGGACGCTTCTCGAAGGCCTGGTCGCCACCGACGAGGTCGGTGCGCAGCCGACGCGACTTGCGCGTCATGGGTCCGGTGTAACGAGCCATTTCTTTCCTACCTAGACCCTTCTGCGCTTGGGCGGACGGCAGCCGTTGTGCGGCTGGGGGGTGACGTCAGAAATCGCGCCGACCTCCAGGCCCGCGGCCTGCAGCGAACGGATCGCGGTCTCGCGGCCGGAGCCCGGTCCCTTGACGAACACGTCGACCTTGCGCACGCCGTGCTCCTGGGCCTTGCGTGCGGCGTTCTCGGCGGCCAACTGCGCGGCGAACGGCGTCGATTTCCGGGATCCCTTGAAGCCGACGTGACCCGACGACGCCCAGGCGATGACATTGCCCTGGGGGTCGGTGATGGTCACGATCGTGTTGTTGAACGTGCTCTTGATGTGTGCAGCACCGTGCGGGATGTTTTTCTTTTCCCGGCGGCGGGTCTTCTGCCCCTTCTTGGGCGCAGAAGCTGCTGCCTTCTTGGCGGGTGGCATCCGTTACCTGGCCTTCTTCTTGCCTGCGATGGTGCGCTTGGGGCCCTTACGGGTACGCGCGTTGGTCTTAGTGCGCTGGCCGCGCACCGGCAGGCCGCGGCGGTGCCGCAGACCCTGGTAGCAGCCGATCTCGATCTTGCGGCGGATGTCGGCCTGCACCTCGCGGCGCAGGTCACCCTCGATCTTCAAGCTGCTTTCGATGTAGTCACGCAGGTGGGTCAGCTGGTCGTCGGTCAGGTCCCTGGTACGCAGGTCCTTGTCGATGCCCGTAGCTGCCAGGATCTCGTTGGAACGGGTCCGGCCAATGCCGAAGATGTACGTCAGCGCGATCTCCATCCGCTTATCACGCGGCAGATCGACGCCTACTAGTCGAGCCATAGGTGGCGTTTTCCTCTTTTTCTAAGCGGAGGTCTAATCCCAGTCCGTTCCCGGCGCTAACCGGGGCCCGGCCTCCGTCCGGGCGTGGATGAGCTGGCCCATCTCTATAGATGCCAGCCGCTCACTGGTGCTGGGAGGTCTGCATTCAGTTGTTCAGCGCTTACGGACTAACCCTGACGCTGCTTGTGACGTGGATCGGAGCAGATCACCATGACCCGCCCATGCCGGCGGATCACCCTGCACTTGTCGCAGATTGGCTTGACGCTCGGGTTCACCTTCACGGCTCTTCGATCCTGTTCTGTCTACTCGTAGGTTTGTGGTTCGGGCTTTATTAATTACTTGTAGCGGTACACAATGCGGCCCCGGGACAGGTCGTAGGGAGACAACTCCACCACCACCCGGTCCTCGGGCAGGATGCGGATGTAGTGCTGCCGCATCTTGCCGCTGATATGGGCAAGCACCTTGTGGCCGTTCTCCAGCTCAATGCGGAACATCGCATTGGGCAGGGGCTCGACCACGCGGCCCTCGACCTCGATGGCGCCGTCCTTCTTGGCCATAACTTTTCGTCAAATCCTCGTCGTTTAGTTTCGTTCACAGCTGAGCCCGGATCGGCGCAGCAATCACACCGACTTTGAAACGTGAGCCGGTGACAGGAAATTCCTAGGGACAGGGCACGCAAAAGCCGGCGCAGATGACGCGCCGTTGATCCACAATACCTGGTGAACGGGTCCTGGCCAAAATCGCCTACAGCGGAATCCAGGCTGCCACCTCGACCCACCATAGGCCTCCTGACAAGCGCATACTTGACGCCGATGACACGTGCCGGCGCGCAACCGCGCAAACCCGTGATGCTGACCGTTGACGACGATCCCGCGGTGTCCCGCGCGGTGGCCCGGGATCTGCGTCGCCACTACGGCGAGGAGCACCGCATCGTGCGGGCGGAATCGGGCGCCGACGCGTTGGACACACTCCGGGAACTCAAGCTGCGGGGTGAAGCCGTCGCAATGCTGATTGCCGACTACCGGATGCCGCAAATGTCCGGCATCGAGTTCCTCGAGCAGGCGATGGACCTGTACCCCGCGGCACGGCGGGTCCTGCTGACCGCCTATGCCGATACGCACGCCGCCATCGATGCGATCAACGTCGTCGACCTCGACCACTACCTGCTCAAGCCGTGGGATCCGCCCGAGGAGAAGCTCTACCCCGTCATCGACGGGCTGCTGGATGCGTGGCGAGCGGCACCCGAACACCCGATCCCCCACACCAAGGTGATCGGGCACCGCTGGTCGGCCCGGTCCTGGCAGGTGCGCGACTTCCTGGCCCGCAACGGGCTCTACTACACCTGGTTCATGGCCGACGAGCCCGCCGGCGAGCGCATCCTCAAGGCTGCCGGCGAGGACGGCCTGCGGCTGCCGGTGGTGGTCACCGAGCGCGGCGAACCCCTCGTCGATCCCACCGACGCACAACTGGCCGACACGCTGGGCCTGTCCACCCAGCTGTCCCAGGACTTCTATGACCTGATCGTCATCGGCGGCGGCCCCGCCGGCCTGGCCGCGGCTGTCTACGGCGCCTCCGAGGGTCTGCGCACGGTGCTCATCGAACGCACCGCAACCGGTGGTCAGGCCGGCCAAAGCTCGCGGATCGAGAACTACCTGGGCTTTCCGGATGGGGTGTCGGGTGGCCAGTTGGCCGACCGCGCGCGCAGGCAGGCCGAGAAGTTCGGCGCCGAACTGATCACCGCCCGCACGGCCACCGCGTTGGAGATCAACGGATCCAAGCGCACCGTGCGCTTCGCCGACGGCGGATCCGTCGACGCGCACGCGGTCATCCTGGCCACCGGGGTCTCCTACCGCCAGCTGGACGCAACCGGGTGCGCCGAGCTGACCGGCCGCGGCGTTTACTACGGCGCGGCCACGTCCGTCGCGTCGGAGTGCAAGGACGAGGACGTCTACGTCATCGGCGGTGCGAATTCGGCCGGGCAGGCCGCGATGTTTCTGTCCCGCGACGCCGCATCGGTGACCATCGTGGTGCGCGCGGCGTCGCTCGAGGCGTCGATGTCGTATTACCTGATCCAGCAGATCGAACAGAACCCCAAAATCACCGTCCGCACCTGCTCCGAGGTGCACTGCGCCGTGGGAACCGACCACCTGGAGAAGCTGACCCTGGCCGACAACCGAACCGGCACCACCGAGGACGTCACCTGCGCCCGGATGTTCATCTTCATCGGCGCCGCGCCGCGCACCGAATGGCTCGACGGGGTGCTCGCCCGCGACGACCACGGCTTCCTGCTCACCGGACCCGACCTGCGCAACGTGTGCGGCTGGGCATTGGACCGCCCACCCCACCACCTGGAAACCAGCGTCCCGGGCGTGTTCGTGGCCGGCGACGTGCGCTCCGAGTCCGCGAAACGGGTCGCGGCCGCGGTCGGCGAAGGGTCGATGGCCGTGATGCTGGTCCACCGTTACCTGGCGGAGTCATAGGGGCGTGGGGATGACCGACAAGATGCCGTGTAAGCCCGACGAGCTGCGCACCCTGTTCCTGTTCGAGGCCCTCACCGACGAGCAACTCGCGGTGCTGTGCACGAATGGGCATATCCAGCACTACGAACCGGGACCGATCTGCGTCGAGGGCGAACCGGCGACCTGCTTCTACGTCCTCATCGATGGGGAGCTGATGATGTCCAAGCTCTCCGGCGGCCAGGACATCGAAACGAACCGGACCTCGCAACGCGGCGTGTATTGCGGTGCCTGGCGGGCCTTCACCGGCGGGAAGCAGAAGAGCTACGACGCGTCGGTTCACGTGACCAAGCCCTCGCGGTTCTTCGTGATGGACGCGCCCGTGTTCGCCAAGTTCATGAAGGACCAGTTCCCGATGGCGGTGCATTTGCTCGACGGCATCGCCGTCGGCACCGACCGAACCCGCCGCATCATCGACAACCGGGAGAAGCTGCTGGCGCTGGGCCGGTTGTCGGCCGGCCTGACCCATCAGCTGAACAATCCCGCCGCCGCCACCGCACGAGCGGCGGCCGACTTGCGCGACCGGATCGCGGGCATGCGCGGCAAGTTGGTGATGCTCGCCGATGGCACCGTCACTGCCGAGGCGATGCGCGCCCTGGTGCGGTTGCAACAGCAGGTCGCCGACCAGGTCGCCAAGTCGACAACGCAGCACCTGAGCTCGATCGAGACCACCGACAGGGAGGACGCAGTCGGCGAGTGGCTGGACGACCACGGCATTGATGGTGGTTGGGATATCGCGCCGACGTTCGTCGAAGGCGGCATCGACACCGACTGGTTGGACCGGATTTCCGCGGTCACCGACGAGCTCGCATCGACATCGTTGGAGCAGGCGATCCGCTGGATCAACTACACCATCGAAAGCGAGCTGCTGATGAACCAGATCGCGGAAGCGAGCAAACGCATCTCAGCATTGGTCGCCGACGCGAAGCAGTATTCCCAGATGGACCGGGCCCCGTTCCAGGTGGCCGACGTGCATGACCTGCTACGCAGCACGCTGGCAATCTTCGCCGACCGGTTAAGCAAGGACGCCGGCAAGGAGCCCGGAGCGGTCACCGTGGTCAAGGAGTTCGACCAGTCTCTTCCCGAAATCCCTTGCTATCCAGGCGATCTCAATCAGGTGTGGACCAACATCATCGACAACGCAATCGCCGCGATGCGGGAGGCGGGCGGCACGCTCACCATCCGCACCCGCCGGGAAGGTGAGAGCATGGCCCGGGTCGAGATCTGCGACACCGGGCCGGGAATCCCCGAAGACATCCGCGAGCACATCTTCGAGCCGTTCTTCACCACCAAGCCGTTCGGGGAAGGCACTGGCCTCGGGCTGGATCTGGCCTTCAACATCGTCGTGAAGAAGCATCGCGGTGACATCCGAGTTGAATCGGTGCCCGGCGATACGCGGTTCATCGTGCTGCTGCCGCTGGAGCCGCCACCGACCGCGGACGCGGTCGCCTCCGACCTGGACGACGTGGATGAGGATGTAGCAGCCCCGCAATAGCGAGGAATAGCGCCACCACTCGTCCGGTTGGAGACGTCATGACCGACTCTGCTGCAAACAAGCCCAATCTTGGCCGGTTCGGATCGTTCGGACGCGGCGTGACGCCCCAGCAAGCCAAAGAAATCGAGGCCCTGGGCTACGGGGCCGTCTGGGTGGGTGGCTCGCCGCCCGCCGAGCTGGCCTGGGTGGAGCCCATCTTGGAAGCGACCACCACATTGCAGGTGGCGACCGGGATCGTGAACATTTGGACCGCGCCCGCCAAGCCGGTGGCCGAGTCGTTCCACCGGATCGACAAGGCCTACCCGGGCCGCTTCCTGCTCGGCATCGGTGTCGGGCATCGCGAGGCGATCAGCGAATACCGCAAGCCGTACGACGCGCTGGTCGAATACCTGGACCAGCTGGACGACTACGGAGTGCCTGCCAATCGCCGGGTGGTCGCGGCCCTGGGCCCGCGGGTACTGAAGCTTTCCGCGGAACGCAGCGCCGGGGCGCACCCCTACCTCACCACGCCGGAGCACACCGCGCAGGCCCGTGAACTGATCGGCCCGACGGCGTTTTTGGCGCCCGAACACAAGGTGGTGCTGACCACTGATGCCGAGAAGGCTCGCGCAGTGGGCCGCCAGGCGCTCGACATCTATTTCAATCTGGCCAACTACCGCAATAGCTGGAAACGGCTGGGCTTTTCCGAAGACGAGGTCACCCGGCCGGGCAGCGACCGTCTGGTCGACGCGGTGGTGGCCTATGGCACTGTGGACGCGATCGCGGCGCGGCTGAACGAGCACCTCGCGGCCGACGCCGACCATGTGCCTGTGCAGGTCCTGACCAAAGATGAAAACCTGGTCTCGGCTCTGGCTGAACTAGCGGGGCCACTTGGACTGAATCGCTCGTGAGCTACATGCGTAGGGGGACGTAGATGACTGGCGCGGTATCACTCAAACCCGACCTCGGCCGTTACGGCGTCTGGCTCGCCACCCGATCCATCAAGCCCGAATTGGCCGCGCGGATCGAATCGCTCGGCTATGGGGCGGCGTGGATCGGCGGTTCGCCGGACGCCGAGCTGGCCTGGGTCGAGCCGGCCCTGGCCCAGACCACGTCGCTGCAACTGGCCACCGGGATCGTCAACATCTGGTCGGCGCCGGCACCCGCCGTCGCGGAGGCCTTTCAACGGATCGAAAACGCTTATCCCGGAAGGTTTTTGCTCGGCGTCGGAGTGGGCCATCCCGAGCACACCCAGGAGTACGTGAAGCCGTACGACGCGCTGGTCGGCTACCTCGACGAACTTGACGCAGCGGGGTTGCCAACGAGCCGTCGGGTGCTGGCGGCACTCGGGCCCCGGGTGCTGCAGCTGGCTGCCGAACGCAGTGCCGGCGCACACCCGTATCTGACCACACCCGAACACACGGCGAAGGCTCGCGAGCAGGTCGGCGGGTCGGTGTTTCTGGCGCCCGAACACAAGGTGGTGCTCACCACCGACCGGGACAAAGCCCGCGCGGCCGGACGCGAAGTCGTCGACCACTATCTGGGCTTGAGCAACTACGTGAACAACTGGCTGCGGCTGGGGTTCACCGAATCCGACGTGCGCAAGCCCGGTAGCGACAAGCTGATCGACGCGGTGGTCGCGTACGGCACCCCCGAGGACATCGCCAAACGCCTCGACGAACACCTGCAAGCCGGCGCCGATCATGTGGCAATCCAGGTGCTTGGCGGTTACGACGAAGGCACGTTGTTGCCGGCGCTGAGTGAACTGGCCGGGCCACTCGGGCTAACTCCCCCAAGCTGACCGCGAGGCTCGGTTAGGGTTTGACCCATGCGTCTGCTGGTCACCGGTGGCGCCGGGTTCATCGGCGCCAATTTCGTGCATAGCACCGTGCGCGAGCGTCCCGAGGTTTCCGTGACTGTGCTCGACGCCCTGACCTACGCCGGGCGGCGTGAGTCGCTGGCCGACGTCGACGCGGCCATCCGGCTGGTCGAGGGCGACATCACCGACACCGCGCTGGTTTCTGCGCTGGTGGCCGAGTCGGATGCGGTCGTGCATTTCGCCGCCGAAAGCCACGTGGACAACGCGCTGGACAATCCGGAGCCGTTCTTACACACCAACGTGGTCGGCACCTACACCATTCTGGAGGCCGTCCGGCGCCAGGGCGTGCGGCTGCACCACATCTCGACCGACGAGGTCTACGGCGACCTGGAACTGGGCGGTCCCACGCGGTTCACCGAGTCGACGCCCTATAACCCGTCGAGTCCATACTCGGCGACGAAAGCCGCCGCCGACATGCTGGTGCGGGCCTGGGTGCGCTCCTACGGGGTAAGTGCCACGATCTCCAATTGCTCCAACAACTACGGGCCGTATCAGCACATCGAGAAGTTCATCCCGCGCCAGATCACCAACGTGCTGACGGGCCGGCGGCCCAAGCTGTATGGCAGCGGCGCCAACCTGCGCGACTGGATTCACGTAGACGATCACAACAGCGCGGTATGGCGAATCCTCGAAAAGGGCCAGATAGGCCAGACCTACCTGATCAGCTCCGAGGGCGAGCGCGACAACCTGACCGTACTGCGCACGGTGCTGAAGATGATGGGTCGCGAGCCCGACGACTTCGACCACGTCACCGACCGGGTCGGGCACGACCTGCGCTACGCCATCGACCCGTCACTGCTGTACGACGAATTATGCTGGGCGCCAAAGCACACCGACTTCGAGGAGGGTTTGCGCGAAACCATCGACTGGTATCGTGCCAACGAATCCTGGTGGCGTCCCTTGAAGGACGCCGCCGAGGCCCGCTACGAGGAACGTGGTCAGTGAGATGAAAGTTCGCGAACTTGCCGTCCCCGGCGCCTGGGAGATCACCCCGACCATCCATGGCGATTCCCGCGGAGTGTTCTTCGAGTGGGTGAGCGACCGCGGGTTCAGCTCGTTTGCCGGTCACAGACTCGACGTGCGGCAAGCCAACTGTTCGGTGTCATCGGCCGGTGTGCTGCGTGGCCTGCACTTCGCCGAGGTGCCACCGAGCCAGGCGAAGTACGTGACCTGCGTTCGTGGCGCGGTATTCGATGTCGTTGTCGACATTCGTTTGGGTTCACCGACATTCGGCCAGTGGGACTCGGTCCTGCTGGATGACACCGATCGCCGGACGATCTACATCTCCGAGGGCCTTGGTCACGGATTCCTTGCGCTGCAGGATGATTCGACCGTGATGTACTTGTGCTCCGCGGACTACAACCCGCAGCGCGAACACACCATCTGCGCGACAGACCCGGCCCTGGGAATCGATTGGCCGCTCGTCGATGGCGTCCCGCCTAGCTTGTCCGATCGCGATGCGGCGGCCCCCAGCTTCGACGAAGTGCGCGCATCGGGCTTGCTGCCGACGTGGGCGGAGACCCAGCGTTTCGTCAGCGGGTTGAGCGCTAACCAAGGAGATGTCGGTTGAACCGTGAGCTGTTGATTGCAATTGCCACCGCGACGGCGATCGCTGGTGTGACCGGTTGCTCGAGTGGCAACAAATCTTCCGGACCGGCATCAAGCTCGGCAGCGCCGTCCAGCGCAACCACCGGCTCCAGCGCCTCGGGCACCGCCGCGGCCCCACCGCCACCGGCCACCCCACCGGCGAGGATCACCGTCGACGGCCAGCCACTGCCCGTCACAGAGCCGGTCGATTGCAATTCGAAAGACGGCAAGTTCTCCATCGCCGTCGGCCAGCCGTTCATCGGCGTCATCGTCGCACTAGAGCCGGACGCATCGGTTGTCCATCTAGTCGGGCTCGGCGATATCAACGGCCTGAGCTACAACTTCACCGAGGGCGTACCCGGCCAGAGCGCCAC
>Ga0182030_10017976_pt1 | contig 13599 bp, 11 predicted proteins | sample 812S3MmetaG_FD_121299 | JGI IMG/M metagenome (GOLD analysis project Ga0182030, IMG submission 121299) | Permafrost microbial communities from Stordalen Mire, Sweden - 812S3M metaG (Illumina Assembly) | ecosystem: Environmental > Terrestrial > Soil > Wetlands > Permafrost | place: Sweden... | reverse complement strand
TGGGCGCATCGAGTGCTCCGCAACCGCCGGCCGGCCGTTGCACCCAATCGGCCAATTTACAGCGGCAACCCCTGCGGCGGACGGCACTGTGGCCTATACGAACCTAGTTCCGATCCACGACGAAAGCCTCAAGCGCGCGGGATTGCAGCTGGGCAGCACCTTCGTTGTATTCGGCTCGCACATGCCGGAGATCGCAGGGCCTCTGCCCATCCATCTCAATGTGAGCCCCAATACAGGAAACGCCGCAGGCTCAGCCAACGGGACATCCACTGCAGCGTCAGCCCGCGTTGTCTCCGACGCCTTGCTGCGCAAAACGGACAAGCTGGTCGCAACCCATTGTTCGTCCGATCTATTGACGTGTGTCACGGCATCGGTCTCTGTGGACGAAGCGCGGCAAGGGGAGATGGCCGCCGTCGCCTGCACATCCTTCTCGGGCTGCATTGCCGGTGCCTTCATGGGAGCCGCCCTCTTCGCATTTCGCCGCCGCCACATCTCCATGGAGCAACAGCTCAGACGTGCGGTCGCCGAAGAAAAGTTACAGGTTGTGTATCAACCGATCGTGGACCTGGTGAATGGAAAGATCGTCGGGGCAGAGGCGCTGGCACGCTGGAAGGATCGCGATGGCACTCAGGTCAGCCCGGACAAATTCATCAAGGTCGCGGAAGAAAACGGCTTTATCGGCCCGCTGACCAGTCTCGTTTTTCGCCGCGCCCTGAACCAGCTTCGCGAGGTGCTGACCAAGATCCCGGACTTCAAGCTGGACATCAACGTGACGGCGGCAGACCTGGCCGATCCAGCTTTCCTGCCCATGCTCGATGAAGCGATGAAGCAATCCAACGTGCAGCCCAGCAGCGTCGTCATCGAGGTAACGGAAAGCTCGACCGCCAATCAGGAAGTCGCGATGGAAGCCATTCGCCTTCTTCGCCGGCGTGGCCACGGCATTTATATCGACGATTTCGGTACCGGCTATTCGAGCCTCTCCTACCTGACGTACTTATCGGTTGACAGAATCAAGATCGATAAAGCCTTCACACGTGCCATTGGGACCCAATCTCCCACCCTGGCAATCCTTCCGCCGATCATGGCCATGGCGCGTTCGCTCAATCTCGGCGTGGTGGTGGAAGGCGTGGAGACCGAGCAGCAGGCCCTCTACTTCACCGTGAACGATACGACAGTCCAGGGACAGGGCTATCTCTATGGGGAACCGCTCCCTGCCGACCAATTCCTGGAACTCATGGCCCCCAAGCTTAACCGGGCTGCGATCGAGGGCGAGCGGCAGTTTGCGCATGCGGCGCTGGGAGCCGCGAGTGCCGCGTAAGGCAGTTCTCAAATTAAAGTAGAACTACAGTTGGGTTGAGTGGCCTTTTCATCAAGAAAGATCCGCGTTGCCGGACGCTCAAAATGCCACATACAGATTAAAGAACAGCTCTCGTTACACAGATCCGCGTTCGAGGGTGCGTGGAGAAACGCGCTAGTTCGCGAGGCTAGAAGAACCCTCCTCCGCTTCGGCTGCCAACGCGAGTCTCGCTATGAGGACTAGAATCCTTTCCAATCACCATCTTGATTCGGCGCTTCGGAGGATTCGTGCCAATTTGGATTGAAATTGTTCTAGGAATTCAGCTCTCAGCGACTGTTCTGTTGGTTTTCTTGGTGATTCTTTTCCGCAGAAATAGTGATCCGAAGGAATTCCGTTCGATTTCTCAGGCAGTCGAGCGGCTTCTCGATATTGGCTCTAAAACGGACACAAAGGTAGACTTGCTCGCTACTAGGCACGATCAGTTTGTCTCGAATTCTGCTCAGGCATCATCGAACCTCCGAACGGATTTACTAGCTGCCTTATCGGCAGAATTCTCAGTTCTCAGGCAGGAAGTCGTAAATTCAATTACTCAAATTGGAAGTCAGACCCGCGGGACACTTGAAGAACTTCGTACTTCTACTAACTCCCGGCTCGATAAATTGACTGGCGACCTTACTACAGAACACACCTCGTTGAGAGAGGCTTTGAATACGCGGCTCACAAGCTCTCAAGCTGAGGTGACGACAAGATTCAATGACTTTCAGCGGGCTCAAACGGAGCAAGGAAACAGTTCGCGAGAAGCCATTGATGCCACTTTGTCGCGTTTAAGTAGAGATATTAAAGAATCGGTTTCCGAGCTAAAAGCAGATGTGAACACGCGCATCCAGGAGATGGTCCAGCAGACAGCCGCACTAAAGGATAGTGCTGAATTGCAGCAGACAGCACTGCGCCAGTCGGTGGAACAAAGGCTTGAAAAACTGAGTGAACAGAATACAAAAAAGCTGGACGAGATGCGCGAAACGGTGGATGAGAAACTCCATAAGACGCTCGAAAGCCGCCTAACTCAAAGCTTTGGCCTAGTCACGGATCAACTTGGCAAGGTACAGACAGGCTTGGGCGAAATGAAAGAGTTGGCAGTCAATGTTGGGGATCTAAAGCGAGTTCTGAATAATGTGAGCACTCGAGGCACGTTAGGCAATACACTTCTTGGCGCTCAATTGGAACAGGTTTTGGCCCCCAGCCAGTTTGCTCGTGAAGTGCGCATCCGCCCGAACACAGATGAGCGCGTTGACTACGTAATTCGCCTGCCATTCAGCGACGACGAACCGGTGCTTCTGCCAGTTGACTCGAAGTTTCCAAAAGAGGATTGGGAGCGTTTGGAAGAAGCTGGGCGGCTTGGTGACGCGCTCGCGATTGACGCAGCCCGCAGAGCGCTGGAGCTGCGCATCAAGACAGAGGCCAAGAAGATAGCTGAGAAATACATATATCCGCCGATTACGACGAATTTTGCATTTATGTATTTGCCATCCGAAGCATTGTTTTCCGAGGCGTTGCGAATCCCAGGCCTAGTCGATGAACTGCAGTTGAAACACCGCGTAAGTTTGGCAGGACCGACAAACTTTATGGCCATCCTGAACAGCCTTCAAATGGGTTTCAGGACGCTCGCAATCCAAAAAAAGAGTTCAGAAGTCTGGCAATTGTTGGCAACGACAAAGGTTGAGTTTCAGAACTTTGGCACGCTCATGACCAAAGTAGAGAAACAGGTCGGCACTGTTCAGAACACAATCAAAGACGTAAACGCCAAGACAAGGACCATTAACAAGAAGCTTCGCTCGGTTGAGGTCCTTGAACTTGGGGCGGACAAATCAACTTCGCTCCTTAATGCTGGCTCAGAAAGTGATGAGACTCTGGAAGACGACGTGGGCGAAATGACCTTATCAACCGCCGAGGAACTTGAGGAGGGCACGAACTGAACTGTCATTCAGATCACCGGCGGCTCTATTTCTTCGCCTAATGTACGCCTTCCGGATGTGCAATTCAGGGCCGACACTCACCTGGCACTCCCCGGTGTTGAGGCATTCCGAAACAGACTGGACACACATCGATTCTTCGTTCGTATTTCCTGTCCCACCGCGCCTTTACATGCCTGCACCCGCCCGGTAGACTTGGAGATTCGGGGCCATGCGCATCTTTTTCTGCGCTGTGGTTGTGTTCGTGTGCCGGAGCCGGTATTGTAGGCGTGGCGGAGCGGTGACGCGGCGAGGCAAAGCCCGAAGTGCATCCAAAGTTCTGAAGAAAACGAGGAGAATCAGGCATGGCAGTTGAAGAGAAGGTAAAGCAGATCATCGTCGAGCAGCTTCAGGTGGACGAAGCTGAAGTCACCCCCGGAGCCAGCTTCCAGGAAGACCTGGGCGCGGACTCGCTGGACGTGGTCGAGCTGGTGATGCAGTTCGAAGAGGCATTTGACCTCGAGATTCCGGACGAGGACGCCGAGAAGATCAAGACCGTCAAGGATGCGATCGAGTACATCGAGAAGAACGAGAAGACCGCGAAAGGCAAGTAACTGGTGAATCGTCGAGTTGTCATCACCGGCCTCGGGCTGGTATGCGGTGTAGGCAATACCGCTCCGGACGTGTGGCGACAGTTACTGGCAGGGGCCAGCGGCATGGCCCCGATTCAGGGCTTCGACACAACCGGCTTTCCGGTTACTTTTGCCGCCGAGGTGAAGAATTTCGACCCGCTGAACTTTGTGGAGAAAAAAGAAGCGCGCAAGATGGGGCGTTTCATCCACTTTGCCTTCGCCGCCGCGCATGAAGCCATCACACAATCGGGCCTGAACATCACACCGGAGATCGGCGACCGTGTCGGCGTTTTTATCGGCTCGGGCATCGGCGGATTCGAAATCATCGAGCGCGAACACTCCAACCTGCTCGCAGGCGGCCCGCGCAAAATCTCACCGTTCTTTATTCCCGCCGTCATTGTGAATATGGCGGCGGGGCAACTTAGTATTCGCTACGGCGCCAAGGGGCCCATTTCGGCCACCGCGACCGCGTGCGCCACCAGCGCCAATTCCATCGGCGACTCGGTGCGCATGATCATCCACGGCGATGCGGATGTAATGATTGCCGGCGGCGCGGAGGCCTCGGTCACGCCGCTGTCGGTGGGCGGATTTGCGGCGATGCGGGCGCTCTCCACGCGCAACGAAGAGCCGACCCGTGCCAGCCGGCCATTCGATAAGGACCGCGACGGATTTGTGATCGGCGAGGGCGCGGGCGTTTTGATCCTGGAAGAGCTAGAATTTGCCAAAGCGCGCGGCGCAAGATCCTGGGCGAGATTATCGGCTACGGCATGAGTGCCGATGCGTATCACATGACGGGGATCGCTCCCGAGGGTGCAGGGGCACAGCGAAGCATGAGGGCGGCACTGAAGGACGCGGGCATTCAGCCAGAGGAAGTGGGCTATGTGAATGCCCATGCCACTTCGACGCCGGCCGGCGATGGCAACGAGTCCTTGGCGATCGAGAAGGTATTTGGCGAGCACGCCCTCAGTAAAAAGCTGAAGGTCAGTGGAACAAAATCGATGACGGGGCATTTGTTGGGAGGCGCGGGCGGCTTGGAGGCGGGCATTACGGTGCTGGCTTTGCAGAACCAGATGCTGCCGCCGACGACTAACCTCGAAAACGTCGATCCCGAATGCCGGCTGGACTACGTTCCCAACAAGCCTGTCGCGCACAACTTCGATATAGCGCTGTCGAATTCGTTTGGATTCGGCGGGATTAACGCCACGTTGATTATGCGGCGGTGGACGGAATAGAACGGTTGTCGGTGGTCAGTTGTCAGTGATCCGAATGAAGCGGCGCCCATCGTGCAGATGCGCGCCGTTTTTGTTGATTGACACAAACATCAGCTGAATGCTGCGGCCACACCTACACCGAGGATCACGAAAAGTGCCCACCAGCCGACGACGGCAATATAGCCGGAGGTTCGCTTCACGCCTGCAACCGTGGCCGTGCCGATACTGAGCAGAACCAGCGTCCAGATCGTGGTGAAATCTATTGCCGACGCCAGCGAGTAAAGCGCTGCGTTCGTTTCAAGCGGATTGAGGAAAGCTCCGAGATTCGTGGGGGCGTAATTCTTGATATTGAACGATTCCGGAGCTGTGCCCGCAAAGATGACGATGACTCCAAGCACCACTTTGAAGATGCCAGGAAGGCCCGCGTACATCCATGAGGCGAAAATGCCGCCGTAGGTGGCCTTGCCGCCGAAAAGAAAATTGATGGTGCCCCAGAGTCCGACCGAACCGACAGCAACGATGGCCAACACGATAAGGGGACCCGCAATGAAGACGCCCTGGGTGATGCCGAGCGACACCTTCATCGTCATCTCGCGCTGCTCCGGATGCTGGTTCAGATTCTCTTCCTGCTTGGCGTTCAAATGAATCTGGTTCTCGACCACCTGCTGCATGCCGATCCTGCTTACGACCACGCCATAAAGAATGTAGCCGAACAAACTGAAAATAATGAACGGCATCCACCAGCTCTTGTTGCCACGCTTGATATCGGCAAACGTCTTGGACGGCGCGGTGAAAGTGTTGGAGACTCGCTGCCACTGGGAGAGGCCGGGCGTTTGCTCGGCCACCGGTTGAACCTCAAGATCGCTCATGATTTTGCCTCCCGGGATTTCCGGATACAAATGAAACCTCGCCTCAACTGCGCGGTTGGACCAGGGCGCCCCGCAGACGGTTGCGTTTTGTTGAAAGCTGCACGCCACCTGCGAGCGCGTGGGTAGGCCCGACCGCGAACAAATGCGTTCGCCCGCGATTGTACCCTTGAATGCCGCTGGGATGAAAAGGATTTTCTAGCACCTATTAGGCGGGATGGCGTTCAAGCTGCGATGGATGGACGATCAAACGCCGGGAGTGGCCGCTTCCGTGGGGATGGAAGGGCTATCGTCGTCCGTTGACGGCGTCGTGAGGTGTGGGAGTGCTTTGTGAAGCGGTCCGGCCCCAACGTAGCTCTTGTAGACCGTGATGTGGAAGCAGGACTGATGAAATTCCTCTTCGACATCGATTTTGCCTTCGGCCTGCAGGCCGTTGAGACGATCGCGCATCCAGTAGAGCTCGCTGCGGGTCAGGCCGTGTTTCGCGATATCAATGGTGGCGCCGGTGAGGTGGGGGCTGGCAATGTCACCTTCGGCGGGAGCGGCGTTGCCGTTGGTCCGCATCAGGCGCTTCTGGTACTCGACGGTGCGTACCGCGGAGCTGACCTCAAACGCATGATGGAATTGCGCCTGATGGGCGCGCGATAGGTCGGTGAGAAATGCCGCGGTCCAGGGACGGCAATAGCGGCGGTCGAGGGGCAGGTTGGCATTGACGGCTAGTGCTTCCGATTCTGGAACCCGGACCAATTGGCCGTTCGCGATGCGTGTATGCAGGTCAGCGTCGTTCTCAATGCGCTCCAGATTATCGGCGTTGGTCTTCTCGTTCTGACGGATCAACGACTCGAGCGATCCACGCAACGGTGCCATGGCAAAGATTCTCGTGCTGCGCAAAGGATCGGCTGCGGCGGCCATCGCAAAGCTTCCATGAGGTGCGGGGACTTCGGCAGCGGCGATCTTGTCGGCAGCGTCCTGCGGGGTGGGGGTGTTGGTGTCGGCTGCGTCAGAAACCTCAGCTTCTGCAATCGAGGTCGCGGGTGTCGGCACCCCTGCTCGCTGGGACTGCGCATCCCTCTCGCTCGCGAGAGTTGCGGCGGCTTCGCTCCCAGAGCTCAAAGAATAGCGCGCTCGTCGAGAAGCGCGGGCAGCGCTGCGCGTAGACATCCAGGAATACTGTCTGATCGGCATGCGGGCACGGAGAACCGTGGGCTGACGCCTAACACTTCTGCGCCGGACGGATGGGTAGCTGCTCGAGCGCTCCCTTGTGCCACTGGATCCGGTTCGCGCGGAACGAGCCCGCACCGACTGCGGATGACGACGGGGGGGTGAAGACGATGCGTACCTGCGGTGCGTCCGGGCCTGCAGCGCGGACGAGGGAACGGCTGAGGCTGTGAAGAATCCAGCCAGCAAGAGACCGAGGATGAAGTTGCGCACCAGGAGGTCTGCGCGGAGAATCGAGAGCACCATTAGTTTAGGACGCATGAGAGAAAATTTCGAGTACTGAATGTGGTTCGGTTTCGTCTGATAAGTCCAACATCGTAAATGCAGGTCCAGTTTACAGCAAGAGATGGAAAAGTATCTGCGGGCGGTAGCAGGCGCACAGGGCCGTAGGAGGCAGTACTTGCATCGGAGACATCTTGGACTCAATTATCAGTTCGCTATGCGCCGGCTCTGGAGCAGATGCTGGGCAAGCTGTAACAACCGGATGAGAAGGTCACCGGATCAGTCGCTCCCTTGTCGATCGTCACCTGAACATTCTCGCCCCGCTGCAGCAATTTCTGCTCGTCGTCCTTCACTACTTCTTCCGGTGGAATAGTTGCATAGGAAACGACTTTGGGTCCTATTCGCCTGATAGCAAGCAAGCTTGATCAGTTTGACAACATGAGTCAAAGGTAGATAATTGCTTTACCAATCATGAGGAATACGACTTCAAAGCGTGCTGCCCGCGCGAAACCGACTTCCTCGGGCACGGAGGGCAGTGCGGGAAACGTTCGCGTCTTTGGTGGTTGGCGTGAGGCTTACCCGATCATTGCTTCCGCGAGGAGGTCAATTGTCATCGTTGATAGTTTTCTCGCGGGCGAGGTCCTCGATGTTGCCGATGTCGTAGAGCAAGCTGCAGCGCAGCCCCACGTGAATAAGCTCACAGTATCGCTCTACATGGCAAGCCCCGATAAGCCTTTTGGTGCTCAGCGGATACGTGAGAAAGAGGCTCCGGAGATGCCAAGGGCAAAGAAGGGGAGGCAGACAGAGAAAAACGAAACGCTCAAGCGGTTTAGTAAGGCTTTGAGTGCCGGAATCTCAGAAGCGGATCTCCATTTGCACATTGATCGATTCGAAAAGTGTGTCTATGAAGTCTTTTCGCATATTGCGCGCGAACCCAAGGTTCATGTCGACGTCTTTACCTATCCTGTCATGACCACCGCAAGATTCTTCGTGATTGATGATAAGGATCTTATTGTCGGCTGGTTTCCGTTGATGGGTAGTAATCCTGGATACCCGTGCTGTCATCTTAGAGATGACCGGAATGACATTGTGCACCGAAAACTCCTGGATAAGTTTCGAGCGCAAGTTAAGATCCTTCAGGGGATCAGCACAAAGCTATCGAATGCCAAGATATCCAAGATCATCAAGACAAGAGAGCCGAATTCAGTCAATCGCAGCCCAATAGACCGAAGCGCAGTTCTGTACACTTAAGCGCGTGGCTGTGCGAGCAACAATCTAAAATATGAGAGTTTTGAGTGCGTTAATTTCCGTGCGGGAGAGACGGCTAAATGTTATTTGAAATCTGTCCATGATGTCGAATCTCGGTTACGTTATTGTAGTCGTCCACAAACACGACAACCGGGTCGAGAGCAAGCAGTTCGTTTGGTTCTATCCAACCTTCTGCCAAGACAATGATCTTATCGCCAGGTTGGAAGTGCCTGGCCGGTGGACCGTTGAGGCAGACATCTCCTCGCCCCTTGGGACCGGCCATGATGTAAGTCCTCCAGAAGACGCCATTTGCAACATTCGTGATGTTAACGTACTGATATTGACGCATACCGCTCGCAACGAGCAGATTTTCGTCGATCGTTATCGAACCGATGTAGTTGAGATCCGCTTGCGTAACGGTCAATCGGTGAAGTTTGGCAACGACGACCTCCAATAGCATCAGACATCCTCCAATTCCAGCGTATCTCAGTCTCCAATCCCGGCGGAAATCCAGCACAGACTCAGCTGACTCCGTGCTCCCTACTGCAACAGCGTCGGCTCGTCGTCCTTGACGATCTCCTCGGGCGGAATGATCACGGCGGCCGCGACCTTATCGTCGTCTTCAAGATTGAGCAGACGAACACCCTGCGTGGCTCGCCCCGCAGCACGGATGGTTTTGGTGTCGATACGAATAATCTTGCCGAACTGGCTGATGACTACCAATTCGCTGGAGTCGTCCACCAGCTGAATCGTGCTCACGCGACCGATGCGCGGCGTAACGGCCATGTTCTTCACGCCCTTGCCGCCGCGGGTTTGCAGCCGGTATTCCTCGACGTCTGTGCGCTTGCCAAATCCATTCTCCGTGACAGCCAGGATGCGATAGGCCCCTTCCTCATGCTCCTTGGGCGTGATGGCAGCGCCGACCACGTAATCGTTCTTGGCCAAGTCGATGCCGCGCACGCCGAAGGCCGGACGGCCCATGGAACGCACATCGCTTTCATCGAAACGGATGGCCATGCCAAGGTGAGTCGCGAGGAAAACAATCTGCGAGCCATCGGTGATGCGGGCCGCGACGAGCTCATCTTCCTTATCGATGCCGATGGCAATGATGCCGCGTGCCATGACGTTGGAAAAATCCTTGAGCGGCGTTTTCTTCACCGTTCCCTGGCGCGTCGCGAAGAAGATGAACTTGCCTTCCTCTTCAAGATCGCGAATAGCCATGATGGCGCGGACGTTTTCTCCCGGTTGCAGGTTGAGCAGGCTTTGCATGCTCTTACCTTTTCCGGCGGCGCTGACATCGGGGATCTCGTAGACCTTGAGCCAATAGATGCGGCCAGTGCTGGTGAAGCAGAGCAGGTAAGCATGCGTCGAGTCGATGATGAGCTGCGAAACAAAATCCTCTTCGCGCGTCTTCATGCCGGTGCGGCCCGTGCCGCCGCGGCGCTGCTGTCGATAGATTGAGATAGGCGTGCGCTTCAGGTAGCCTTGATGGCTGACCGTGACAGCAACCTGTTCGTCGGCGATGAGGTCTTCCAACTGAAGTTCGGCGGATTCGTCGATGATCTGCGTGCGGCGCGCATCGCCGTAACGGTCGCGAACTTCTTCAAGTTCCTTGATGATGACGGCGCGGAGCTTCTTGTCGCTGCCGAGAATCTCTTCGAACTCGGCAATCTTCGCGCGAATCTCTTTTAGCTCGCTAAGAATTTCGTCGACTGAAAGCTGGGTGAGCCTGTAAAGCTGCAGTTCGAGGATGGCGTCGACCTGACGGAGAGTAAGCCCGCGTTCTTCGCTGGGCAAGCGCTCGCGATTCAGATTGATGACAATCTCAGTTCCCTTGCCCCAGGCATACAAATTCTCCCGAGCTTCGACACGCGAGGCGGAGGCGCGAATGATGCGGATGACCGTGTCGAGATTGTCGAGCGCAATTTTGTAGCCTTCAAGAATGTGCTCGCGCTCGCGGGCCTTGCGGAGGAGATAGACCGTGCGGCGCTGCACCACATCAATGCGGTGATTGATAAAGGTGCGAATGGCTTCATCGAGCGCAAATTCCTTGGGCTGGCCGTTCAGCACGGCCAGGAAAATCATGGAGAAGCTCTCCTGCATCTGCGTATGCTTGTAGAGCTGGTTGAGCACGATTTCAGGCTGCGCGCCGCGCTTGAGCTCGATAACAATGCGCATGCCGTCGCGATCGCTTTCGTCGCGCACGTCGCTGATATCGTCGACTATCTTCTCGGTCACCAGTTCGGCGATGCGCTCGATGAGCTTGGACTTGTTCACCTGATACGGAATCTCCGTGACGATGATCGCCTGCTTTTCCTTGGTCAGGCTTTCCGTGGCCACTTTGGCGCGCATCATAAAGCGGCCGCGGCCTGTCTTGTAGGCGTTGACGATGCCGCTCTTGCCGTAGAGGAAGCCACCGGTGGGGAAATCTGGGCCCTGCACGTGCTTCAGCACTTCGGCGAGACCGTAGGTGGGATGCTTCACGAGGTCGATCGTTGCGTTCACGACCTCCGTCAAGTTGTGCGGCGGAATGTTGGTGGCCATGCCGACAGCGATTCCATTGGAGCCGTTCACGATGAGATTCGGAATCCGCGTCGGCAGAACTGTGGGTTCATGCGTGGACTCATCGTAGTTCGGTACGAAGTCCACAGTCTCCATGTCGATGTCTGCGAGCAGTTCACTGGAGATTCGCTCCATGCGGCACTCGGTGTAACGCATGGCCGCGGGCGGGTCGCCGTCGACGGAGCCGAAGTTGCCCTGCCCATCGACGAGCGGATAACGCAGCGAAAAGGGCTGCGCCATGCGGACCAGCGTGTCGTAGATGGCGGAGTCGCCGTGCGGATGATAGACGCCCATGCACTGACCGACCACCTTGGCGCATTTGGTGTACTTCTTGTTGTACTGAAGGCCCATCTCGTTCATGGTGTAGAGCACGCGGCGATGAACGGGCTTGAGGCCGTCGCGGGCGTCGGGAAGCGCACGGCCGATGATGACCGACATCGAGTAGTCGAGGTACGACCGGCGCATCTCGTCTTCGATGTTGATTGGAATGTGGCTGGGATTATTGGGCGGCGTACCGCCATCGAGAGGGAGCTGCGGATTCTGATCGTCTGCCATAGGATTCTGGGGGGCCCGCGAAGGTGGGTCTGAAGATGCGGGCCGGATGCCGCGGGCTAAACCTCTATTTTACCCCTTTGGAGGGTTCTAGACAAGGCAGGATGCTGGAAATAAGTCTTTATTCTGCATTTATTTAGGGTTCAAGTTGAGCGCGCAACCCTGTGAGCAAAAAAGCTTATGCCGCGCGACCTGATTTCGCCTTCGATTTGGGGTTGGATTTGGCTTTCTTTTTGGCCGTTTTGCGCGATTCGCTCTCGCCTAAACCAGCCAGGATTACAGGTGGCCGATTGGGGAATTTGACCATCAAGGTGAGTTCGCCGCCGACGCCCTCGACATAGCTCCGCAACGTTGAGATGTACAGATCCGTACGCTTCTCGATGCGCGAGATACCCTCCTGGCCGATTTTGAGTTTTTTCGAGAGCCGGGCCTGCGTCATCTTGCGCAGGCGGCGCAATTCTCGCAGGTGGAGTTCTTCAGCGATCAGTTCGGCTGTTCGTTGTTCAATCCGGCAGCGGCGCTCTTCCGGAAGGTTCCGCATAATTTCTTCAAGCGATACCGTCATTTCTTCTTCCCCCCGCCTTCGATGCCCCTCAAATAACTCCTGTGCCGCAGATCGGCAACCCGAATCAGTGTTGAATAAAATCGGTCTTTGGAGATGCCGGTTTTGTTCCCGCCCGCCAGTAAAACAGCTCTTCGCTTTGGATCGAAGGCAAATGCGATACGCCAGACTCCGCCTTCAGCATCCACCCGAAGTTCTTTCATGTTTGGGAAGGCAGATCCCTTCAGTGTGTCGACACTCGGCCGTCCAAGGGACGGACCAAATCGCCTCAGCTTTCCGAGCGAACTGAGAACCGCATCCTGAACCAGTTCCGACCAGGCTCCAAACTCCTCGAAAAACTCATCGTGGAAGCGAATCTCCCATGATTTCCCCGTCTCGGGCAAAGCCATATATCACCTCCGATATAAGCCATGCTCCCGGTCAGGCTGCACCAAAGGTATCACGTTTATGTCTTGAAATGCATTATGCCTTGCCCTGCATACTCCGATCACTGATATTGGGCTTCAAAGGACTAGTCGGAAAGCGAAAAATTATAGCAACCCCGGCAGACTCAGAAGGCAAAAGACCACCTGCAGCACAACGATGGCCCCGGCCGCAGCAACGGCCAGACGGCCGCGCGGACTCTCATAAGCGTCGGCAAAGACGCCCCCGATGAAGGTGAGCAGAAATGGCAACGCCCACAACCAGGGAGAGCCAGGTACGCCCGCTGTAATAAGAGGGAACAGGGCCAAAGCGCACAGAAGCGGAGCCGTGTTGCCGAAGTAGCGTGATCGACGCACGCCGAGATAGAGCAGGGCCGCGGATGCTGCGGCAACCGTGATGCCGGCGTCGCTGAGCGTCGAGAAGAAGCGACGCGCAGGGTCGAGCGAGAGCCAGAGGAAGCCCGCAGCCGAGCGGAACACATAGCTGAAGGCGTCGGGCGAGAACCCGTAGCAGGCGAAGACGACAACGAGCGCGCCGGCGGACGCGATTAGGACAATCGGCAGAACCTGGCTACGCCGGCCTTCTGCCACCCAGAGCATGAATATGAGGCCGAAGAGGACCGCAACCGGTAGCGCCGCAATGTGCGAAGCGGCAGCGAGGCCGAGGACTACCGTGAGGAGCACGATGCGCGGTCTCCACTTGCGGCGCGGGCCTTGCATGGCATGGGCGACACCGATACACGTGTAGACCGCGCCATACACGCCGAGCGCGCCGAGAATCTCCGGCGCAGGCGTAACACACGCTTTGAGAATGGAGGGTGAAAAACAATAGAGTGTGAGCGCCGTATATCCGCCCAG
>Ga0182030_10017975_pt1 | contig 13600 bp, 9 predicted proteins | sample 812S3MmetaG_FD_121299 | JGI IMG/M metagenome (GOLD analysis project Ga0182030, IMG submission 121299) | Permafrost microbial communities from Stordalen Mire, Sweden - 812S3M metaG (Illumina Assembly) | ecosystem: Environmental > Terrestrial > Soil > Wetlands > Permafrost | place: Sweden... | reverse complement strand
TTTTCATTTCGAACCGCAACTGCTTGTACGTATGTTCTTGACGGCGATGCAAAGCATCGCCTAGTCACCGCATATTTCATCACCAAGCCATCCGGCGGAATACATCGAAGCAATGCAGCACAGAGAACACGCATGTCGGGTTCCACTCTGAGCTGATTTGTCGTCCAGACCTCCTCCGTGATGGCGGCGTCCCTGGTTCTACGTGTCCACTTTATCGTATGCAGTCCGAGCAAATTTCCTCCGTCGGATTTTACCCAATCTCCGCAATTAAAGTTGCTCTGTACTGCAAGCACTTTCGCACTATCAATGAAACTAAGATGACTTCCCTTCATACATTTTTTAGTATCCGCGCTATAGATGACGCCGACATCGCCGGGCAACAACTGCATCTCCCAGCGCGAGCCAACGAGTCCGACAATCTTGCTGCGACTGCCTTGCACTACGAGAGCCATCGGTCCGCCATATTGCCTGGAATAAACAATGCGAGTTGCTTCTGTCGACACTGCCGAGTAAGCTCCACTCCACCATGTGCTAGGACTGGCGAAAAGCAAAGCGAGAGCATAGTGCCACATTGTTTTTGTCATATCGAGGAACTCATTTTGTAATGGACTATTTGTGATACCACGTGGAACTCAAAGTTTCGATCGTCACTAAAAAATCGAATTGAATAGGCTAATCGTTCTAACGCATTGCTTACTTGTTGGCTCAATTAAATTCTAACTCCTGCGAAGAAGGAAACGATTGGACTAAAAATGACAGCGAATGGACAAAGAAAAATTATGTAGCTATAAAGCCTATTCATCATATCTCAAAAGCATCATCACGGAATCAGAATTTGCTGACGCTAGATGCGGCCGCCTTGTCTTTATCTGCGTCCTCTACCGGTGAGACCTTTAAACCATCATGCACAGAATCGGGTGCACTGACAATGACGATGTCACCGCTGGAAATTCCGCGAGCTATTTCAAAATGACCACCAAGATCTCGACCAATTTCCACTTTGTGCAAGTGAACGACATTTTGCTTGTCGACCGTGTAAACAAAGCAACCATCAGCTCTCGTTTGCACGGTCGTTGCAGGAATTTTGGGTAAACGCACGGCAACTGGCGATTGAAAATGTACGCTGGCGTACATTCCCGGCAAAAGCAGCTTTTTGGTATTTGGCACGTGAATTTCTACTTGCAAAGTCTTCGAATCTGGATCTATACCACCAGACACATTAGCGACAGTACCGATAAAGTCTGTGCGTGGGTGCTCTTGAAACACGAGCTTCGCCTGCTCGCCAACATGAATGAAAGGCACGAATTGTTCGGGCACATAGACAAAAACTCTGAGCACATCAGTTTTCGCCACTTCAAATAAAAGGTTGGTACCAGAATTGCTACCAGATGTAATTAAGGCACCAGCATCTACGTTGCGTTTGATCACTATGCCATCAAAAGGGGCGACCACTATTCGAAATGACCTGGTTGCCTCGTATTGATGCAATTGTGCTTTGGATGTATTAAGAGCGGCTTCTGCCACATGAACAGCGGCCTTTGCAGCATTGACAGAGGACTGTGAGGACTTTTCGGCGGCTATCAAAGCGTCTCTTGTCGCGATGCCACCATTGTATGCCTGAAAACGACCATCCGTGTCTTCCTGACTAACGGCACCTTCGCTCACCAATTCTTTATAACGCCCCAATTCGCGGGCATAGAATTGCAAATCGGTTTTTGCTTTTTGTACGTTCGCTGCAGCGGTCCGTGAGTCCGAAGTCGTCTTCTCATAAGCTTCCTTAGCATTATCGAGATTGGCTGTGGCCTGCTCGACGGAACTGACAGCGCCCTGAACTTGCTGATCCAACTCAGGTGTGTCAATTTCAGCTAACACCTGTCCCTTACGCACCAAGTCACCAATGTTGACATTCCTTGTTCGCAAATAGCCATTGACACGAGCATAAATAGGAGCGTCTTGAATTGCCTGCGTTGCCCCAGGCAAAGTAAATTCTTGCACCGCAGGACCTGGTTGAGCGGCAATCACAGAGACGGGAAAAGCTTGCATCAACTGCTGTTTGGTATGCTCATCAAGGGCTTGCTTTTGCGCCACCCTGGGAAGCGCGCCATAAGCCACCAGCCCAACCAGTGCCACCAATGCCAGTGCCACAAATATGATCCAGGACTTAGACCCGCCTTTTATCGCCGACACATGAGTAGCGGAATGCTCAATAGCGTGATTTCCGCCTGTGTCTTGGCCACTTTCCATATCGATTCGACTTCCTGACATGCTTCAATCCTGAGCCGCGATCACAATTCAGTGCAGCATCTCAAGTATAACCGACGAGTCTACTAACATAAAAGTCGGTATATAATTTCCCCAAATCGGCAGCTCCTGAGGCATTTGAAAATATGTGGATCGTCCGACTGGCCCTCGACAGGCCCTATACATTTGCTGTTGTGGCAATTTTGATTGGTCTATTTGGCTATCTTTCAGCATCTACCATGTCTGTCGATATTTTTCCCCGTATCAATATTCCAGTATTGAGTGCGGTCTGGCAATATTCCGGATTGCTACCGGTTGATATGGAACGCAGAATTACAAACGTCTGCGAAAGAGCGACAACCACAACCGTAACTGGCATCGAACATATTGAATCTCTATCGCTCGTTGGCTCATCGGTTATAAAATTATATTTGCATCAGGATGCCAATGCTCAGGAGTCTTTGGCCGAGTATGTGGCAATTTGCCAGACTGTTCTTAAACAAATGCCAGCTGGGGTGACACCACCTTTGGTGACCGCCTTTAGCGCCACTGACATTCCGGTGATGCAGCTTTGTATCAGCTCCAAGACGATGCCCGAAACAAAGCTTTTCGACTTTGCCAACAACTTCGTGCGTACTCAGTTAGCTACTGTTCAGGGAGCGTCGCTGCCCTGGCCTTATGGAGGTGCTGCGCGTCAGGTGATGGTTGATATCGACCCTCAAAAACTATCAGCTAAAAACGTATCGGCAGCTGATGTGGCGAACGCTGTCAATGCCCAAAATATCATTATACCGGCAGGCACTGCCAAACTTGGTGGCATTGAATATTACGTGCAACTCAATTCCAGCCCGACGGTTCTGGAAGAACTGAACGAAATGCCGATCAAGCAGATAAACAACGCTGCCGTTTTAATGAAGGATGTGGCGCATGTGCACGATGGTTTGGCTGTGCAGACCAACATCGTTAACGAAGGCGGATCGCGCGCTATTTTGCAAAACATCATTAAAATTGGCGGCGCCTCCACAATCGACGTGGTCAACCGGGTTAAAGCGCAAATTCCAGGCATTCGCAGCATTTTGCCACCAGGCGTAGAACTGAAAATACTCAATGACCAATCTATATTTGTGCAGGAATCAGTCGATGATGTTACACGTGAAGGTTTGACAGCAGCCGGTCTAACGGCACTTCTCATGCTGCTTTTGCTGGGCGACTGGCAAAGTACCGTGATAGTCGCAGTATCGATTCCACTTTCAGTTCTATCTGGTTTGATCATTCTCAAGCTGACCGGGCAAACTGTTAATACAATGACACTAGGCGGATTTGCACTCGCTGTCGGCATGCTCGTCGACGACGCCACGGTTGAAGTAGAGAACATTCACAGACACTGTGATCTCGTCCGTAAGCAGCGCATTGCCTTGCGAGAAGCAGGTGATGTTGACGATAAGGACAAAACGTCCGTGTGGATGCGCGAAGCGATTCTCGATGCCGCTAATGAAATCGCGCTGCCAGCACTTGTTTCCACGGTCTCGATTTGTATTGTGTTTATGCCAGTCGTGTTGTTGACTGAGCCGGCTAAATCACTGTTCGTACCACTTGCTCTGGCTGTGACTGGCTCCATGCTTGCCTCCTACTTTCTCTCACGAACGGTCGTTCCAGTCATGGCCAAATATATGTTGTCCGGTCACGCCGATCCACATCATGGTCATGGCAAGAAAAATTTTGTTGAGAAATTTGGCTCGAGCATCACAGCTGCAGTGGAGAGAGGCTTCGAAAGCCTGCGCAGGTCTTATTTAGGCGTCCTTGCCAATGTGCTCAAACATCGCGCGATAGTGGTTATCTGCGTGGTCATTTTCATGGGCATCAGCTTTTCTTTAGTGCCATTTTTAGGAGAGGATTTCTTCCCGGCTATTGACGGCGGAGTGCTTAGAATGCACGTGAGTGCGCCACGAGGAACACGTGTTGAAGAAACAGAGCAATTAATCAAAAACATCGAGCACACGATCACTGGAATAATTCCGGTGCACGAAGTAGAAAGTGTCGCCGACTTAATGGGCGTTCCCAATTCTTCCTTGAATTTATCCTCCAGTGATAGTGTCAACTACACTGAAGCGGACGGCGAAATTATCATTACTTTGATTGAAAAGCATGAAAAGCCAAGTCCCTACTACGCCAACTTGATGCGAGACCGACTGCCAAAAGTCTATCCACAGTGTATTTTCTTTTTTCAACCAGCAGATATCGTCACGCAAATCTTAAACGCCGGACTGGCTGCGCCAATTGACCTGCAGGTGCGGGGTCAGGATCTTGCATTGAATTACGACCTTGGTGCCAAAATCAGAGACCAAATCAAAGCAATCCCAGGCGCCGCCGATGTGCATATCAAACAAGCGATTAATGGTCCCGTCATTGATGTGGCCGTCGACCGTCAAAAGGCTGCCCAACTTGGTTTTACTCAGCGCGATGTGGCAAGCTCTATGCTCGTTTCATTGAGTTCTAGTTTTCAAACCGGACCTAATTTCTGGGTCAATCCCAAAAACGGCGTCAATTACAGCCTCGCAGTCCAAACGCCCCAGCGCCTGATTGCCACTTTAAGCGATTTATCAAATACCGAAGTAACATCGGGCGATGGCACCAAAAGTCAATTACTTGGCAACCTTGCCGTGTTCAGCCGCAGTTTTGCGCCGACTATCGTCAATCACTATAACGTTCAACCAGTTATCGACGTTCTGGCTAATGTCGACGGCACAGACCTTAACTCTGTAGCGCAGAAAGTAAGTAGCATAGTCGACTCTTACAAAGGCAAACTGCCAAAAGGTGTGTTTCTCGATTTGCGTGGACAGATGGTCAGTATGCAAACTGCCTATACCGGCTTGTTATCGGGAATTGTTTTAGCGCTATTGCTCGTGTATTTGCTGCTTGTTGTGAATTTTCAATCCTGGATCGATCCGTTGATTATCTTGATGGCCATTCCAGGTGCTTTATGTGGCATTGTCTGGGCGCTCTTTCTGACGCAGACGACATTCAGCGTTCCGGCTTTGATGGGAGCGATTATGAGTATTGGTGTAGCATCGGCTAATAGCATTCTTGTCGTCAGTTTTGCTCGCGAGCAATTACACGAAGGAATGAGCGCACTGGAAGCGGCATCCACAGCCGGCTCAACTCGTTTTAGACCCGTTTTGATGACAGCTGCTGCCATGATCATCGGTATGATTCCGATGGCCATTGGTTCGGGAGCGGGTGGTTCGCAAAACGCACCGCTTGGTCGCGCCGTCATTGGTGGTCTGGTTGTGGCCACATACTTTACTTTGATCTGGGTGCCGCTGGTTTTCAGCATTGTTCACCGCAAGGTCAAAGGGCAGAACGCCATAAAGCACTAAGCCTGACTTCTTACCAATATCTCGAGCTAGGCGCAGAGAACAAACCGTACATTGCACATCAGCCAGTGATGACGAATTGAGACAGTTTTATGACCACCTTCTCCGAAGCAACGATGCTGAAAAGCAACTTCGTTATCTAGCTATATTTAACCGCCGGCCATTACCGAAAATAGACAGCGAAATTATCGCACTGCTGGACTCTCCTGAAACGAAAGTCAGAAGAGCGACAGTTATCGCTCTGAGCATAACTGCCTCGCCAATTATCAGAGAAATTGCCATCAAATTGTTAAACAGGGAAGAAGACGAACTCAGAGAATACGCGTTTGCATTGTTGATCAATAATTACAAAGAAGGGGACAACTCAAAAATTGAGCTAGCACTGACACGCTTTACCGAGAAAAAACACCTGCACTGCGCGGGCATAAGCCTCAAAGAGATCGCCGAAAACTCTAAGGACACCGCTTTGGCACCAGCCTTGCTTTTCCTTGTTGTAAATGGACCTGACCCCTTCTGCCGAGAAGACTTTCTGGAAATATTATTGAAGTGGCAAAAGTGTCCTGAAGCAATTTTGTACGAAGCACAGTGGGATTTTTACAAGCGTGTTTTACCTTTTTATTGTATTTTCAGCGCAAAATCTAATCAACCTTCTGCATAGTTCGATTCAGGCTGTGGCTTACATTCCACCGTTTTTTCAGTTAAAAATTTGAATTACCGTATTCCGTATTCCGTATTCCGGTCTTTCGGTCTTTCGGTTTTTCGTATTCCGCACTTTTTCGCTCAAGAATTTGCGTACCTTAATCCGCATGTTTCGGTTGAAGATGAGGTCTGCCTTCTTCCGTGCTTGTCGCACCTAAATACGATTGACGTTCTATAGGAACTCGATGAGGAGTTTTCTTAGAATTCTGACTAGAGCATCAGTAGTAGTAGTAGTAGTAGTTGTTGTTGTTGCAGTTGTTTGCAACCAAATAATGATGAATCTGGCTTCGCAACAAACTCTACTGATACAAAGACTCTTGTGCTTTAAGCATAGTCGTTGTTTTGTGTTCTCTTTTGCGCGGCCCGGTGAATAAATAAATCAAAGCAAAGCACGGTGCCAGTGCACAAATTAGAATGGCTTGGGTGTAACCCATGCCCATAGCAGTGACAACTACTGCAATCATCGAGCCAATAGCAGCGCCGCCGCCCATCGAAAGATTGTAAGAACCCATCGCCGTTCCGCGAGTGCCGTGTGTACTATTTTCAAACAAAATAGCCATTCCTACTGGCACCACAGATGACCAGGCCATGCCCAGACAACAACCGGCAAGAATAACAGCGAGTGGCTGATGCGCCTGAGCTGCAAGCAAACAGCCAATCAGCTGCACAATAGCAGTCGGCACGGCAATCGCTCTCGCTCCGAATTTTTCGACGAGACGACCAGCTGGATATCTAAAACAAACAGTGGTCAAAGCGCTCGCCGAGAAAATTAAAGCACCATTAGCGATACCACGCCCTTGAAAGGTCAAAACAGCGAGAGCACCATTGACACCGCCCTGCATTGTGCAACAAGCGATAAAAATCAAGGCAGGCAGCCAGACTTTCCGTATTATCACTTTTACGCGAGGCTTCTTCTTCGCTTTAATATCAAATTTTGAAGGCAGCGTGCATACCATCAACGCGGCGATTAGATTAAGCACGCATGCATAAACATATTGCTCACGATGAATGCCGTGTTGCCAGAGCCACACACCAAAAGCAGGACCTGCGGCAAAAGCGACATTGCCGAGAATTCCCATGGCACCAACAGCTGACACCGCGCGTTCTTTGGAAAACATCGTGCTGGCATAGGCAAATTGCGCTGTCATATATCCGCACATAGCAGCTGAGCGCAAAGCCATTTGCAAGCAACCAGCGATGATGCCATGAGTTAAACCCATCAACAACATCACAAAAACAGAGCCAAAAGCAGCAATTCTCAACACAGGCAATTTGCCGACGCGATCAGTCAGCATACCTAGCGGCATACTTACAATCAAAGCGGCGAACATGCCACTGCCCATGGCTATTGCAGTTTGACTCTCGGATGCGCCTTCTTTGACCAGGGCAAGAGGCAATGATCCAACCGGGATATTGCAAGAGATCTCGCACAAAAGGGCTGCCACGAATAAAACGACAAAATGCATCTGTCGATTTTAACACTTCTTTTTGGCTGGTCTCACGCTCAAAAATACACCCTGTTTTTGACGCCAAGAATTCTATCGCTCATGCGCAAACAGACGTACCGATCATCTGGCCGATTTCTTCCGAAAGGCGCAAAGGTTCAAATGGTTTAAGGACCACCCCATTGACGCCCAGAGCCATGTATTGAGCGACTTCTTCTTTTTGTACTTTAGCGGTCATAAAAATCACTGGGGTCTTTTTCGTCGCATCAATTTGCCGCAATTGCTCAAAGACTTCAGCGCCTGTCATTCCAGGCATCATCATGTCCAGCAAAATCACATCTGGATTTTCAGCAACTGCAATTTCGAGAGCATGGCGCCCGGATGAAGCAGACGACACCTGCCAATCCTGTTCAAGACTCAATTCAGCGACAAAACGAATATTGTCATCGTCGTCTACCAATAACAATTTTCTCTTCATTATCTACCTGCAAAACGGTCTGGAACATCTGACGACGCATAAAACTCTCCACACTCATCTTAGAGTGGAAGACTCGGACTGATATCCCCCGCCAGAGCTAGCCAATCGGGGTGGTTTTAATAAAAAATCAAGAATTGAGTGGTGTAATCACCATAATTTGCCTACTCTATTTGTTGCATTTATATAGACAAACGACACTTGGGCATCTACGATGATTTAGACGGTTCTCAAGAGACGCATAATCTCCTCCCCTCAATGCAACAGGCGAAACGACCATCGACAAGCAATTTGCTACTAATCAAAAGGATTTACCAGAAAAGGCTGCGACAACCGCTTCTGACAAGCAGGATCTTGGCGGAAAACTTCTGTCTGAGTCGCCCCAGCCCGAGCAACTGGCGTATCATCGCAGTCGACAGGGCTCTCACGAACGACCACAACAGCATTTGGATGATGCCGAACCTCGTCATTCAGACAAACCTGCCGCTAAAGATAAATCCGAAAGTCTCGCTCCTGCCGAACAGCAAAGCACCGCGGACAAACTACACGACGCGGTGACAAAGACAGAAGCTACTGTTTCATCAGCTGTGTCTTACATTTTAGGACCGATCAAACGCCTTCCTAGTGTGTATGGTTTTGCTTCGGCCATGAGTGATTACTGGCACAAAGTCACTTTTAAAAAAAGTCACGATGGCTACGAAACAGCCTTTCCACCAGTGTATCCGGGCATGGACGCGCCCAGAGACGTCGATTCATTGCGAACTAATTTGCCACCAAATTCCATCAAGAGCAATGGCCATTTGGCGTCGCTCGAAAATCTCATCTCGGCTTCAAAAGACCTCAATCGCATGGTCAGCCACGATAAGAACAAACCTGATTTCCAATATCTAGCCCTGACCGAGCCTGAATTTAAAAAGCGATATGCAGCCGAAAGTGTTCACGTCGGCAGAGATTTCAACCTTAATAAAGATCAGATGGCTAATCTGGTCAAACGCATTTACGCTTTTGAAGATGGCGGTTGGGGCACCTATTACACATTATCGAGCATGCCTCAAGAAATTTTGGACGACAGTCAAAAAGAGGCCCGCCTGAAATTTCATCCGTCATCGTCGCCAATAGGCTATAACCAATTGCGCACCAAAAATACTGTGAACGACATCATCCAGCATGGCAGTGCCATCAGTGGTCGCCTGAACGAACTGGCTAGCGAAGAGCCAGACCGAGCTGATATTTTGCACGCAAAAGCACAGCTGGTAGCTCAATTGCACGATGTGCTCGTGCACAAATCAACTCCTTTCAATCAGCCTCCGAACAAGCATTCCGCCTTCTATACATCTTCGCAACGTATTGAACAAGCAGCGCAGTCTCTCAATTTAGATGGGGATGTAGGCCCTATCATTCAAAGTCAGGAATTGTTTAACCTGCTCAAATTTTCCAGAGACAATAAAGTCGGCGATTCTTTGAATGTCAAAACAAATCTGGAAACTACTCACGCCGGCGAGTACGACAAGCTCGACCCAGACAAGAAGCTCGCCGCCGTCGCTGAATTGATGAGGCTAATTAAACCTTCGCCGATGGTCGCTGCCAAACCCGATTTGACGGCCGCCTTCAATAGCACTGTTGATTCACTTCGCCTGAAATTTATTGAACTCGGTCTGCCGCAAGATCAAACTTCCCCAGATCCAAATAAAGCGATTGAGCGCGATCATTTGACTAACGCTGAATTTCGTCTGATGAACAGCCAGGTGCTGACGATTCGCCGCTATGGTGGTGAACATGGCCCTTTGAGTCCTGAAGGGCGTGCGCTCCTGGACAAAGTGACTTTCGATTATTTTGGTGGCTACAGCGCCGAGCGATTGCAAGCAGCAGCGATCGAACTGGCTAATTTAGCTGGAATGGGCACGGCAAAAAAAATGCTTGACCCGACTTACGGCAATTTGCCAACGTCGAATTTTTTCGCTAAAAACGGATACGAGGGAAACCCTATCACCAGCCGTCGCTCAGCAGACGAGCTGTTGTTGCAGATATATCGCATTATGCATGGTCCCAATAGCGATCCAACCAAGCAAGGCATAAAGGATTTCAACGACGCCTTCGACAGCCTGCCCTAGACGCCGCCACCGGCAAAAACATGAACTAAAAACTTATAGATAACCGCTGTCTTTAGGGGAAATCAGCTCAATTAAACGCTGCTCCTGATGGATGCGCTTCATGATTTTGCCCTGGTTGATCAAAGTGGCGACGTAGATTTTAGCCGCGTCATGATTGGGGAACTGGGTGGTCACATTGTCATTGCTGACAGTCCAGTCCTGGCGTCTCAATGGTTTCGTTGTATTCATTTCTCACACTTAAACACTTTTTGGAACGCATTTTGAGGCTCCATCTATTCTACTTATACCCAAAATTATGAGCCTATGGCGAAAAGGCCCCAATAATGGGATTGTGAGAAACAAATCGACAATCTATCGACAATCAGTCAACTATATATTGCTGCCAATATTCAGTTCGCTCGGCCCAAGGACAATCGCCATTGCCGCACGTAAGCGTTACACGCGAGCCTCTGGAATCGATGTCGATGACGTTGAAACCATCGCGCAAAGCATCAATTGTCTCAGCAAACTTCTCTTGCTTTTGAATGGGCTGGTTGCACTGAGGACAGAGCATTTTCTTTTTGGCGATTGCCTCTTTAATTACCTGAAGCGACATAGAAACCCTCGCAATAACGCTACAAACTTATTCAAGATGATCCTAACGCAAAAAAAACGTCATCAATATGAGCAGTCGATAACGTCTTTATGCAAGTCCACCAAAAGAGACCATTTATAGATCTTAGTCAATTTCCATCCCGGAGGCTCTCAATCAACAACCTCGGCGGCTGCGTTGGTTGGTAAAAGTTTGGGCTTAGCTAATATATATTTGCCGGCTAATACATTCCTGGCAAAATCGATTCCGCGCTGAATATCCTCGGGTTCCACGAACAGAATCAAAGTGGCCATAAAAGCCCATTCAAAAACAGGAAGATTAATCGTCAGGTCAATTCCAAAATGCAGAATTAATGTTCCCAGCAAAACCCAGTAGCGCACTTCTTTGAACCAGACAAAAGTCCACATGGCGAACTCAATGAAAAGCGTATACCAGGTTAGAAATTTGCAAAATAGCAAACTGTTCAAAAACGGCAAATTGAACTTGAGCATGTCTTCGAGTCGCGTTGCGTAGTAGACGGCGGTACCATCCAGCCATTGCGCACCGACAATCTTGCAGCAAAATGTTTGCCAATAGACGATAGCGAACTGCACTTGTAGCAGTCGCTGCGCCCAGGGATTACTGGGTGCATCATTTACCGAACCGTTAAAATATTTGGTCAAGAAGCGATCCACTGACCAGTATCTTCCGCAGTCCGTAAAACAAATTATCCAGCTTGCCAGACCCAAAAACGAGTCTCCACCATTAATGTTGAATGGCTGGTGGTGGTGAAGAGAAATGATACCGATAGCCATTAGGATCGCGTTGTAGCGTGTCAAAAATCCAATAGTAAAAAAGATTGTCACAACAATGAAAATAGCAAAAAAAATGTGGACGGATTGATTGGTTGGAGGAAAGAGGAGAAGCGCATCAAGCCTTGGCTCGCGTAACCAGAAGCGGTCCATGACGTCGCCGATTGGAATTATGCCTTTTGGCCCGTACCAGAAGATTTCGGCGGGCATGGTGTGCACAATCGTTGATTGCAAAATAAGCAATCCTAAAAAAATCCGATAAATACAAACGGGGAGTGGGGATGTCGGTTCAAACCAGAATCCTCTCCAGATGCGCCAGATGTCTTTGAAAGTCATTGCAAATCCTCTGGCTTATAGAAGTAAGTAAAGACGCAGGAATACTTGTCGTGATCAGGCAGAGCATACCGATCTACCAATGGGTCCACCGGCGCTGGAATTGTAGTCCAGAACAGATAAAGCGACAGTTGTTTGGGTTTGTGTTGGGGCGAACAGTAAAGACGTCCTGTGTAACGGGCAAAATCCGGCCAAAAAGCTTTGTAGTCGGGCCACGGCAAGGAATCTGCGTCCCACTTGCGGAATTTTTCCATTCGAAATCTTTGATAGATATTTAGATGGTCCATCCGGGGTAGCTGCCAGGTTAAGATGGTGCCATCATCAAAAGTTATAGTGGCAGCAACGTGATAGTTGAGATCTCGAATAACTGGTGAAAATAAAGTCCAAGACTGATTGAAGCCCCAAAAATTCCAGAACAAGTCAGCTGGCGCCGTTAGACGTTTTTTTAATTCTGAATCGGGTGACAGTGAAGCGATTGCTTGCAAAAGGTAAGCACAAATCAGAATAGTTAACGCAATTTCTTTAGCCAGAGGAGTCCTTGCTCGGCGCAATATGTCGGAAAACATTTCTATCCTCGTATATCCAAAATATCTTTAACCGGAGCAACTTTGACAGAGTTCGAACCAGAGCTTGAATTTTCAAAAGTTTTCATTAGGTCTTCATAGTGTCTTAATTCTGAGATTTCACTTGCAGAATGGATAGCATCAACGCAAACCTCTTGAGCTTTTTTCCTCATTCCTGCGGCTTGATAAGCCAAGATTATCTGAGTCGTTGCTTTTAAATCGTGGGGTCTTTTTTCCAGATATTTATTGTAGATGCCTATGGCTTCTTCGTATCTGCGGGCGCCAAAGAGCGCCTTACCTAGTGCGATTAAATCAGCATCGTTGCTTGCATCCAAAGCGATCACTACTTGGTATTGGGTGATTGCTTCAGGAAAATAATTGCCGGCAAGCAAGGCTGCAGCTAAGTAGCGTCGTGCCTCAATGGCTGATGGATTGAGCTTGACCGCTTTGGCGAATAGGTTGATTGCACTTAGATTATCTCCGGTTCGATAACGAGCTGATCCTTCAGACAATAGAGTTTTATAGTGACCATCTGTCAGAAGTTTTTTGATTTTCGGATCTACGCTGATAATGCTGGAACTATCACCTTTTCCGGCCGCCGTCGTATTTAATGTGCCTCTGCGTTCCTTCGCGAGTTGATTCGTCGTGAGCGATAAGAAAAATTTTCCGTCGATTGATTTCGGGTCTAATCTTAGAACTTTTTCGAAATCCTGTTTAGCGCTTTGAAAATCTTGTTGATCATATAATTGCTCGCCTCTAAACAAGAAAGCATCTGCGAGATTAGGATTGAGCGCCAAAGCTTTTTCGAAATCAGCCCTGGCAGCTTCTATCTTTTTAGTTTTGTAATTGTAAAAACCTTGCTGTGCTATCAGCTCAGGGTCGCCAGGTTTTATTTTGACTGCGGAATGCATTACTTCCAGCGCAGCGTCAAAATGTTTCATTCTAGCTTCCGCTTTTGCTTTTCGAATTAATGGCT
>Ga0182030_10017974_pt1 | contig 13601 bp, 18 predicted proteins | sample 812S3MmetaG_FD_121299 | JGI IMG/M metagenome (GOLD analysis project Ga0182030, IMG submission 121299) | Permafrost microbial communities from Stordalen Mire, Sweden - 812S3M metaG (Illumina Assembly) | ecosystem: Environmental > Terrestrial > Soil > Wetlands > Permafrost | place: Sweden... | reverse complement strand
TTCTAAATTCTAAATTCTAAATTCTAAATTCTAAATTCTAAATTCTAAATTCTAAATTCTAAATTCTAAATTCTAAATTCTAAATTCTAAATTCTTAAATTTTAAATTCATAAATCTTTAATTAACTGTTTGGTCGCTATGGCCCACAGGATAGAGACCCCAGTATTCTCATCGATATAGTAATATATACATATACTATCTGTATTGTATTCTCTGATCAATACGAAGCCTTCATCATTGATTCGATCCTCATAGTAAGCATTGCACACTTTAATTTCTATCAAGAATTTCCGGTTCCGCTCTACCAGTCATACACCCCATCTTTATACATAAGTTTGCCAACATCTGCATCCCTCTCACCATCCAAAATACTCAACAAAGTTTCACCCGCAACACTCGCCGGCCCCGCCTTCCCCCATCCAGTCCTCAGCTCCTCACTCGTTCCTCTCAAGTTCGACACCACGAAACCCGGTGAAAAGACAAACACTTTCAATCCCCTACCGACATACTCATGATGTTCTCTCAGCGCAAGCATATTCAACGCCGCCTTACTCACATGATATGCACCACCACCCGTAGGCTCCGGTGGCTTATCCCTCGTACCATTGAATCTTTCAATTGCCCGTCCAAATGAACCTGCGCCGCTAGACACGAAGATCGAATACGGGTTCGAGGATTTAAAGAGAAGAGGGCGGAAAACATCGGCTACGACGGCGGGGCCGACGACATTCGTGTCCATGCATATTTTGTATCTTGTATAGACATCAGGATCACGGTTTCCGATAGCGGCATTGTTGATCAGGGCATCAAGGTGGCCGAACTCTTTTTCAACGAAGTCTCGCGCGCGGCTAATAGAGGCGAGGTCGGTGATATCGAGTTGTATGATAGAGAGGCGGGATGCACTGCTAGGATTTTCGGCTTCAATTTCTGATTTGGCGGTTTGGGCCTTGGAGAGGGTGCGAGCAGAGATGATGACGTGGTAGGAGGTGGATAAAGAGGTGAGGACTTTGGCGGTGGCTAGACCGACACCAGAGTTGGCGCCTGTGATGAGCACGATTCTATGTGACATGCTTAGGAAGCTTAAAGTTTGAAGATGAGAAGTTACTTGTTTATGTGAATTTTTTATAGGGCGAAGAAAATGAATTTCACCGAGACGAAGAAACTAGGTGAGCAGGTTAAGGGGGCTTGATCGCGTAGTTTAGAAAACTTATCACCGAGATCATTCACATCATATCTGCTGCATTATAGCTAATTAGGAACAGGTAGGTTACTGTGGTTAGTTAACACATTATACTCCTACTTCATTGGACAGTTTAGGATCTCGTTGGTGCCGATTTGTTTTCCGATAGGTCTTTGGGATTATTCACGGTCCCTATAGCTCCGTTATCTCCGGATCACCGGGGAAGGCTTCCATGACTTCTAGAGGGACATTTACTGGGATTCATGGATTAATTATGAGGCTCGTATGGGCGAGGGAAGGAAGAAAGCACGCATTTCTTAGCTGATCTATCACCGGATCTTGAATGATGAATCTGAGCTTCTCATTTATATATGAGACTCTAGAACTTCCAGGGCCCTTTGGTACTATATCAATGACCCTAAAGGGCTGATGGATGTTGTTACATATAATTGAATCCTAAAAATTCCAATCACACCCAAATTCTTGACGTCACATCTTTTTCGATTCTCAAAGCGAGTACTCAACCTCAAATATTTCTGCAAGTTACAAGACTAACAAATTAAGATTTAATTGGAAACTAAAGGTTGGAGACTCATCATGAATAAGAAATCCAGCTTGAACAAGGATTTTAAGCAAGGTTCGGAGAGGGCTGAGGCCAATGTTAGATGATCAGACGAGTTTGTTGGGAAGATGTCATTGCACTTTGCTGGGTGTGAGATAAAGGTTGGATGTGGTATTAACACATCAACCGACCTTCTGTTTGTTGATGCTTTTGGACTGCTTGAATATATGACAGTGACAACGATTAACAAGATGAGTGGGAAACTTCTAACCGAGGGCGCATGTAAGGATAATTTAGATGAGAAGAAGATTTCTGAGTATCGCTGAGGTAATATTCCTCAAAGCGAAAACGTCAATATCGGTCAAATCGTTCTGCACGCCCTGCTTTCAGTTCCAAGTGTTAGGTTGTTCAGGCTCGAGATTTGCTTCCTCGGAATTTATAGTGCTGGGTATTCCTTGACTCAAGGTTAACACGATGTTAATAATATTAAATAATCCCGACTAGTAATATTGCAGCAAATAAAACATAATCACAATGGAAACACAATGAAGAATCGAATGTAAGTATATTATCTTTATTTTATGATCTAATTTAAAACACCGTTATATGCATTTATACACACGTATGTACAAACAAACCGCCTCCAACACCTTTTCCCTTCATCTATTAAAACCCCCCAAAAATTTCACGAATCACAAAGTTGAACCACTAAAGACCGATCATGACAACAAGCACAGCCATCAAGCCAGTGGCGCTCCATTCCACGCCGTTCATCGCCGCAGCACCGGTGACTTGTAGAGGCGAACTTGAGGTTGTGGGCGTACCGCTGCTACCGCTAGCTGGGGACGACTTTGGAGATGAGGGGAGTGCGGTACCAACGCTGACTGGTATCGAGGAAGCGAATGTCGCGGGTCCGCTGGCAGCTGGTGCTGAAGAGGATGAAGCGCCCACGCCTCCAGCGGGAACGCTACCTGCCGGAACAGAAGACGCACCACCAATAGCCTTGGTCGAAGAAGCACCGGTGGTAGGCGAGGCTGGAATACTAGATGCTGCTTGCGAAGCAGGCTTTGATCCAGAGCCCGTCGCACTGGATGAACCACCGCTAGGTACACCCGTACCTGTCACAACAGTCACAGTTGCAGACCCAGAACCCTCACTCTCAGTAATCGGGCAAACGGTTGTATAGACATCGATAGTTTCCGTAGTCACTGCGCCTCCGACTGTGTAAACTGTCGTCTTGGTCACTGTAGATGTAGTATAGCCTGCTGGGAGTGAAGTGGGAGTGGATGTGGCGGTGACGGGGCATATCGTTGTTCCAATGATTATTGTTTCGGTCGTCACTGCACCGTATGGGCAGTTCGTGATTGTGGGTGCGCATTTTGAGACGGTGTAGGTGGTGGTTGTTAATATGGTGGAAGTGGTGGATAAGCCAGGTGGGGATGAAGACGGGGTAGATGAGGTGGTGGATGATCCGGCGGGCGATGAAGAGGGTATTGTAGACGTGGTGGTAGTCGATGGAGATGAAGTTGGGTTGAGGGATGAACTGCTTGATGCGGTACTTTGACTGCTAGAGGATGTGGGGCTGGAACTGGATGTGGAGACTGTTACAGAGGTTGTAGAAGTACTGCTAGTCGTGGTCCCTGTTGTCGTGGTTGAGTTTCCGTATGGTCCAGTGGTGCTCGAGACGCTTGAGCTGGAACCTGTGCCCGTGAATCCAGTTCCAGTAGATGAACTGGTTGACGTAGTTGTGGTTCCATTTCCATATGGTCCGGTGGTGGTTGAGATACTTGTACTGGAGCCTGTCCCACTTATACCAGTTCCGGGAAACGAGGTCGAAGTTGAAGAGGTTGTCGAACTTTCCTCCTCACATGGACAAATCGGTACGAAACATCCTCGATCGTAGACTTGAGAAGTTCCTGTCACTTGTCTTATCATTTTCTTCGGAGGGAATGTTATAGTCTCAGTTGCAGGGGCCACAGTGGAAGTAGAAGTAGGGGCTGGAGTCGTGATGCTCAGGGGCTCAATATCAACAGCACCAGTAGTTGTATACAGGGTGCAGACTGTATCGGTACCAGCGGGGATACCATAAGTAAGAGCAAAACTCAAACAATCGCAATTGTTGAGACACTCGGCTGCGCAAGATTCGACTGTTGGTTGAACATTCGCAGTCTCGTCTGTCTCACAGATAGCATTTGCCAATGGGCCGACAATTGTGGTGCTCCCACAGACTAAACCATCCTTGTCGATTGATGAAGCAGCGACAACATCTGTAAATTCATCTCCGCTGCACTCATTAGAGCATGTTGATGCTGTGCAGGTGGCCTAGCGAGTTTCGAGATTAGCATTACATTCTTTGACACCGGAAATGCCACAAATAGGGGAAGATCACAATGCGCCATGGAGTTTGGTACGTACAGTCGGTATCACAACTGGAATGGTACTTGAAGCAGGTGATGTTGTCGTGCTTGATGGGGGAGCTGAGCTGGACGTGGATGGCTTGACACAGACAAAGCAAGAGATGTCGTAACCTTGATAGTAAGACCCCGAATTTGGGACGAATTCCACTTGAGCGAGCGTGCCACTCTGAAGTTCACAGAAGTTGCCTTCTTCGATTGAGAATGACAAGCAGCCTTCAGTTGCGGCGCATGTAGCAGCACAGCCTTCGGGTGTGAGATCTCCAGTATCAAAAAGATCCCCATCAAAATAGTCGAAGTCGTTGATAACACCAACCGTTCCACAATATGTTCCTGCTGGCGGAGAAGGTGCATCAGTGCAAGTGTAATCAGCTGATACAGTCCTCAATCCAAGCAGGACAATGAATACGCTGCCAAATAACCAAGGAGCCATCTTGAAGTAAAAACAACAGTAACGAACGTGAAGAGAGGCTCAAACCCCGGAGACACAAAATGTGGACGACACGGTTTATATCACAGCCACGCATCACACATCTCCTAGCCACCCGTTTTGGCGTAGGTACGCGAGGACTAGTAGTGGATATCTTTTGGCGACTAGCGACTTCGTGGAGAGCTGAAAGGCCCAAAGTGGCCCGTGGCGTCCATGACCAGTGGATCGCTCAGGAACGAGTCAGAAAGGGGATCTAATATGCGGCTCCCAATTTGCGAGCCGCACTGCTGCAGACGTCAATTGAATCTACGAGAATCGACTGGCGTTCTCCATTTTAACTTAGAAGTCAACTTGAATGAAATGAAACAAAATGAAATGAAATGTCGAAGCACTTGCATCGCAATCCCCTCGTAACCTTTGCTTCTTCCGAATTACCTATAGATTTTTATTTTTTTATTTTCGATAGATTTTCCTTCTCGGCCGGTCTGGAGTCTAGACGTGTCAATATAAGAAAAAGTGGAAATGACAAGGACACTAGCGAGCCCAGATCAGCGCTGACAATCCAAATTGGGAATGCTCCGTCAAACCTTAACCGCCCTAATGGAAAAGGAGATTTCCCTTAATGGCATGAATCGAGAATGGTTTCTCCATGCGACGTACCCAAGCCATGAAAAAGATTCGCCATGTCACAGTGAATCAGATGTTGGCGCGCGCATTTATCAACCATAGGTAATCGCTCCACCGCCCTCACTCACCTCGCCTTCGTGGAGACCGTGCTTCCGTCAATAATATTGACGTCGGAGGTGGTCCCGATTGAGATTCTTCAGCTTGGTAGAATACAAGCTAGATACGCCCTGAACCGATCATACGGTTCTGCATTGACAGCGGTCTATGGATACCGGCTATTCTTTTTAGCTCTGCTAGGCTGAAGAATCTAGACGTTCGTCTTGCAATGGGTCCAATATTTGAAATGCGCGATTTTAGACGGCGGGTTAGGGGTGCAAAAAGGGACAAAAACGTGGCACGAGTATTTCGAGGATACCGAAATTCAAATGCTATCTTTGATGCTGACAGGTTTCTTCCCTGTCCTAAGACTCGCGTTTGACCCCGGTTCTCCGCCGTTCGTTCCGCTGGTACACGCGGCGGAATTGATCCACCCCTTGGGAACCATATTGATAGGAATACCGCCAATTGGAAGTGGGATTGTTGCGATATAATGAGGTTCTAATGGAATTTGAAGGCTTGTTCGCGGCGGAAATCTGCGGTGGTTTCCAGCAAACTCACGTGATCCGACTATCTTTTCTTTCAAGGGCGTAGACTTCATGTGCAGGCCGAGAAAGTTACACTCCCTCAAATTGCGCATCTAGACTAACGGGCAAGCTTCGCAGGATAGCCAACTTTGTTTGCGAGGGCCTCAATCATCCTGTTGAAAGCAACTTTTGGGGTTTTTAGCATTTGACCGATTTGTCAAGTCGACCTGGCGGAGAAGTCTCTCAATGCAACATATTTTCTGTATACAAAAGCTTGCTGTATTATTATAATTTAATATGAGTATCACTAAGCTCCTCTTGCATCCATCGCTTGATTCAAAGCATCTGCAAAACTAGCCAGATTTTGCTCCGTCAAAACATCAAAATGATTCCCATCTATTTCCCTCACCCTCACATCCTTATTCTCAACAAACATCTCCCATCCCCTCAATTTCTCCATCCATTCAGACCCCCCTGCTTGGAAGATCTCCTCTTTCGCGGCGAATATATCCATCTGGGATACCTTTCCAGACGGGCGATAAGCCTTGACTATTTCGACCATACTAGACATGACTTTCCACCAAGTCATCATGCCTTCAAATTGTAGGTTCAGTTTTGAAAGGGTATTTACGCCGAAATGATCGATGATACCGGCCATAAAGCGGGCGCCTTTATCTGCCAATATTGTATTCGGCTTCGTGGGTTCCATATTAGTGGGGTCTGTGACTGAGGATGCAGAGGAGGTTGTTTGGGTATCGGAATCCGCACCATCTATTGATGAGCCCGCGGAAGCAGAGGAGACGGAAGGAGTCACTTCAGGAGAATTAACTGCATCTTCTGCTTCTAGTTTGGTTAAGATTTCGGCTTCTAACTTCGCAACCTCGGAGTGCGGAATAAGCTGGTGGAGAGCGCATAGTTCAATGATAAAATGCTCCAGAGTATATTTCTCCGTCAGCTCGTGTACGAATGGAGGACAGTCTATGCCTCCACAGAAGACGACTTCGTTTGAGCTTGGCGAAGAAGTGGGAGAAGGAGAATTGTTGAAGCGCTTGCAAAGCTCGAAAGCAGAAACGGTGCCAGCGCACAGTCCCAAGAAAGCATAAGGTCCTTTAGGTCGGGCACGTCGCAATGCTACTTCAAAAGAGCTAAGTGGGTTTATTAGCATTGAAACCTCGTCTCAAGTTGAATGAGAAGACTCACTCTAGCATTTCATCCATACTTTCAAACCCCCGATCGTTTTTGTCCAAGCCCCGAATTCGAAATCCGTAGACGGGCCTGTCCGGGAGAAAACTTAGCACAGGAAGGAAATTTAAAATTTCGCCTCCAGCGGGTGGGAAGAGGAACAATGGAGTCTTGGAACCGGTCGAACAAAAGTTTACCAGGGGGTCGTATGTTATCTCCTTAAGACTTGAGAGGTCATCGATCAGAGCTGCAACTTCTCGGACGCTGGTCCCGCCTAAAAGAACACTCATCGGAATGCTGCCTTTCTCCATCCCCAATTCTTGTTCTAACAAGGTCTTCAGACGAATATAGGCGATACTATCCAAGCCGAAGCTAAACATATCCGTGTCGGAGTAGATATCCCACAACGGTCGACTAGCCTCCTTGGATAAAATTGTTCCCAGAACTCTCTCTGTTTCTGTTTGGAATGAGGATGCCGGATCTCTTAGCTCCTGGGCTTTGTTGAATATTGGAACTCTGTATTTATCGAAACTGCCTTTCTCGTAGTACTGTTTAAGTTTGTGTCGAGATAATTTCCCGATTGTGGATTTAGGCATCTCCGATCGTGGAAGGGGAATTATGTCCATTGCCGGCTTCGAGCAGAATTTAACCACCGATGCATTAATTTGACGGCACGCATCGCGAAGTTTCTCAATATCATACCACTGCGTAAGGGACTCCTGTGGGGAGAACAGGACAACGATGGACTCCGAATCGCCTTTCGAATCCCAGCATGAAAACGTGGCACAATATGATGGGACAATTGATCCTGAGTTCGACAACTCAATGGCGTGTTCAAGTTCAGAAGAAGAGTACTTTTGTCCATTGATCACGAGGAGTTCTTTGGTGCGTCCTACGACTACTAAATTGCCGTTCGAGTCAAGGAGTCCGAGATCGCCAGTTTTGAACCATCCATTTTCTTTCCAAGAGTCTGCTGTCGCTGATTTGTTGTTGTAGTAACCGTCAAAGATAATCTCGCCCGAGAGTTGGACATGGCCAGAGGAATTAAATGATCGAGGTGTTCCATCATCGTCGACAATTCGAAGTTGAACGCCCTCGGAAAGATGTCTTCCTACAGACGCGAACACATACCCGTGCTCTATATCATATTCTGGTCCCATTTTGTTGTAAAAGCAGGCAGAACAAGTCTATTCAAGTCATTAGCCGCATCCACATACAAGATGAGAACATCGACTCACTTCGCTTAGGCCATAAACAGATACGATGGAGTGCGTAGGAGCTCCATGCCTTCTCACAATTTGATCTGCGACTTCCAAAGTTTTGGTCTGGGTTACTTCGCCACCCGTAAACAGGATTTGCAGATGTTTGAAATTGAGATTGAGCGGCTCTTGCGAGATTAAAGCACGGTTTGCGATGGCGAGGAATGAGTTTGGGGAGAAGGTGTAACCGATCCTTTCGTCACTGATGATTTTGTAGAAGCTTGATGGATCAGATACTAGATCCGATGCTTTTAGTTGAAGCTGATCACAGCCTGAGTACCTGTTTAGGATTATTTAGTCCTAGTCATTTGGCTTGGTGAAAATAACAGCACTGAAGACTTACATGGCATTCAAATGAAGCTCGCAGAAATTGACTACATAATGTTAAAATATTTTTTCATAACCACTTTTTTGGTGAAGGGTGCGTCACCAGAATGATCAAACGTGATCCAAGACATAAATCTAGTCTCGGGCGTCACTCCATTGTATTTCTGCTTCGCAGCAACAGAGCGGATAAGTTGTCGATGTGTAAACCGCACTGCTTTCGAATGGCCTGTGCTACCTGATGTAAACAGCAAAGCTGCTAAAGAACTCGTTTCTACCCCTATCCCCTTATGAACTGTCTCGACGATATCCCTGCTCGCCGTAGAGACCGCTAAGTTTTGTATATTCTCAACGGTGTAGATTATGGAACTATTGATTATCTGCGGATTGGAAGGGGTACCGAAATGATGCTTTGCATGATCTTCTGTCAAGATAATAGGTCGAGGTGCGAATAATCGTCCCATATTCTGCAGCAGAGCGGAGCGAGCGGATTCATCTTGGGGCTGCATGTGTTAGAACCATATGTTCCTCGATCTTCTTTATTCCTCACGAATCAGCTTACCAGAGGCTGCATAATTGCTGGAACACCACCAGCAATTATGACACTCCATGCCCACATTATGTTTCTGTAATTGCTGTCGAAACACAGGATGACTGGATTCCCCACTTGCGTAATCTCATGTTGAGCAAGCAAGTGTGCATTTTCCTAGGAAGTGGACATGTCAGAATATTTTCACATAATAAGAAAAATATATCAAATATGCGTATCAGAAGTCTTTGAGACTTACGGTTGCCTTCCGAAGGAGTTCGACATAGCTGACGAAGACCGCTGGTTGATCGAGCCCGTTATCATAGAAATAAATTCCTTTTTGGGGGAAGTTTCGAGCTGTATTCTCGAGTAATTCTGTCCTAATCACATTCAACATAATGAAAGTGTAAGAAGATATAGAACAACGTACAATGTACCTGGCAGTACCTCGCAACCCATTGCGGCAGAGTATTATTTCGTAAATTCGTAGAGAAGTCTGGGGATATTTCTCGCAGTAATGGGAATTCTGGCACTTTGAATGAATTCCTTGGCTCTGAGTTCAAAGGAATCTCATATGCCCTTCCTCCACTCCGTAAGGAAGTGATTGACGTCTTACGGATTTTAGTGTTGGATTTAGCATGTCAGTCCTAGGGACGAAAGTCACGGCTATCAATTAATTGGCTGCACACAGACGGCACCAACCAGCGTCTATCAATGAAACACCCTTGGGGAAACTAGGTAGTTTTGACGGCGCAAGAGACAGCGGAGTCTCAGAAACCCTGGGGATCTGCGGCAATAGCTCCAAGCCACTAATCTAAGCCTTACTCAACTGCCGGTAAGCGGCCGATACCATTCGTCAACCCCCCACTTATACCATTCATTGAGTTTACCTAGAGTCTGCTAGCTTAGAGATAAGATGCGGCTGCGTTTGCGACTTAGATTCGCGAAAGGAGATCTGGTGGCCAAATTCCAGGTTTCTCTACTAGCTAAAACTGAAAGCCAAGGTTTGAGATCGCAGTGCGCGATGGTATGAAATGAATCCAGATAAAATTGAAAGGAACAAAGTTCTACTGAATGGGCGTTAATTCACACAACTTTCCGATAAGGCGGCCTCATCGCGGAGCAGCGCTCGGCATTTTTCAAAGGCTAAGATAGCAGTATATTGACGGCGTTGCGACTATTTAGAAGATCGTCAGGACGGTACGTGTCTTCGCCGGTTGGAATTACACCATCCGACGATCGAAAATAGGAATCCCCCCTTTATGGAAGGTTTCTGGAACGCCAATTAATATTGATCTCGGAACTTCCCATGGATGTTCTTCACGAGATGGGGATCTACAAGCGTGACAACCAGAGCTCTCTTATCTCCATACTTTTTTTTGCCATTTTGGGAATCTAATAATGATAGTCAGATGCCGACATAGCTTCGGCTTCTTTGCAACATCGTCAATGCCGATCATGTTGCTTTTCTCGCCAATGCTTTCCCGTATGTCAAAGTGGAGGCGGTTCTTAGTGATAATGTTGCAGACGACAGCTGCCATGGAGAGCTCTTCTCACATGCTAAGACTCTTGGCTCACAAAAGTAAATGGGCCAAGGGTCTGATCGTTCTCCCCTCAGCTGAGATTCTTGAACACCAAAACGCATAGGAAAGCTTCGAAAGAACGTACCTTGACTGTCCACTACCAATGCGTAAGATAAATTGAGGGACGGGTTAAGATATATTATCGTCACGCAATATCATAAAGAAGGGCCATTTATTGTCACTATGTCATCACCACCACTCAACATAATGGTGGTAGGAACCGGGTAAGTAATTGCGAAATCCCAAATATGAAGGTATCAATATGCTAACGTTGAGGTTTCCCAGAGCTGTAGGAGCAATATTTGCTTCTCGAGTAGGGCAGAGTTCTCGAACACGGGTCACGACGGTTTACCGCAGCAACTATAATCCTGTGCTAGAGCACGGCATTCATCTCGATACCGTTATATGGGGGAGAACCAATTTCCGACCACATTCAGTAATACAAGGAACAAGTCAAGCAGCGCTTTTCGGGGAGAAGTATGATTATGTGGCACTTGCGACAAAGGCTTTCTCGAACACCAGACATTCAATCTCTGAACTTTTGAGACCCGTTGTAGGAAAAGGAACTACCTTGATTTCCATCCAAAATGGACTTGACGTGGAAAAGCCCCTTCAAGATGCCTTTCCCCAGAATCCAGTTCTCAGTGCGATTTGCTATGTAAACTGTATTGTAAGTGACCTGGTTCCTTCTGGTCCTCAAACCGGCATTTAATCCCCCAAAACTTATTAGAGGGGTATAAATTAATATAGGGACAGCAAAATCGGCCAGGGAAATTCTCTCAGGTATCGCAAATACGGCCTCACGCATTTCACGTCGGCCACGATACACCCAGCACTTCTCCATTGCACCATAGCTGCAACAAGGCCTTGCAGACACTTCTCCCCCTTTCGGGTGATGACACCACATTCCAACATACAGCAGACCTTCCTTATACACGATGGGAAAAAATAACTTTCAACGCCGCCTGGAATTCTGTCTGTACAATGTTCAATATGAATACGAAGGAGGTGTTGGTTGTCCCTCTCGCAGTTTCGCTCATAAATCTCCTTGCACAAGAGACGCGAGCAGTCGCTCAAGTCCGGGGAGTAGAATTGCCAAATGATATTGGGGAGAGAACATTGGAGTTTGCAAGGACAGCTGAGTGCATTATACCTAGTATGTTGCAAGACCATCGAGAAGGGAGACCGTTAGAGATCGATGCGCTTTGCGGCGATGTGGCAAAGCTTGGAGATCTGTATGAGATCCCAGTACCCACTCTGAAGATGGTGTGTAGTGTATTGCGTGAAAGGGAACAGGGAAGAGTTGAATCGCCTCCACGTGGTTTTGAGCTGGGAGAAGTTCGGCTTCTAGAGGAATTCCATGTTCCAAGGGAAGTCGCGTTGTCATGAACTGATTAGAAGATAAGCATGTTAGATTTATTGGGACAGTCGGAGTTGTGGTTTGAAGAGAAGCGCAAATCAGGTGATTTAATGTGAGAATTAATTTCAGGCTCGGATAAATTTAGAATTTGATAAATTTTGGACTATACAGAATCATATTATTACCACCATATATCGACGCCAAGCGTCAACAAACAAAGGAGTGCACGTCGAAGCCTCAGAGCCAATGATCATGTGATATTCACGTGAAACGCACATGCTCCGCATGAACAGTGTGCGACGGGAGTATCGCACTGGAATCAATCTGGGCTCCAAACTAGCTTGGCTATTATAAAATATGTTTCTTTCTTTATGTGAAGAAATTAAACCTTCATAATATCTCTGAGCGTAATACACCATGCAAAAGAAGTTGGTCTTGTCTAGGCGTAGTGTTTGTTCCGCTTTGTTCCGTTAAAATGGGATACTTGGTCTTAGTAGTATAGATTTTAATAAGGAGTTCTTGCCCAATAATCCAAACAACTTGGCCTGCTGGCCCAATGGCAAGGCGCTTGACTACGAATCAAGAGATTGCAGGTTCGATCCCTGCGTAGGTCAAAAACAGCTCCAAAGGGCAATTGTTTTTTTTCCACAGCAACATTTTTGGATGTTTTCTAGAGTATATGTATCTCTTGGGAGTTTGTTTCACGAGTTTAGAAAGGGATTTTTTTTGGGTTGCTTCTGTTGTGACCTGTGCGTTTTAGCGAGAAACTAGCGACTGGACTAACTAACTCTGGCGAAGCGGAAATAGGTAAACTTCAGAGTGAAAAGAAAGATTTACTAATCATGACAGCAATACCTTCCAAGTTTACACTTCTTTTTAAAGCTAGAATACAGCATCCTCAACATACATGAGATGAATGAGGACCTGAAAGGCTCTGCAATGCCTCACTATTCAACTGGAACGTGGGGAACTGTTGGTTTTGAAGTTGATATCCATTTTAGCGCGGGTCTTTTTACTTAGTTTTCTGGACAATCTCCATTCCAGCTTCTCCCTCTACCCAACTAGCAGAGAACAGAGATACGCATGGAACTATAAACATGAGGGAAAAGTTTGTGGTGTGCAGATACCATCAAGGCATACTATATACGCATATTTCTATTTTTCGTGTGCCACAGGAAGGAGGCTCATCGAACGTGTTTTAGCTTCCTAGTTTCCGCCCACCTTTGCTCACTTATTCCTCAGATTGACCTCACCGTAACTCGCCTAAATTACCGATAAAGCAACCTTACTCTCTTGTCAGAAGGATTGATACGTGATAACCACCTGTTGTTTCTCCATTTCTCGGCATCAAGGTCGAGCAAGTAAGCATGGCATTAAATCCAACTATTTAATTATTTCTGTCACAGAGCAGGTAAATCACGTGCTACGAGCACGTGACACGCTTAGCGAAGCTCTCTATAAATACTCTCGTTTCACTCGAGCACCACTTAGTTCCGTAGAATATTATCACATACTTCACTTCATTTGC
>Ga0182030_10017972_pt1 | contig 13602 bp, 9 predicted proteins | sample 812S3MmetaG_FD_121299 | JGI IMG/M metagenome (GOLD analysis project Ga0182030, IMG submission 121299) | Permafrost microbial communities from Stordalen Mire, Sweden - 812S3M metaG (Illumina Assembly) | ecosystem: Environmental > Terrestrial > Soil > Wetlands > Permafrost | place: Sweden... | reverse complement strand
ATTTGCTCCCACGATCCGCCACGCGCGCACATCTTCTGCTATCGCTCTGAGATTAAGCCGCTCCCCAAACTTGCGTTCAAGGCCTACATAAGCAGAGGTGTAGTAAACCTCGAAGTTCACCGGCGAGATTTGTTGATCGTTAGCTCCCCATCCAGTCACCAGGGCAGTCTTCCCCCATGGCGCCCCGACGCGGAAATCAATCGCACCCGTAGTTGAAAGCGAATGAAGATTGCTCTCGGTAAACGGGCCTGATTCGCGAATGAGATACCCGCTCACTGAAACCTCGTTGAAGAATGAACTCGTCGACATATAGGTGAACACGCGAAAGAGATTCTGGTTCATTGCGACTGGAGATTGGGAATCACGGCGGATGGTTCCCTGCATGCCACTATTGAAAGTCAACACGTTCCTGCCTATGTTGACAGTCGGATTCAGGCCCACATTCACCGTGTAATCCGTTGTATTGCGAGTCACAATTGAGTTCATGCTGGGCACCGATATCTCCCCCTGGGCGTTGCGTACCTGAAAAAAGCCGGCGGTGGTGGGGAGATGGCTGAGATGCAGATGGTAAGCGTTGGTCCATTGTGTTTCAACTGAGGAACGCGGCGGTGGAAGAAGAGCGGTATCGGTGCTCGGCACGGCGAATGCCGCATCCAGCTTGGAGTCCAGAACATAAACGGTCGAATCTTCGAAGATGGGTTCAACCGAGAAATTGGAAAGCAGGCTCACGATGGGGGTAACCCTCAATCCTTCATTCGCTCCTGCCTGAAGCAATGCCTGTTCCGCCGTTTGATCTTGACCTCCCGCGTTGGAAGCCTGCGCAAACGAGGTGAGAGCCTGGGCGTCATGGTGTTCCTGGCGAAGGACACTGGACTCGGCCAGCAGATACTGGTAATCGGGCGCGCTATCTGCCACTGCGCTGACCGCAGCAAGCTCGGACTGCGCCCTGGCTGAGTCTCCCAACGCAAGATAGTTGTTCGCCAGTCCAACCCGCACTTCCGCATCCCGTGCACCTGCTGCCTTAGCGCGTTGAAGGTACGCCTGCGACAGTTCATAATCATGCATGGACCGGAACACGTCTGCCGCCGCGATGAACTGGCTGCCGGTTTGTGGTGCTGTCTCCCCTGCCTCGCCTTCCATCTGGGCCAACGCAATCTGCCTTTCCGCATCCTCAGAATGACCCTGCATAGCCATGAGCTTTGCGATCGCCAGACGCACGCTGATGCGGTCGCTGCCCGTAGCTGCGAGCGCTTTTCGAAATCGCTCCATGGCGGCTGCCTGATCACCTATTGCGCTCAGAGCTTCTCCGGTTGAGACATAGATTTCGCTTTGCTCTGATTTCGGAACTTTCGCCGAAGTTGGGGTTGGTTGGGCATTTTGCTCTGCCAGTTGCACGTACCGCAATGTTTGATCCCGATTTTGCAGGTTTGCATAGGAACGGGCAAGCAATCCATAGGGCTCGGCGCTGTTTGGGGAATCTTTGACCGCGATTTCGAGCTCGTCGATTGCGTCGTGGTACTGGCGCTCTGCAAACAGCGTGTTTCCCAGCCCGAAGTGGAGTGCGCCATCATCGGGGGTGAACTTCAAGGCCGCCCTATACTCACTGGCGGCTTTGATCAGCATGGTCTGTCGCCCGTAAGCGGTGGCTCGAATCATGTGAATATCTCTTGAATCGCCCAGTGCCCGTTCTGCCATTTCCGCTTGCCGCAGGGCGACCTCCGGTCTACGGAGATCGAGGTTTGCATAGGCGAGTCCCAGGTGTGCCTCGCCGTTATTCGGCTCTTTATTGAGGGCTGATTCGAAGTCCGCTGCAGCCGCCAGGGCTTGGTGAAGATCGTTCAGCATAAAGCCGCGGTTCACGTATGCCGTAACCACATTGGGATCCCGATCGAGTACCTCGGTGAAGTCTTGCCGCGCCTGTTCGCTGAGTCCTTCATGCTTGTGCACATAGCCTTCCAGAAGCGGAATGTCTGGCTCGTTCGGAAGAATATCGACATACTGCGTTGTCAATACAAGCAGATCGTCATACTTCCCAAGACGGAGCAGATCGTAACCGAGATAGACAACCACGTCCCTGTCTCGGGGCAGTGCTATGATTGCTTCCCTTCCGACCTCTGCAGACTCCTGATACTTGCCCATGAAACTGAGGTACCGCTCCGTTTCTCGAAGGATTTGAGGCTCCTTCTCCATTTCGTGTGTGACGCGACTCAACCAGATCCCCGCCAGACTCAAGTTGTGCGCTTCAATTGCGGCGTTCATCCCACCTGCCTGAATCAAGCCTTTTTGAGGAGCCAGCAAATACCCTTTGCTGTAGGAGTCTTCGGCCTTTGTGAATTCCTGGCGAGCGGTATAGAGATCCCCAAGCGCGAGATACGGTACGTACAATTTAGTATCTGCTTGCTCCAGGCGCTGAAAATACCTCTCCGCATCCTGATCGCGTCCCGCTGCCCGTGAAGCATACCCGAGAGAGATGAGCGCAAATCGGTTAACCGCATCCGTTGCGAGAATCTCCTTATAAACCGTAATTGCATCCTCGGTTCGTCCGAGTTTCATCAGGATATCCCCATCAAGTTGCAAATCATCGCGATCGTGTGCGTTGATTGATAACGCATCCTTGATGTCGGCCAGCGCAGCGTGAAGGTCACCAGCCTCCATCTTGATCAACGCTCTCAGGCGCAGGAATTGTGCTCTACCTGACACCGGATCGCCCAGCCCGTCGATTTCGGTTTGCGCTGTATCCAACTCGTGATGGGAGGCGCTTTCGTCAGCCAGACCCTTGTAAATCTCCATGAGCTCCAAGTGCATCTGGATGCCGTAGAACGGCCCCTCACTCGGTTTTGCGGGCAGGTTAGCTAGAGCGGCGGTGTATTCCCGCAGGGCATCCTGGTCGCGCTCTTGGAGCTTGGCAATCGCCCCGCGGATTGCGTGCAACCGATAATAGTTGGCGTCTATTCCTGCGGCACGTTGGAGAAACGCGTTCGCTTTCTCTATAGAGCCGGCTACAATCTCAGCCTGCGCCGCGGAAAGTTGCAAGCCCAGGTCCTTTGGCGCAGCATTCGCCGCCTTCGTGTAGAGTCTCGCTGATTCATCCGGGTTGCCATCGAGTTGGTAGGTATAAGCGAGTTCGGCCGTTACATCCGGCTTCGGGCTTCGAATTGACTTGAGGGCAGTAATTGCTTCTGAATATTTCCCTGCCTCGCGGTAATATCCAGCCATCGATCGCTGAACGTCAGGGTTGTTCGGGTCATGTCGCATGGCCAACTCGAGATAACGGTTTGCCATATCCATTTGCTTCATGTGCTGATACGAGATTGCCATCAGCAACTCCGCCCGCGCATCAGGCCGCATTCGCTCGGCCCTTCCCAACCACTCGATTGCATCGGCGTAGTTTGCCGACCTCATGTAAATATTTCCGAGCAACAGGGCGTCGTCTCTACTCTTGGGGTCGGACGCAACCACCTGTTTGAGGAGGCGCTCGGCGTCTTCATCTCGTCCCATCAAACTGTAGGTCTGCGCCAGTCCAGAGATCCCTTCGATTGACGAAGGGTTAAGGCGAATACCTCGACTATAGGCATCTGCCGATTCCTGCATCTTCGCGTCCAGCCGTGCCGCGTAGCCAAACAGAAACCATAACTGCGGGTCATTTGGAGCAGCCTGCGCAGCACGCCGCGCATAGTCATACGCCAGCGCGTGGTCCCCGTGCTGCAAAGCCAACTCCGCGGCGCGCGCCAAACGCACGTTTTGAATATTCGACCCCCAGCCAAGTGGTTGGTCCGCGGGCTGTTTCTGATTGGTTTGCTCCTGCGGGCTCTTTGAAGCGTCAGGCCCCACATTGTAAACCTGCGCGTCAACGCCATAGGCGAGTGCGGCGAACGCGAGGAGCAATGCAGTCTTCAGAAATTGAGATTTAGCAATCAAGGAGCCACCAGCGCGATCTCAGGTTAAGCTGTTCAACTCGGAAAAGGTCGCATTGACGCAGCGTTCGTCTCGTTGTTTGCCTTCCACAATCAATTGCGCGGCCGTCATTGTTTGTTCCGAGCCGGGATCGCCAATCACTAGATGGGCGTGTTTGCTCGGCTGACCGCGGAGAAGGATATCATCGAGACAAGGAATTCCGAAAGGAAGCCGATCTGGATTTGATGTGACTCCCATCGGCGACCTCCATTGCGACTTGACTGATGCAACCGTACACTCCTGGCGTGTCGATTCCTGAGCAATTTTGACCGCGAACAAGGCTCCTTGGTCAGGATCGATTTCTCGCTAACCGAACCAGTTCGGGCCTGGTCCGTGAAACCTGCGGCTCATCCTCCTGACCACATCGGACTTCTACGTCCAATCAGCGGTGCAGGGTGCGTGCCGCGATTCCAACGAGTGGAACACTCAATTCATACCAGTTGTTGCCGCCTCGCAGTTCGCGCTTTGCTGGAAGGGGGATCGAGAAGTACGGGCCTGGATGCGTTTTCTTCAGGCAGCGCATCGTGAAGAACCACATTGAGCAACGACGTGTGAACGCGAATGCGTCCGTTGTATTCTATGTATCCGAGATTCCTGAATCGATTCATGAAGAAACTGACCCGCGAACGGGTGGAACCGATCATCTCAGCCAGAGTCTCCTGTGTTATCGCCGGGATCAACGTCTCAGGCGCACCCGGCTTCCCATACTCAGCCATGATGAGCAGTGTCCGCGCCAAACGTCTTTCACTGGAGTTGAAGAGTTGATCGACGAGATCGGCTTGGGTGCGGATGCCCCGCGTCAGGATGAAATGCATGAAAAAGTCGGAGAATGTGTGCTCGTCATGCAGCACTTGGAGCATATCGAGTCTCGCGATTCTCATTGCCACACACGCTGTTATTGCCGAGGCTGTGGACGATCGCTGCATCTCGTCTCCCGACATCGATTCCTCACCGAAAAAGTCGCCCGGGCCCAGCAGCGTGACAGTCGCCTCCTTTCCCTTTTTGGAGACGACGGTGAGCTTTCCCCGCCCACTCTGGAGATAGAACACGGCGTCCGCAGGCCCTCCCTGTGTGAAGAACCTCTGTTTTGGCTTGCAGCGGACAACGCTTCGCCCCGCCCCAGTGTTCTTGAGGAAAATGCTGGAATCGAAAGGTAATTCTCCTGTTTCAATCATTTGATCCGGCCTCGTCTCAAGCGGCGAATGGATGCGCATGAGGCTTCTCACGGCGGTGTGCGGCGAGGAGGAACGGCAATCCCGCCCCACCGTGCATCCTGGTCCGCTTGCAGTAACAGCCTTTCACGGGTTTCGGAAAACATCTGAGCAGTTTAGCTCCATTGCCGCCATGCCCCACAAAGCTGAAGCCTGGGAGACCTTGTGCTTCTTTTTTAGCATGGTGATCGGCAAACGGTGCGGGCTCAAGTGTCCATGAGAGAAGGTCGCAGGTCACTCGTTTCGCCGCATACAGATGCTGGTCACACGAATACATCATGATCCACTGCTTGAAGACGAGGGATCGGCACCCTTACAGGAGAGCGAGCGCAACGTTCGCGGTGCAGCCTTGGAGAGATGGTTTCTTGACACGCGTGTTCCAAATTGGTCAGACATCAGGATTCTCCCCCTGACAAACTGACTGTATTGATGAGCATTGAAGCCGCGGCGGCAGCTTCATGCCTTCAACGAAGTCAAGTTATCTCATCGAAGACGATGAGGCTTTCGATTGGAACTGCGGTTTCGCTTGCACTCGCCCAGAATGCCGGCCCTACCAATAGGCCAGTACTCCGGCGGTGCCTCGATTCGAACGATGCGCGCAAAGGCAGGAAAGTGTGCGAGAAAGAGTCAACAAGAGGAGCCGCTTGGCTTCCAGAGTTCATTTGAGAGGGAATTGTGCTGAACGCTAAGTCCATCAGCCCGTCACCACGCACCGTACCGATAAGCCTCCTACTGATGGCGGCCGTCGTGGTGCATCTGCCGCTTCTGCTCATGCAGTTGCCTCTGAAGTCGTACGACGCGAACTTCCATATTTTCTTCGCTTCCCACTACATCCAACATTGGTTCGATCCATGGAATTCAAAGTGGTATGCAGGATTTTCTCAGACCACATACCCTCCCTTGACGCAGCAGTGGGTGGCATTGGCGTCTCGGATCCTCGGTTTGGATATGGCGTATATGGCGGTACAGCTTGCTGCCATATTGCTGCTCGTTGTCGGGGTCTATCGTTTTTCCTTGCTTTGGGTCAGCCCGCGCGCCGCATCGATTGCCGCTCTGGCAAGCGTTTTCATGGGCTCGGAAAGCTTCCTGGTCTATTCCGCGGGACAACTGGGTACTACCTGCGCGGCGCCAATCTACTTGAATGCCCTTCCGTTTCTGTTTGAGTGGGTCCGGAATGGCAGGTGGCGGTCTTTTCTCAAGGCGAGCGTGCTTTTCACGGCCGCTGCTGCCGCACACCATGCCACACTGCTATTCGGGTCCATCTTCTTTGCGGTGCCCGTCCTGGCGTTGGTGATCCTCGACCGTGAGGGAGACGAACGGATTTCGACGCCGGCCTTCGTGGCTCGCACCGTCGCAATCGCCGTTGTGACGGGCGTTGCGATCGCAGTCGTACTTCTTCCATTTTGGATCGCATTGATTCATTATCCGGTTACGCAGGCTCCCATCCCGCACCCCAGCCGGGCAAACTACATTCTGAGCCCTCAGTGGGGCCTCAACTACTTCATCATTCCCTATGGAGCTTTGATTTTGGCCCTGCCGTTCATCTTTCTGCGGGGTTCCATGGTCGTTCGGCTCCGGCCCTTGCTGCTTGGATTCTGGGTAGCATTTCTGGTGGGACTCGGCGGGACGACCCCGGTGGGCCATCTACTGCTCGGACGCGCGTTCGATGTGCTGACCATGGAGCGATTCAGCTATTGGGCAACGTTGCTCGCCCTCCCGTTTGTGGGACTTTTGGCCGCGGAACTGGTCGATCGATTTCGAATATGGGCGGTTGTCGGTTTGACCGCGGCTGCAGCTTTCAGTTGTGCAATAGCGGTGGGCTGGGCGACCTATCGACCGGCGGATGCAGCGGATTTCAAGGTGAATACGGTTGCCTCGTGGCTCAATCGTGACGGTCACGACCAGTACCGTTACGTCACACTCGGATTCGGAAATAAGATTGCGCGGCTGGCAATGATGACGGATGCGAGCAGCGTGGATGGCGAATGGAATTCCGGGCGGATGCTGCCGGAGTTGACTCGCTATGGCGCAGGCGCGCTCACCAGTTCAAAGTATTTCGGCGAACCGGGTCTCGAAGCACTCCGTGCAATGCTGATGCACGCAGACCATTATGGACTGAAATGGGTCTTTGTGCGGGACCACTATTATGATCCGCTGCTGTCCTTTGCCGGTTGGCGCGAAGTGGATAGTCTGGAAGACAAGACCATAACCGTATGGAGCAAAGACGGGGTTCCGCCGGCGACGCCTGTGAACGCGCCACAAATTCCTCCCCACTGGCAAGGCCTCATGTGGGGTATCCTTCCAATCGGCACTAGCATCCTGGCGATACTGGTGATACTGATTCCAGAGAAGAGACGGCGCGAGCGCAGAGCTGACCAATACGTCGACACTGAAGAGAATCTCGAGCAGCAGAGGTTAGCCTCATGAACAATGGACGTCTACTTGCCGCGATTCTGACCGCTGCCACCTTGGCGCTTGTATTGATAGGAACAGTGTGGCCAGTGCCATCTGCAGCAGCTTATGCCGGCGCGAAGAATATGCTGGTTACATCCTCAACGGCGGAAGCGGCAGTCGGGAATCTTGGCGACGAAATCCGCGCTCAAGCCTGGGGAAAGGCGTATGCCGGTCTCGCCAACAAGGCTCAGTTTACGGAGCCTGAATTTGTGCACGACCTCACCGGTTACTACCCCAGCCTTTTAACCTATACAACTCTGGACAAATTCGAAGTGCGACCGCTTCATGCCTCCGCCGACGAAGCGGAAATCGAGCTCAAACTGCATTGGGCTACCGTCGTTGGCAGCTCGACAAGCATACGTGACGTGCACGTAATAAGGAATGGCGATCGCTGGGAACCGGAGTGGCCCATCACCAAAGAGCCCGTCGTGCCGCCACAAGTCATTCCAGTGAATTATCTGCGGTGGGATGTGATCTACAGCGGTAACGGAGACGACTGGGGAGCCCAGAATGTGGAAGCCCCTCATGTGCGTATTGTGGATATGCACCCTGTGGAACGAGCCGATGGGGTGGTGATCCTCGGCGAACTTCTAAACGAGGATGTTGTGCCTGCCTATGTTTCCGTCGCCGCGACCCTGCTGTCAAAGAACCAGACGACGATCGTGACCGAAGGCAGTTTTGACAAAATCTCTCACCTTCTGTTGCCGAAGCAAGTTACTCCTTTTCTCATCAAGTTTCCAAGTTTATCGCTATCCGACATCGGCAGCATTCGCATGACGCCGATGTCGGCGCTTGTTGCGGCCTCGGCGGACCCCGTGATCGAAATCGAAAATGAGCAGTTGCATCCGGCGCCGGGAGCTTCGCTGACTGGACAACTCATTAATCAAAGCGGCCAGATCGTGAACGTGGCGCATGTTCTTGGAACTTTTTACAACCATGCCGGCCAAGTGGTCTGGGTCGCAGACGAGTATGTCGACACTGCGCTCTTGCCACAAGTTCCGGTTCAGTTTGAAATCCATATTCCCGAGGATCTCGCAAGGAACGTCAGCAGCCAGCGAACGGTCATTGCGACATACAGCTCCGGAGGTTCCCAATGAGAACCAGGTTGCCATTCCTGCTCAGCGCCATGGCGCTGTCCATGACGCAGCTGGCTCTTGCGCAGGACGGGTGCCAGACATTGCCCAAGACCGTCGAAGCCGGAAGCGCTTTCTCAATACAGTGTCCCGGTAGCGGGAAAGTGGCTCTGTACATCGTAGGTCTCGGGCAGGTATTGAGACGGGACGTGGAATTGGGAGGCGCGACTTTCTTCGCTGCTGGCTCACTCTATGAAGCCGGCCATTACCTGGCGTTTCTATCGGGCGCCTCGTCCACAGAGACCGGTTCATTCGATGTTGTGCCTGCAACTAAGCCTGCCAATCTGAGTTTTCTTGCTAAGCCTTCCCGTCTCCCGGTCGGCCTGCATAACGGCATCACCGGTGCAGTATATGTCTTCGATGCCTATCGCAACTTGATCTCCGCTCCAACACCGGTATCCTTTGAACTGTCGAACCCATCTGGCACTGTGCAGAAGCGAATTGTCGCCACCAGGGATGGGGCTGCCTGGACAGCAATGGACTCCACGGCACAACAAGGCACGGACAGATTTCTGGCTCGGGTTGACGAAATCTCCAGTGCACGCGTCATTGGCCAGGTTCCTGGTGATCCGTGCGAATTGAAGATGAGTGCCCGGCAGTCGGGGCAAGCGATTCAGTTGGTAACGGATCCAGTGCGGGACTGTAACGGCAACGCGGTACCGGACGGCACGATCGTGACCTTCACTGAAACTTACAGCGGTAACCTGTCGACGGTAGACGTACCGCTCAAACACGGAATTGCGGAGGTGCAAATGGCCGGCCATAACGGAGCAATCATTTCCGTCGCAAGCGGAGTTGTCCTCGGGAATCAGATTCGTTGGGAGAAGTAGCCATGTTACGGTCTCTCCTGTTCGGTTGCACAGTCTTCGTGGCTGCCTCGGCGATGGACTTCGCTCAAGCCACGGTGCGCGTGGAACCAACAAATTTGCAAGGTCCGCGGCCTTTGCCGGAGCAGACTGGAAAAGCAGCAATTCGAGATTATCTCGAGTCCTGGCAGAGTTTGAGAGCCGCACTTGAGCAAAACCGCGCGGATTTGCTCGACCCAGCTTTCGTGGGAACTGCCAGAGACAAACTTACCGAGACAATCCAGCAGCAAGCCGCATTGGGGATTCGCACGCGTTACCAGGATAGTGCGCATGACATACAAATAGTTTTCTATTCGCCGGAGGGGCTTTCGATCGAGCTGACTGACAGGGTTGATTACGACGTGCAGGTTCTCGATCGCGATGGGGTCAAAACGACACAGCATATAGGCGCAAGATACGTCATAGTCTTAACACCTGCCGAAGTGCGATGGAGAGTCCGGGTTTTCCAGGCAGCGCTCAATTGATGCAATATCTCGACGTCGTAGTCGATGCGCCCGGTGTTTTGGGCGGCAATGAACGATAACGAGAAAGAGCTTCTTCATGAACGCACAACTCGGAACTCCAGGAGTCGAATATGATCTCAATCGTCGTGCCCATCTACAACGAAGAAGAACTGATTCTGCGATTCCATGAGGCTGTTTCTGTCGCCATGGAAAGCATTCACATGAGTTGGGAAGTAGTGTACGTCAACGATGGTTCCACAGATTTCTCGCTCCAGTTGCTGAAGGGGCTGCAGACTATCGATTCACATATCGTGGTGGTGGAACTCTCCCGCAATTGGGGCCACGTGGGCGCGATCTCGGCGGGTATTCAGACGGCGCGCGGCAACGCTGTGATTCTGATGGATGGCGATTTTCAGGATCCCCCGGAAGTTATTCCTAAGCTGGTCGAAGCTTGGCGGGATGGCGCAGAGGTTGTCGTCGCGGTAAGAAAGACAAGGCAGGAGCGGCGAAAGATCTTGGCCAAGCTCTTTCCCCTCTTCTATCGTGTCTTGGGGGCGCTCTCCGACTATCCGATTCCTCTCAATGCCGGGATTTTCAGTCTCATGGATCGAAAGGCCGTCGATTCGGTCAATGCCATGGAAGAGAAGAACCGGTATTTGCCAGGGCTTCGAGCCTGGGTCGGCTTTCGCAACAAAGTGGTCTTCTATGATAGGCAGGACCGATTGGCTGGCGATGGCAAGCTCTCGTTCTCAAGCCGGATCAAGTACGCCATGGACGCGATCACGAGCTTCAGCTACAAACCCTTGCGCCTCAGTTTCGCGCTATTCTTTCTCGCAAGCTGCACGTCTGCGCTCTTGACGCTCTTTATGCTTCTTTCCAAGAGTTCGGTGGCAACAGCGGGGTTCGGTGTGGGGGCCGCGGTATTCTTCGTCGGAGGCCTGCTGCTTCTATGCCTGGGTGTATTGGGCGAATATATCGGACGCGTGTACGACGAGGTGCGTAGCCGGCCCCTTTCTATTATCAGCACGGTCCACCGCTCTCCAGCCACGATTGCTCCTCAGCTTGCCGTGATTGCAGCCAAAGGCCACGGCCATGCGGACCAGTCCAACGGCCAACCCGAGACAGTTGTGATTGAGGCGGCCTAGAGATGGCGACATCCTCCGGCGGCCGCCGGAGGATGTCCGATTCCGAACTCTTACTCGCATGACAGAGCCGGCGCAAAGCGCAAGGGTTCAGGATGAGACCGGATTAACCTGTGAATCGACGCTCCCACTAAGCAAGCCCGCTCGCCCCTCTCAGGTCGAGCACGTAAAGCTCCCCTTCCATTCCCCTTTATGGCCTTCCCTGCGCTGCTGGCGATTTCACTGCGAGAGGCGCCAGAGCAGGTTCTTGCGACCCGGTGCCGCACGTGGGAATGCCATCCTCAATTGATGTGCCCTCTTCGTGGTCGTTCCATGTCTCCACCATTACGAAGGGCAATAGATCATTCGGGGGAAAGTACTTGCGCCACAAGTTGGAGGTGTCGGCAAAGGTTTGCCCGCATCGCGCGGATATATGTCGACCGAGCCCCCAGGTGGCTTTGCTATCGTCGAAACTGGACCACTCGCCGCCGACAATAATCATGTCCGAATACTTCGACTGCATCGTTTGATAGAAATCGTTCAGATATTGCTCTCCCCAGTTGCTGCCATCTTCCGCCCAGCCTTTTTCTCCCGGGTTTATCCAGGCATAATAGCCATCGAATGCGTCCGCGAACGGTCCGGGGAGGTTCTCGTAGATAAGTAACGGTGGAGTGCTCCACTTGTTTACCAGGGTGCGCAATCTGTTCCAATCGGTGTGCTTCCCTTTTGGAAAGATGAAGATCACAGGACGGCCTTCATAGGTGAGATATGCCTGATGCCCCGGCGCCTTCGATGAAAGATAGGTATCATGGAACATCGTGAAATCTGCCATGGCCTGGTCGGTCGCCCCGTCTTCCTCGTCTGTTTCGTCGTACATCATCGCAACCTTGAACTGCTCCCTCGCAGCCGCAGTCTGCATCAAGGCATAACTGCGATCGATAAACAACTCCCTGTCCCCATACCAGTCCACCACAAAGGCTGAAATGTTCAGCGCTTTTGCGCGGCGAATCTGGTTGCTTATCGCAGCTGGATCCTGCGAAGAATAGCCGGCGGAGATGTGCTTGGGATGTCCGAACCAGGCTTCATATAAGGCAATTGTCTCCGGTGCATTCCCCATCGCCTTATGCTTCAGCGGCTGCCCATGGCCCAACCCAGGGCCAGAGCATGCGTGAGGCAACAGGAAAAGAAAAAGACATGCCGTGCTCATCCGATTCAACATTGGCTAATCTATTAGAGGCTATAGGAATCCATTGGGTTGTCGCGAATCGACAAAAACATCCCCTCGCTGATCCATTCTGACCAGCCTCCCCGCGAATGGAAGCACATACTGATTGTCGGCGGCGTACAGCTATATTCCCAGTTTGACGCAGAGCCTTTATTGCATTGTGAACCCGGGATTCAAGGATGCGGTGAATGGATTGACCGAAAAGACGAAGACGCTGCAAGACCGCATTGTTTCGGGCAGTGTTGTGTTGCTTTCAGGCTCGGTCCTGACGACTGCAATCAACCTTGTCTACAACATTGCCGTCGCGCGATTCATGGGCCCCCAAGGCTTCGGACAGGCCACTGTCGTCTACACGATCCTTACGCTCATATCTGCGGTGACGCTCTCCTTTCAAATCGTCTCCGCAAAGCTGGTGGCACAGCAGAGCACTCCGGAAGGGAAGTCTGCGGTTTATCGCGATTTACATCGAGGAGCGTGGGCATGTGGGATCCTCGTTGCGCTCATATTGCTGTTGTTTAAGAGAGCGATTGCGAATTATCTGAATCTTCCCGACCCGGTTCTTGTCGCGCTCCTCGCAATTGGGGCAGCTTTCTACGTTCCGTTGGGATGCCGGCGGGGCTACATTCAGGGGACTTACGGCTTTCGCCGGCTCGCCGCCAATCTTGTAATTGAAGGTATGTTTCGACTCGGGGGATCGGTTCTCTTGATCCTGGCAGGTCTGGGCGTCGAGGGAGTGATTGCGGCCAATGCAGCGGCAGTCGTGGTGGCTTATCTTACGTCCCCGCCGAAGCTGACGGGCCAGGTCTCGAACCCTCTTCGTTCTTCGTATGCTCTTCGGGAAACTTTTCAAGCTTTGGTCTTTTTTTCCGGCCAGGTGCTTATCAACAACTGTGACATTGTGCTGGTCAAGCACTTTTTCTTCGCAAAGGAGGCAGGACTCTATGCAGCCGTTGCGATGGTTGGCCGAGTAATATTTGCCTTTTCCTCCGCGGTCGTCAACAGCATGTTTCCGCTTGTGGCGGGCACTCGCAATGAGGAGAGAAGAAATCTCAGGGTCATCGCAACGTCGCTTCTGCTGGTGTTGGTTACCGGCTCCGTCTTGGCTCTCGGTCTGAGGTTCGCACCGGCCGGGATCTGGACTGCGCTTTTCGGATCTGGATTCGAGATGGTTGGGAAGTACAACCTTCCATATCTT
>Ga0182030_10017971_pt1 | contig 13602 bp, 19 predicted proteins | sample 812S3MmetaG_FD_121299 | JGI IMG/M metagenome (GOLD analysis project Ga0182030, IMG submission 121299) | Permafrost microbial communities from Stordalen Mire, Sweden - 812S3M metaG (Illumina Assembly) | ecosystem: Environmental > Terrestrial > Soil > Wetlands > Permafrost | place: Sweden... | reverse complement strand
GGCGGCGTGGGACCGTTCGTCGTCATTCTCACGATGATCGGCATCCTCGGACTGGGCTACGTGATCAGTGAGTTCGCGAAGCGCTACAGCGGTGCTGGCGCGGTCTACGAGTTCCTCGCGCACACCTTGGGCAAGCGCACGGCCATCTTCGGCGCGGCGGCGTACTTCTTGGCCTACGCCTTCTTGGTCGGAGGCCTGCCGATGGCCTTCGGCAGTACCGCGGTGCCGTTCTGGCAGACGGAGTTCCATCAGAATGTCCCCTGGTGGATCTTTGGGGTCGCGCTCATCGCCATCGTCACGGTCATCAACGTGTTGGGAATCACGTTCTCGGTGCGCGCGCAGTTGTCGGTCGTCGCCCTGTCGATCATTCCCTTCATCATCTTGTCAGTCGTGGTCATCTACAAAGGCGGCGTGTCGGGCAACCACTTCTCGGTCTTCGAGCCCAACCACATCGCTGCCGGCGGATCGGTCTTCAAGGGTCTGCTCTTCGCGATCTTGATGTTCGTCGGGTTTGAATTGGCCGCGGTGCTGGGCGAAGAGACCGCGAAACCGAAGCGATCGATTCCCATCGCCGTCTTCACGGTCGTCATCATTACCGGAGTCATCTACCTCGTGACCCAGTACATCGGGACGATCGGCTCGGGCGGTCCGAAGAACATTCCGTTTGACTTCCAAGCCATTGCGACGCACTACGTCGGCAGCTGGCTCAGTGCCTTGATCGGCATCGCGATCATGCTGGACATCATCGGCATTGCGATCGGCTTCTCCGCCGCCTGCGCCCGTGGGCTGTACGCGCTTTCGCGTGACGAACTGCTACCCAAGGCGTTCACCAAGGTCTCGTCGCGTCGAGTGCCGATCGTGGGAACCATGTCCATCAGCGCCATCATGGTGATCTTGATGGTGCTGGCCGGTTTGATCTGGAACTGGAGCAACTCGACGACCAATGTGGCCGTGCCGTTTGATGCGTTCTGGATGTTCCTGATCGCCTCGGCGTTCGGTTCGTTCCTCATCTCTCTGATCTACGCCGTGCTCTGTGTCGCGGCGGTCAAGATGTTCATCGCCGAAGGTACGCTCGGGCGTGGCGCCGTCCCAGCCCTCTTCGGGTTCCTCATCTCCGCCGGAGGTATCGCGGCTCAATTCATCAGTGGACTCGCACCCACCGGAACCGCTCTGCAAGGTCGCAATCTCGCCCTGATCGGCATCGTCGTCATCGTTATCTGGCTCGCGTACAACGTGATGCGACGACCGGCCGCGGTCGAAGCCGCCGGCAACCATGCTCTCCAGCACCGGCTGACCGAAACTGGGCTGTAGCCGTTGTCCCTCGGACTCGTTGTCGTGACGGGTGGCGGCTCCGGTATTGGAGCCGCCACGGTCGCGCAACTTCGTGGCGCCGATTACGCGGTGCTCGCCACCGGTCGACGTGACGACGCACTAAAGGGTGTGGCCGAAGCGACCGGGTGTGAGACGTTCGTTGGCGACGTCGCCAAGGTAATCGATAACGAGCGACTCCGAGAAAAAGTGGAGTCCGCGTCGACACCGTTGGTCGGGCTCGTGAACGCGGCCGGTGTGAACTACGAAGGCACGGTGGGCCAAGCGACGCTCGAAGAGTGGAATCAAACGCTCGCCGTCAATCTCACCGGTGCCTTTGACGTGACGCGCCAACTACTGCCCGCGCTTCGACAGGGCGGCGGTTCGATCGTGATGGTTGCGTCGGTCGCCGCCGAGCGCGCGCCGAATGGCGCGGCCGCTTACGCGGTCTCCAAGGCCGGCATGGCCATGCTGGGCTACGTCCTCGCCGTCGAAGAGGGCCGCGGGACACATCCCGTGCGTTGCAACGTCGTGAATCCCGGTTGGACTCGCACCGAGATGGCCGATCGCGAGATGTGGGCCTTCGGTGCCGCAACCGGTCTCGACGTGGAGTCGGCCTACGGCGAAATGAGCCGGCTGATTCCCCTCGGTCGTCCCGCCATCGCAGAAGAGGTTGCGCAAGTCATCGTCTGGCTCCTAGGACCGGGAGCGAGCTACGTCAATGGCGCCACGGTGAGCGTCGACGGCGGACATCGATTGGTGGACGCGGGAACCGTGCCATTCGACTTCGTCGTCGAACCTCGCGCCACCTAGTAACTCGCCGCTCTCGTCTTGGCAATTGGAGTCGCCGGCGTTATCGTCGGACCATGAATCTTCGACTTCGTCCGTACGCCGTGGACGACGAGATTCCCGCGCTACGGGCCGACGAGATCGCCGCCGGTGAGGACTCCATGTTCCTACTCGGAATGGAGTCGGGTATGGCCTGGGCCGCGTTTCTCGAGAGCATCGAAACGCAGCGACTCGGTCTCTATCCGTCGAAATACCGAGTACGCGCGCTGCAGCTCGCGGCCGTCGTCGAGGGTCAACTCGTCGGACGTGCCTCGATCAGATTCGAACTCAACGAGTTCTTCGCATCCGAGGGCGGTCACATTGGCTACGTCGTGTTACCCGAATTCCGACGAAGGGGCTACGCCACGGAGATTCTTCATCAGTCCCTCGTGATCGCTCGCGCGGGAGGAGTCGATCCCGTGTTGATGTACTGCACCGACGCCAACGTGGGGTCATCAACGGTCATCGAACGATGTGGGGGAGTGCTCAACGAGGTTGTTCCGAACGATCGAGGAGAACCGACGTGGCGACGATATTGGATCAATTGAAGAAGAGAGTCCTTCTTCTCTAGAGTTGCTGCGCTTCGTCGACGGTGAGTTCGGCCGCCGGGTCCGCCTCGAGACGTTCATCGGGTATGAGTTCGCCGCTCGCAATGGACCGACCATACGTGCCCACCGCGAGGCGTTGCTCGGCTCGTTCAATGGCCTCTAGTCGTCGTGCCAGACCGTTCGCGACAGCGTCATCGGTGCCTTCTGAGACCAGCACTTCAGAAGAATCACTCATGTCGCCGTGTTCATCGGCGGCCGTCCGGTCGGATTGGCTGTCGCTTTTCACGGCGGCGAGCAAGCCCTCTACTCGCGTGCGTTCGGTACTCAGTAATAACTCAGCTCGATCGTTGTCCACGACACCTCATTCTCGATCTTCGATTTGGGTCCACGTAAGGAACCAGGTCTGCCCAGCGTAATTCCTCGCACGAAATCTGCCTCAGTTCGAGTGGGGGGTGATTACTCGCCTCGTAAGGTAGTGAAATGTCTCCACGTCACTCGGGCTGATCATGCTCCGGGCCGCGATTCAGCAAACGTGGGAGCCGTTCGTCCTCGTGGTCGGCCTATTGCTGATCGGACACGTCGCTTCGAGTGACGGACTTTTCGAGGTGGCGGGTGCGAAGCTCTCACGTCTTCGAGGAGGTACGGTCGTACTTTTCGTGTCGATGATGCTCCTCGCGGCGGTCGTGACCGCGACGCTGAATCTCGATACGTCGGTGGTCTTCCTCACGCCCGTGCTGCTCCAAACAGCGCGTCACCGTTGCGTGAAAGAGGAGGCGTTCCTCTACGGTTCGATCTTCATGGCGAACGCCGCGTCACTCTTGCTTCTCGGCTCGAACCTCACGAACATCCTGGTGTTTTCGCGCTCGAACGTGCGAGGTGCGGCATTTGCCCGCACGATGTTTGTTCCTTGGCTGCTGTCAATCACACTGACGACGCTCGTGGTGCTGGTGTGGCGGTGGCGCGACCTTTCGGCGAAGCCGGTGACCGATCGTGACGATGGGCCACGTTTCTCCTTCGGACCGGGCATCGTCGGCATCGTGGCGGCGATCGTGCTGATGCTCGTCGTCACTCGCCCGGCGATTCCAGTGCTGGCGGTAGCGATCCTCGTCGCCGCGGCCGACATCGTGATTCGGCATCGTTTTACGTGGGCGTCACTCACTTCGAGCGCCAACCTACCGATGGTGGTGGGTCTGTTCGTTCTCGCGACCGCCGTCTCGGTCGCTTCACGGTACTGGCACGTCGCACAGCACTTGATCGGCTCGGCCGGATCCTGGCAAACCGCTGGCGTCGCGGCCGCTTCGTCCAATTTGATCAATAACCTTCCCGCCGCGGCACTGTTGTCCGCCAAGTTCCCGGCTCATCCCTTTAGCTTGCTCTTCGGACTGAACCTCGGTCCCAACCTCACCGTCGTCGGTGCGCTGTCGTCGATGCTGTGGCTCAAGGTGGCCCGGAGAGAAGGTGCGTCTCCCTCGGTCTGGACTTTCACGAAAATAGGCGTGATCGTGACGACTCTGACCCTTGTCGGATGTCTTCTGGTGGCCTGATCACGCTCTCACGATGACCGCTCACGGATGGGACGGAACGACGGCCGGGCGGTCCACCTCTAGTATCGAATCGAATGGGCGACGGCTCAACGAGGGGGCGTGAAATGACAGTCGAGAAACAAGGCAACACCGCTGCGACGAGTGACGTCTGGAGGAGTTTTGTTTCCGATTCCGGATCACCAGGTTTTAGCCTGCGAACCACGTATCCCTCGAACTCAGACGGCGTCGAGGTCATGCTCGAACGATGGGACGCGGGCACCGAAGAACCGCCGCACACGCACCCGGGAGATGACATGACGATCGTCGTTGACGGGAAGATGTCCACGCAGTTGTATCGCCGCGACGGGGAGTCTTTGGTGACACAGGGGGAGAGGATCGTTCTCACGAAGGGCGACGTTGGATACACGAACGCCGGTCAGATTCACGACGCGAAGTACCTCGAAGACTGTCAATTGGTGTACGTGCACAATGGTGCATTCGCTTTCTTCCAGGCGAATCTCGACGTCCGCTGATTGCGAGAGTTGAACCGCGACTCGTGCCCGCAGTCGGGTCCACAGTGCGAATGCGGGGACAACGGAAGGCGCGAACGCAAAGTGGGATTGTCCCGCACCCGTTGAGGAGAACCGAGGGTGTATCGTCATTTTGAGAGCGGCACTGCCTAGCGCGATGCTCACCTAACAAGGTTCTGGCTACAGATATCTATGAGAGTTGAGCGATCCAGATGTTCTTCATCCTTTTCATCGTGGTGCTCGCATGTATCGGAGTTGCGGTGTGGGCCCTCGCTGACGCAGCCATGAAACCGGAGTCTGCCTTTCAGGGCGCCGGGCTCTCCAAGAACATGTGGGTCGCGCTCATCGCCGGTTTCATCGTGGTGTTCGCGCCGATTGGTCTCGTGCTCGCGATCGTCTATTTGTCGTCAGTACGACCCAAGATCATCAAATTCGTCTGAGCCATTGGCGTTCAGTTATCCGCGCGCATCAGCATTGCGTTGACGGAGGTACTCCTCGAGCGTCCGTTTGTTCGCGACGCGTATCGGAACAATTGCGGGTAGTTCGTCTATCGGGTACGCCTTCGCAGCCCCCTCGGGACCATCAGCAAGAAGCGTTCCGTCGAGTACCGTCGCGACGTACCCGTGGGCGCACATCGTTCCCGTAGGGGTTCCTTCTTGGATGAACGTGATGAACTCTCGTGCGATTCTCACATCGAGGCCCGTCTTTTCCTTGACGATTCGAACGGCAGCACTGAGCGGTTCTTCGCCCTCCCGACACGGATCACTCGGGAGCGAGGCGGGGGCGTCGTCGGAACCTCCGAGAGGATGTATCAGCACGATCTCGTCGTCGTCAGTCTCGACGACGACGAGGGCGCCGTGATAGTCATATTCTGAATTCTCCGCGTGCACCATCTCAATCTAGGAGGGCAGCCGCATCGGTACTAGCGAACTCTGTCTCTTAAGGTCAGATGAAGGTCTCTCGCAGTCGCGACTCGGTGAGACGGGGTATCTTGTGGTGCAATTCTTGAACTGGGTCGTTAACTGGGAGTATCCGGACGAAGGAGAGACGTCATGCCTGAGTTCTCAGCGCCCTGGCTCAAGCAAGGTCCCGCTTCGTACTTCCCTTCCATTGAGAGGAAGTACGGTCGCTCAATTTCAGAGTGGCAGAAGATCATTTCGAAGTGCGGCCTGGACAAGCACATGGCGATCGTCGGCCACCTCAAGTCCGAGTACGTAACGGGTCACGGCCACGCGAACGCGCTCGTCGGTTGGACTCTGGCCGGGAATAGAGCAAAATCGTGAATTTGAGACTTCGAAGCGATGAATCGATCCAGGGTGGTAAAACATTCGGATGAACGAGCAGCGCATCGAAGTGAACCGTACGATCCCGGCACCAGCGAGCGCAATCTTTTCGCTCCTGTGTGATCCCGACGGCCATGTCCAAATCGACGCGTCGGGAATGTTGATGAGCTCCGAGGGACATCCGGTCAGCCAGGTTGGGGATACCTTTCTGATGCACATGGACCGCGAGGCGCTCAACGACGTTCCCCTCGGCCAGTACACGGTGTCAATCCGGATCACGGCGTTCGAAAGGGATCGAGAGATTGCGTGGACGATCGAGCACCCGCTGGTCGATCCACCCATGGGCTACGTCTACGGATACTCGCTCGAGCCTGTCGAATCCGAGACCGTCGTGACCTCGTACTACGACTGGTCAAACGTCCATGAGAAGTACCGAACTTCGATCAACTTTCCGGTCATACCGGAGGCATCACTTCGTGCCACGCTTGGAATCTTGGCGCGAACGGTTGGCCGCGCCGAGGAGAAGTAACGATCCTCGTTCCGCATCGTCGGACGCAGCCCTAGGTGGCGAGGCTTCTCAGGCCACCCTTCACTTGAAACTCAAGCCGTAGACGAAGATCCTCACCGGAGACTTTGCCGAGGGGTGAGTGGCCAGAACCGCCTCGAAAGTTATCGTGGTCGATCACATATCGAAAGGCCCCTCGACGCAGACGGCCCGGACGATCCAACTCAAAGTGAATCCTGCCAAGTGAGGTCTCAACTCTCGCGCTTCCGATCGAGAGCAGTTCGTTGACGGTGCGATCAACGAGTCGGACCATCCATTGCGGCAGATCGGCGAACGTTGAATCCTTCGAGCTAACTTGAAAGCATTCAAGTTCTTCGCACTGGAGGATGGCGTCGATGAGGGGCTTCGAACCTCCGACGTAGGTCGAATCAAAGTCAATCTCCGTCCCAACACACCACGCGCGATCGGTTGGCCACCAGAGGTTCGGCGAGTGCCCTTCGAGTGCCTCGATCGCTTCCAAGAACGAAACGTCGAGCGACTCCTCGTAGAGCAAGTAATTACGATGTCGAGTGTGGACCTTGGGCCAGTCCCTTGCTTCGATGGGGACCGGACTCGGCGGAGGGGACGTCGCCAATTGGCCAGAGGATGAGAACCAGACCCTTGACCACCATCCGAATCCCTCCCAGATGCCGCACCAACATTGTTGCGGCGTCTCGGTGAATTGGCCCGCGATCTCGGCGAGTACTCGTGCGTCGTCAAGGTAGAGGGAACCCTTTTGAGGTCCTTGGCTCCTCCAAGGACGAGGAAGATCTGGCTTGACTTCCGGCATCGCGACCGCGAGCCATTGCGATTGAGGCGTGAGTACTTGATCACCCCAGTTCGCGACCTCTCTCCAGCGCACAAGTCTGTCGCCTTGTTCTGGCGTCTCGACGGGATGAAGAATCCGGGCGTAGGCGTCGAATCCCGTCGGGACGATCGAGGAGACGGTCCCGGCCATGAAGTCATTGAGCCGTTTCTTCACCCAATCGGCTTGACCCACGTCGACGCTCCATCGCGGAGTGGGAGACATCGTCATGATGTCATCCTTCCAGCCCGCGTCCTCGGATGCGGGCAGAGTCCCTGCCGGTGCTCTACGCGAACGAGGGAGCGCCGCTGTTTGCAACAGAATGATCGAAGTACTCAAGCGCTCGGCCAATCCGGGCGACGGCTCGACGCGACTGATTTGCCATCAAGCGTTGGAGAATGAAACCGTACTCCGAACGTGACTACGAAGTATCTCAATGTTCCTAATATTTCTAGATGTCCGCCGGCAGCGATTTTCCGAACGTCGATCATGTTCACGTCCGGCCTGGCGAAACTTGCGACGCGCCATCGTTGCGAGAACTGGCTAGAGACTCTTACTCTCAATATGTTGATGCTGAAGGTAGTGAACCGGAGCCGATGAAGACCGATTATCTCGCCGCAATAGAACGGGGTCATACATGGGTCGCCCAACTGCGAGACGAAATCGTAGGCCTTCTCATTTTGGAGCCGTACCCCGACTATCTGCTCTTGGACAACATTGCCGTAGCCAACAGACTGCGAGGCCATGGTATTGGACGGCTCCTGATGGATTTCTCTGAACAGCGCGCTTCCGAATTGGGGCTACCGGAAATTCGTCTCTATACCGGCGCCGTGATGACTCAGAATCGTCACTACTACGCGCACCGTGGTTTCACTGAGACACGTCGTGCGTTTGAGCGCGGTCACCACCGCGTCTATTACTCGAAGTCACTTCAGCGATGACTTGAGTCAATCCTCGAAGTCGGAGTCCGACCTCTGAATACGAGTGATACCGGCTCACTTAGTCGACGAGACGACACGACAGGTTTGTCACCACGTACTGGAGACTACGCCGTACGTGAACTCTTAGGATTGACGTCGTGAGTCGTATCGGGAGGGGGACTGAAGAGAAGGGAACAGTTCTCCTTATCACCGGTCCGGCGGCGAGTGGCAAGACCTCTGTGGCGAACCAGATTGCGGGACAGAGCACCGAACCTTCAGTACATCTCCACGGGGATGATTTCTTTCATTCGTTGAAAGCTGGTCGATTGCGGGGCTGGGAAGAGGGGTCGACACCCCAGCACGAGGTGGTATTCGAGGCAATTGGCAACGCGGCCAGTGCCTTTGCGAACGGCGGCTACTTAGTTGTGCTCGATTCTCTGATTCGCCCTCGCTATCTCGACATCGTGAGCGACATCATCATGTCCAACTCCATCGAACTTCATTTTGTAGTGCTTCGACCGAGCCTGTCCGAGACTCATTCACGTTCCAGCGAACGTGACGAAGCAAAACGTCACCGCAACGAGGTACTGGAGGAACTTCACGGTGCCTTTCTGGACCTCGGTGACCTGGAATCTCACGTGATCGACAACACGTCGCTCGGTGTGGATCAGACCGTCGTGGAAATCAGATCGAGACTGGGGCGAGGCGATCTTCGAATGTGATGGTGTGCGCGTGCGGTCGTGCCAGCAGGCGACACACGAAAGCCCCGCGTCGAACACCGACGCATGCTGTTCGGTGACCAGAACGTCGGTTCGATGGGCCGCGGCTACACGAAGACGACCTTGTCGGGCAACTGACTTACCGTCCTCGATCTTGATTGTGAACGTTTTGTAGCAGTCCGTAGGATTGGGGCGTGCCATCGCACTTGAACGATTGTTCTCTCAGCGAGAGGGTTAGAAAACCTCACTAATGCTCAAAGCGTTGAATTTCTTCGACTCCTGGCAAGCCGCCGCAATTTCTGGCGTCATCGCAGCATTAGTGACAATCTGGTTCATTCGAAGACATCGACGGTCCAGGCACCATTTCGGCCCATTCGGAACTGCAGTAATGGCAATCCTTGTCTTCGTCGTATTGTTCGTGATCGTATTTTTCGCATTCATATAAGACACTGCGACGATCCGTGAGCAATGCTCCCACGGGCGAGTGAATGAGTAACAACTGGAACTGGTTTCTCCGGCCCGACGCAACAGATCTGCGATGCGATATCGGCGACCGGATTTGTGGGTGGGAGACTGCGGGTCCAGAGGGCGTCCACTCACTCCCGAATAGAGTCGCGAACCAGAGCACCAACCGCAGTCGGGTTTTCTAGATACGGCAAATGAGCTACTCCCTCAAGTGCGACGTATTTCGCGCCCCGTATTCGCGTGGCGACCGTTTCACTTCGTCGAAGAATATGCTTGGCGTCAAGGCTGCCACAGGCGATTGTCGTAGGCATCGTAAGTTCCTCGAGGCGAGACCACGCGTCAACCGCGGGATTCGAGTTTTCGGGGACGAAGTTGTTGAGCGCCGTAAGGTTCATTTCCAACACCAAGTCTCGAACCGCACCGGAGACTCGTCCCTCCAATTCGCGGGGACCGTCGAGCCACAATCGAACCTCCAGACGATTGACTTCGTCGATATCGCCCAGCGCGTCGGCGTGCATTATCAATTCGTCGATGGCTTCCGTCTCAGAGTCGACGTCCTCGTCTCTCGTCGGGGGTGCGCCGCCGACGGCAGGTGAAATAAGGAAGATCCCGTCAATTCGATGGGGTGCCTCGATCGCCGCTTCAAGTGCCAATTTCCCTCCGGCTGAACTACCGACGAGCCACGTCGACTCAATGTTCAGGTGGTCCAACAGCGCCAGGAGATCCGCACGATGGGTGAACGGTTCGTTACTCGCTAGCGACTGCCCAAATCCGCGACGATCGTAGGTGAGGACGGACGCGAACTCCGCAATTTCGGGGACCAAGGTCGTCCAACTCCTACGGTCAGCCACGCCAGCATGAAGAAGGGTGACGACGGGCCGATCGTTCGGCCACGACTCTCCGATGAGTTCGGTGCCGTCCCGGGGGACCTTAAAAGTCGCACTCATCCAAAGAGTCTTAAACATTTGCAAGACCTGAGCAAATCTCAGAAACCATCGGCCGACTGTTGAAGAGAGCAGAATTGAATTGCAACATCGATTAGTGATGTCGAAAGTGCTGACCTATGAGTGAATCGGAACCGACCAACGTCTCCATCATGTGGGGGCCGGATTTCTACGGGAATCCCTGTCGAGAGTGCGACTTCAAGTGGGGGATCTCGGCGGCAGACGCGATCATTCTCGTCGAGCACCTTCCCAATCTTTACGCCGAACGACTTCGCGACGCGACCGGTGAGGAGACTAGTCCGGACCTCGTCTGGTCTGTCAGCGCGTACGTGAGTCACGTTTCGGACAATCTACGAATCTGGAGCGAGCGCCTCGCCGGAGCGAGGTTGTCGGGGGAGCGTCACGTTGGTGGATACGACCAGGATCTGCTCGGGGTAGCCCGGCGTTACGACGCGATCAATCTTCGCGCTGCGCTGTGGTCGCTCGATTGGGCTGTACGGGAGTGGTCTGACTCGCTACGCATGGCACTTGACGCGGGCACGGAGCTCCTCCATTCAGATCGGGGACGACAGAGCGCCGAAGATGTCGCAAGGAATAATGCGCATGATTTCAGCCATCATCTGTGGGACATCGAACGAATCATCCACGCGACCGAAAGAAGGGGCCTTCCCGAGGCGGAGGCCGTCCCAACAGTCGCGGAGCCGACGTGGCAGAAGTGCAACCTTCCACTGGCGCCTGACCGGTTGATTTGAGGCGTGTTTTGCCGGACTCACCTACGCGTTGAGCGAGAATGGACTGTCGGAATCGTCGCGGCTATCAAATGGCACCTCGAGAAGACGTCACACTTCGCAGAGTTCTGCACGCCTCGGGGAAACACGTCCGCAAAGTCGGCTCAAGACACGACGAGCGCTATCGCCAACCCAATTCAGTGACATTGAGACCGCATGCTACGTCGATGTTCAGACCGTAGATGTCGATCGGGTCATTCGAGTGTGGGAATTTGACACTCACGGTGTACGTGTTCTTGGCGATCACTTTGTTGATTTGCGTCTGATTCCCAGTATTCAAGGCGTTGCAAGAGTCCGCAGTGGTCAAGACCATTTCAGCGCTCATCCTCGGTCTCACGATGGTTGGAGAAATATCGAATAATTGGCCTTTCAGATGGCCAACCGCGAGGGGGTACTCGCGACCGTTTCGATAGCCCTGAACTGTGGGATAGCCACTAAGTCGGCACGTGTTGTGTCCTTCGTTGACGAAAGCCAGATCCATTATTGAAGTTCCCGTTGCGCCATTTCGACCCACCCAACCGCCCACAAAGTTCCCTCCGCCGCAAACCGGTACTGTCGCGGCGGACGACACGTTTGCAATGCTTTCTACACCGAGCGAGGGAACTCCGAACGCGAGCCACAATGTAGATGCCGCTAGTGCTGCCGACAATCGCATCGATGAACGTCTCATGACACTCCTTCACTTTCAAGCATGATCATGCCAACTCTACGGAAATGGCAACGGCGTTGACGTAGCAACAACAGCGCAAGCCACTAACTCTTGAATGAGTGTTCATCGTTGGCGTTGCGCCCATAGACGTCGGGGTGCAAGACTTCCATGAAGCGCTGTGCGTTGCCGATCTCGGTGAAGCCAAATTGGGCATACAGCGAGTGAGCGTCGGACGTAAGCAGTAGTACACGGCGCAGTCCTTGAAGGTCGGGGTGCTCCATGACTTCGTGCATTAGCCACTTCGAGAGAGCCTTACCGCGGTGCGCCTCCAGAATGAACACGTCGGCCACGAGTGCGAACGTCGCCTTGTCGGTGACGACACGCGCGAAGCCGACCTGTGCCTCGCCCTGGTAGACGCCGAAGCACATTGAATTGTTGATCGAACGTTCAACGACAGACCTTGGAATGCCTGGACACCAGTACGACTCCTCAGAAAGAAATCGAAAGATCAATTCAACGTTTAGTCGATCTTGGTCCGTCGAAATCTCGTAACCCACAACGCTCGTCGGTATTCCCATAGAGCCATTCTGGCCTAACAATCTGCTGACGGTCACCGGTCATAGGCAGCTCTCAACGGCCGCGCTACGACCGAGAACAAGCCCGATTCCGCTCATCAACTCTCGAGATTCTCAGTCCAGCTCAAGGTCCTATCGCGATCGTCTTCGAAAGTAGAAGGACCCCGCGACAACGAACGCAACCAAGATGACGACGACCACCCAACTAATCGAGCCAAAATTGCCATTTCCCATCACGATGGTTCTCCTTCAAATCGAAACGGTCGCCAGTAGTACTTTTGATGATGAAACGTGACATTTGAAAGTCGATTCACTCCACGTACCTCACCTATCAGAGTTGATTTGTAAGGTAATTGGGAATCATGCAATACGTTCGGGTCACATCATCACGCAATCCTCATTAGAGCACGGACGAGCAGAAAGAGGCGGGTGTGACGATCCCAGAGGAAATTCAGACACGAGATGTCGAGCCACCCGTCAAGGTCCCTCGGCGATCGCGGCGACATCTCATCGAATGGATCATCCTTCTCGTGGTCGCACTGCTTGCTTCGTTCGTAGTTCGTTCCTATTTCTTCCAGGTGTTCCAGGTCCCGACGGGATCAATGTTGCCGACGTTGCAGATCAACGACCGCATCGTCGTCGACAAAATGCCTGGTGTTGCGCATTCGATTCATCGAGGGGACATCATCGTGTTTCACAAGGTTCGCGCTGATACGGACAGTTCAACGCCCATTCTCGTGAAGCGAGTGATCGGACTTCCGGGAGAGACGATCTCGTCGAAGGGGGACACCGTCTTCATCAACGGGCACGCCATCGCGGAGCCGTGGTTAGCGGCCATGAAGTCAGCCGGCTGTGGGGAGGCAGCGTTCAATATTCCAACAACGCACATTCCCGCCAATCACTACTACGTCATGGGCGATTGTCGAGGCGACTCCTATGACAGTCGATACTGGGGAACCGTGCCACTCGCGAACGTCATCGGCCGTGTCTTCGTAGTGATCTGGCGTCACAATCACCCTTGGTTTCATTGGTTCTAGTCGTCGATCGCACTGGATTCGCTACTGCAACCATCCACTGGCCGCTGGTGTAGAAGGGGTCGCTCTCGTGACTGATCGGTGATCCTGCCCGTCGGATTCGCCTAACAAACAGATGCGTTGAACGCCACGAGGACCT
>Ga0182030_10017970_pt1 | contig 13602 bp, 8 predicted proteins | sample 812S3MmetaG_FD_121299 | JGI IMG/M metagenome (GOLD analysis project Ga0182030, IMG submission 121299) | Permafrost microbial communities from Stordalen Mire, Sweden - 812S3M metaG (Illumina Assembly) | ecosystem: Environmental > Terrestrial > Soil > Wetlands > Permafrost | place: Sweden... | reverse complement strand
ACTATAGATGCTCCGCAATATAGAGTCATGATAGTTCGAGACGGCGCTCCATACTTGCTGCTCAAGTATAGAATTGCAAGAAAAGCCAGCATCGATACGGTACAGACACTAATCATGCCAGTGATAGTGTAGCGCCTGGACCACTTCGATCGAATGCGCGCGCATGTGTCCAGCGTTGCCCCTATGAAGATGCAGGCAAACGGCACTCCGGGGAGAATATAGGACGGCAATTTGGTTTTGATAATGCTAAAAAAAAGAAAGTAAACTATAGCCCCAGTTAAGCCGAAAAGCATTATTTTTATACGCATCGTCGGCACCTCTTTCCGCATCAAGAAGACTCGTCTAAGGGCTAGCGCATACGGTGCCAGGAAAGTCCACGGCAAAAAAATGACAAACAAAAGAGGAATGTAAAACCACCACGGCTCGATGTGATTAACCGTTCCCGTAATGCGACCAAGATTTTGGTGCACTACAAATTCCGTAAAAAATGCCCCACCAGTCTTAAGATTCTCGGCGATGAACCATGGTGCCGATATAACAGTTACGATGATCATTCCGAACGGTAAATCGAGAGGGCGAACGAATCGTAAAATCGAGGTTGCTTTATCTGGCCATAACTTATTTAGAAGAAGTCCATAAACGGCGAATAGGACCGTTGTCAATATGATTATGATTGGTCCTTTTAAAAGCATGGTCAATCCCAATGAAATATACGCCACTGTCAAAAAGAGACGACGGCGATCGTTTTCGTAGTTCAAGGCGTGAAAGAGGCTCAATGATGCACTCGTCGAGAGACAGGTCAATTCCATATCAGTAAGAGCAAGGTGACCGACGACTGCAAACAACAAATTGGAGATGAGTACCAGCGAACTTAACAGCGTCGCTCGCCTCGGAAGAAATCTTCCTGAAATCAAAGCAACTACTAATGAAGTTTCAAGCGCACTCAAAGCTGCGGGCATCCGAGCGGCAAACTCTGTGTTTCCAATTAGCTTAAAACAGCCAGCTATTAGCCAGTAAACGAGGACAGGCTTTTCTAGAAACGGCACATAATTGATGTGCGGAGTTAAAAAGTCTCCGCTCTCAAGCATTTCCCTGGCGCCTTCAGCATATAGTCCGTCGCTTGGATCCATGAACCCGAAGCTACCGAGCGCCGGAAAGAACATCGCGACCGCCAGGATTAATATCAATACATAAGTGACTTTTGATGTCACCCGAAATTGCTTCACTTCGCGATACCACATACGGTGCCAAAATCTTAAACGTGATAAGCGCGACAATTCGCCAGCAGTGTTCCCGAAGCGGTCGCGCCTTGAACCAATGAGTGTATAGCGCATCGTATTGACGCGCCACTTATTGATTGCTTTCTTAATTTAATTGCAGCTCTAATAAGGTTTGAGCGCAAGCGGTTACAGATTGCGCGGAACGCCTAGAAGAGAAAGAGCTATCCAGCCCATTGCTAATAATTCACCGCCCAATTCACAAATCTTTCACGGTTTTAGTCGTACGCTACGCCTGGTGAGATGGATCTCTCCGAGCGCGATGGGCGGTAATGAGCGTTGAAAGAGGAATATCATGAGTGACATCACTCGAACAACTGAATCTGAGTTAGTCAAAGATTGCCCTGTAACTAACTTGTTCAACAATATAGTGGCTCATGAAAAAGAATTCTGGAAACGGTTTGCGACCTGCACGGCTTTGCGCGGCTCCAGCGCAATTCGAGGAGGCAAAGTAATAGATATGGCCGCTTACAAGAATAGATTTGCGGTTACCTTTTTGGCACCGACCTCCTCCGACAAGCCTGAAGTTTGATCTTTACTGGCCCAAGCCATGCCAGTCTGTAACGAAAGAGGTTCGGCGAACCGAACCTCCAGGTCATGCAAATTAAGAAATTAGCATTGATATGTAAGAAACAAAGACATACAAAAACTGGCAGGACCGACGTTAAACTGCTCGTCTGCCTGTAATCATATCGAATACGAAAATTACTACGGCTATGACCAACAAGGTGTGGATAAAGCCGCCGCCTACGTGAGCAATTAGACCAACCAACCAGAATGCAACTAAAAGAGCGATGATAGTATAAAGCATGATTTTCTCCTCGGAATTTATTGTTGATGTTTGAACTTCTAAAAAGCGTGTCGCACTTATGTGCTTCATGTTGCGTATGACCTCGATTGATTCGAAGTTGTTCCAAAGATCACGCGTGATACCCCGTCGATCTGGTGGATATCCTGGTTGACAGTGTTTCGGTCGGGCATAACTGGGCGAGGTGGCTGCTTGCTTGTCAATAAGCAGCTCGGGGTTTAAGTGTGCAATATGTGCATCACTCCCTTCTGTCTGGCTAATTGCAGTTAACTAAAATTACGAAAATACTTGGACTGAGAATTTAGCCCATTGCCGAAAGTACATATGTTCGATGTGAAAAACACGTGAAACTTTTGATGTCTAGGATTAATTAGTAGCCATGCCCTTTTGCGCGTTTTTCTCTTCGAAAAAATATTCTTGTTTTCTGTCTAGAAAGTCAGCATAAAAGTGTACATACCAGAGTCGCAAGAGCGAGAAGACTAGATCAACCGTTCTGCTTGAAGTTGAAATGCCGGAGATTAAGCCATGTCTAAATCACACGAGAAAACCGTTCCTCATCACCCTGACTCAACGCATCATGCTGATAAGACCGATAGTCCCGAGGACAAGGCCGCTACTGCGAAGACATTACTTGACGATGCACAGGGACGCTGGTTGAATAAAACTCAGCCAGAAGCTGTTGCGAAGCTGATTCAAGATGGTGTGCTGCTACCAGGTACTTCAGTTATTGATTTTGGAAAGGTTACAGCACATCTCGACGATGATAAGAAAGCATTGACGAAACTGGGAAGTGATCCATTACCTGACGTAAGTACTTATGCCGCCGCTATTGCTGCAGATAAGGTCAAGCTAGCTCCTGCTCAAAGCGATCTCCAGACGGCTCAAGGTTCTGTCGACACTATACAAAAAGGAATGGATGCTCGTACAAATAAAAATCAGCAAGTCCAGAAAGACTTTGACACTATATCTAAGGACACGAAAAGCACCTACTTCTATGCTGACGATCTGGCATCGCTTTCTATAAATAAGAGCAAATCATCAGAAGTACGGGATGCTGCAAAACGGCTGCTCGACACCTTCCACAGCCACGGGCGAGGCGCTCTTAACAGTGATTACGCAACCGTAGGGCTTAGTTCTCCATATATCGATCAGGGCTCGATCACTAAAAAGACCGGTCAAGACGATTTGTTGAATAAAGGTGACGCTGATAAATTAGCAACGGCGACCGGTGCCCGTGACAAGGCACATGGTGCTGTAGACGGTATAAATACTGATATAAGTAACCTTCAAAAATCGACTGACACGACAACTAATTTGCAGAATGAAAGGGCGACGGTGGCTGATCGAATCAAGCGGCAAGAGGACGCACTTCAACCTGACACCAGTATTGCCGATCTCGGAAAGATTGGTCGAGGCGACGGCTATTATCAGGTCGCAGAGCGGCTGCTTGGCTTGCATAGCAAGGGATATAACCGCCAGCAAGAGAGCGAAGTTCAACTGCTTAAAAAATTACTGCAAGACGAAGAGCGCTCGCTAAATCATGGTCAGCTTCCGAAATATCTAAAACAAAATGACGAGTTGCTGAAACCTGAAAGAATCGCTGCAGTCTTCGACAAGCTAAAGATGCTTTCCACGCCTGAGAATGCTTCTCCTTCTTAAGCTCTGCTACGGGCTGCTGGTTGCGTCTCTGTCCCAGTTACTTTAATTCTGCGGTGCGAAGTCCTAAAAAGTGAAAGTGTCGAAGAACTCTTTTTTTTGCTGCCGCACAATTTACGAATTAATATACAAACAAATATGAAGTATCGATCTCCAGGCTTTCTGACAACGAAAAGCTTCCACCATTGGGCGCTTTGAGGTGTCAAGCAGAATTTATAATTCGCTTAACACAACTGAGTTCGAGCTTGTCGGACACATTCTACTCACTCGAATCACTCGAAAATTTCTCGCGCATCCGCACAATTGTTATTTCTGACAGCTTCCTCATGACATTCCGGGTTTTGGATAGAGCAATCCAGGAACGCATTGTGTATGGTCTTGTCAGAGCAATTGGAGAGCCAACATTGACACAAGTACCATCGCAGCAAAATTTACGGCAGGAAAGTGCTGATTTGTCAGAAGCACAAGTCCAACAACTCATTTCAATTGCTGGCGACCACAGCGCTACTGAAGAACAGTGGGTGAATGCGTGTTTGCTTCTGGGAAACACACAACCAGAATGGAGAAAGAAAAGAAAAAACCGAAAGCTGGCAATTATTGTCGTTTCGGCTATCTTGGTTTCTGCGGGTGGGCTAGGCTTCTCCATCATGGGGAGCGGTCCTGGTTCGGTGCCTGTTACGCCGGTTATCTCGCCCCCTATCGCTCCACCTGGACCGACTGCATCGGTTCCTGAGCCTGCTGAAGTAGACGTAGATTTCGGTCCGTACATGGCTTCAATGCAACGACGAATCAAGCGTGCATGGTTCCCACATAGTAGTGACGTCTCCAAACATACTGCCGTACTTTTCAAAATCAACCGAGAAGGGGTATTGTCTGGTTTAAGGGTCAAACGCTCATCTGGGCTTGCCAGCGAAGATGCCGCGGCACTCGCAGCCGTCGAAAATGCTGCCCCATTCCAGCATTTGCCGGCTGGCGCTCCCGAGAGTGTTGATATTGAATTTTCCTTCGATTACAACGTTTTCAGTGCCGGGCCGAACAGGGCTGCAGAGACGTTGTAGCTTCGATCTGACGCTAAATTAGCGACAATTAAAAATTGAATGCCGCCCAGACCAACACCAGAAATACGCCAAGGCTTTACACTGGCTTGACGGTAGAGTTGCGAATCAACATCTACGCTTAACGAAAGTCGTGGATATTTAGTTGAGCCTACGTGATCGAGGGGTTTACAGTGATGCGAAAGAGATTCTTGTCGGGTGCTTTGAGCATTTGTGTTCTAAGCCTGACACTTGTTTCAGCTGCAAGTGCCTCTGCTTCAAATCGTGCTGCCATTGAGGACTCGGAAGACAGAACTGTTTCTGATCGCATAATGGTCGCTGATTCGACTTCCACAACAGACGACGCTCCAGTCGAAATGCTTATTCCGAGCGCGATCAGATTTCCAGTGATCTTTCAAACATCAATCGATTGCAAGAAAGCTCAAAGTGGCGATGTCATCGAAGCGGTTTTGAAAGAAGATCTCAAAATTGGTGACCAGATTATTGCGGCTACCGGGTCGACGCTCATAGGACATCTAGAAGAAGTCCCCGTCGGTCAAGCATCGCGAACCAGGGGCATGCGCTCTATTGAATTGAGATTGGGAAATAATGCGAACAAGAAAGTTGTGCGAATCCTGTTTGACGAAATAGTCACAACACAGAAAGAATATATCAGCATCGTAGGTTGTGCCAGCAAACAAAGGGCAAGCGTAAACGGAAGAGGCGTGCCGCGTGAAATTGTTGTTGGTCCTGATGGAGAGTTGGAAAGATCGGATCGTGTCATCAAGTCAGGTAAGCAGCTTTTGGCTGCCATTCCTATAAACGCCAGAGGTGAGCGTCCACTGTCGAGAGATCAGATAACTGATATCTTGCCGGGTGATGAACTGCTTGTGCAGGCTCGTTCGCCTTCCGAGGGCGTTAGAGTTTCGGAGCGATAACAATTAATCTGGTACAGCTGACCGATTCCAGCTGTTAGATGAGTTTGTTCCCCAGGTCTCACGTCCTTTAGGGCGGAGGGGATGTCAATGGACAGTGATTGGAAGCAGGCCCGGATTGCCGCACCGTTCCTCGTTGAACATATTTCTCAGGCAAATCGACAGGTATTGCGATTTCACTTCGCCTGAATCATTCACAGTTGAGCCTGTGGCTGCAAGCGAGATTGAGATTTGCTTTTGTCCTTTGAAGTCGATCGAGAACATTTTTACTTGAACTCCTCCAAATATCCGTGAGAGGGCTTCGGGTAAATAGACCCATAAAAGATCTCCGTCTTTGTAATCATCGTCAATGGTGACAATCAAATCGACGCTATCGGCTAATTTGAGATTACGCTGGTCAACTTTTTCTTTGTTTAAAAGTTCCACCGTAATTTTGGTTTGTGAATTCAGCTTACTCCAGTCTTCTTCGATCAAGGTTCTAGCGTATACTGCTACGCCGCCTTCGACAATCTCGATCTTCTGAATGCTCTTGTCTGGTGCCACCATATCCGTCGCAATCGGAGGTCCGCCATTGATGCTCACTACTCCCCTACTGGAAAAGTTGAGTTTTTTGAGTTCAGATAAAAGCGCAATGGCAGCTGCGGAATCAACAGTTGAATACAGTCCCCCTGTATTATTGAACGCTCGGGTAACAGAGTCTGCAAGTTTGAGAGCGACCTGGCGATCGCGCAGTGCCCTTGATTTCAACAACACTGCGGCCGCATATGCCGACTGCTGACGAGCGTAGACTGATATGCCAAGTTCTTCTGGGCGGTCCTTTAAAGAGGCAGAGTCTTTCTTGTCATCGAGATAGGCTTTTATAAATTCAACAGCTTCGTTTATCCGCTCTGAATCTGTCTGTTGTGTCACCAGATAGGCTTGTTCGCATGACTGGATTTTCTTCGGAGGGTATTCTATTTTTAGTGCGGCGCTTACGTCAGCGGCAATCTCTAGTCCTTTTTCTATAGCTTCCGAAAGCCTTTTGCTGATTTTTGCACCACTGGTTAGTGCTTTCAAAGTCTGTAGGTGCAACAGATGTTGAGCAGCTAGAGCGCTAAACTGTGGGTTGACCGGCGTGTTTGGATAAAGCCTCAAGCCTTTTCCTTTTTCCCACAGCGAGACTTCTCGTTCGACGCCGGCGATTATTATTAACTCGGCTTTATTACGCCTGTCTTGTGCCTTCTGTGTGTCGCTGTCGCGACTATCACCGTTACCTTTGGAGTTGGAGTCTGCAACGGAGGTATTAGAACTATCGCTTCTCTTACCGCCGATGTCATCAGATCCTCCTGACCCTCCTGATCCTCCTGACCCTAAATTCCCACCATTCTCAGTTGCGCCAACATGATCTCCTGAGAATGCGTACATGGCGCATGCGCTTAAAATCTTGCAGGCTGTCTGTTCGCAGCAACAATGCTGGTAGTCGGCTGTCGTCTCAACCAAATAGCTGAAGCTATCATCAATATTGGGAAGCAGAGTGATTTCCTCAACGCCATTCAAGTTGTTGATCTCGAGCGAATCGCCAGCACTTAGAAGGCGCATCGAATTGACTCGATGCTTTATTTTGCCTGGCTCTAGAACAAATTTTTGTTGGCTATCCAGGAGTAGTCCATTTTTATCGAGAAGTTCTGCTCGGTAATCCCCTGGCAATGCCTGAAACGATTTGGCGGTCATGGTCGTGTCTTTAGTCGCCACGTCAAAAAGTTTTACAGGCTCGCCATTTCTCACTAGCTTTAGTGAAGATGCCTTGTCTATTGCTCGAAAATAAATTCGCCCCAGTGTTTGATCGTGGAGGGTAGCAAACAATGGAGTATTGAGTTCAAGAAATTCAGCCTTTTCTGCTGTGAAGTTTACGACTGCGTATTTCCAGTCAGCGCCATCGCAGATAAAAGATTCAACTTGGTATTCTGCGAAAGTATCTGGTATCAGGACCGATATTACCGCTGCATCTCCTCTTACTTCGACGAATCCAGCGAAGAGAACCTCCGGCATCAACGTTGATTCAAAGTTTTGATAGTCCTCCCGCGGTTGAGTGAGCACGTCGCTTGAAGCAGTCTCTGTCTGTTTTGTCCAACTGTCTAGCACGCCGGGTGTGATGTGGGTACGGACAGACGTGCTTCTCCAACTGCCTGCGCCATCTTCTACAGCTGAGGGTTGCAGCTGCTGTCTTGCTGGTTGTCCAAACCTTGGAGACATAGGAACAGCACCGAAATTGCCCGCACTTTGTGGTGCGAAGGCTTCCATAGAGGCAAACACACCAGGAGGGAAAGAAGAGCCTGGAAGAGGAGCGCCTGGAGGTGCACCAGCACCAAGTGGGGCACCACCGAAAAAGTCGGGCAGGGGACCCTGCGACGGTGCTCCCCATGCTTGCATGGTGGAAGGAATTCCCCTCGACATATTGGCAGGCGGATAATTGTCCAGGCCTGCTGTCGATAAAAATGTGGTTGGTGTACCAACGCTCAGCTGTTTGCTCATTTCCTCGACGTAGATTTTTATACTTGCAGCAAGTTTGCTTTTCGGCGTATCCGCTGTGATTAGACGCTTATCCTTAACAACACAATAAATGAAACTCGAGGGAAGCAGAGATTGCCATTCTATTTTTACTTCTTTGCCTGGCTTGCATGTTGCGTCGACAATCAAGTCTCCGGGAATAGTTGTTTTAGAAAAAGCAGTTGTCCAACCTTCCCACGGCCTGCCTTTAATGAATCCCCCCATCGTCACTATCGAGATTGGAGCGAATACATCGAGAGTTATTATTTGACCAGCTTTGATGGCGCCCACTGAGACCTCACGGAATCCCCCAGTGCAAAGCTCTATGAACGGGTCGTAGTCTCTAAGCGATTGCAGATCTTCATCGCGTGCGAAGTATTCATAGTCGCACCATCCATTTTGAACGGTGCTGCGCAACGAATTCATTGCTTGCGGTCTGTCCCCTAACTTCGCGTGGCAGCAGGCTTTTAAGTAATGATAATAGGGGTGTATGGGTCGACCGACATCGGATATGCATTCCTGGACTATGCTCAAAGCGTCGGCCGTTCCTCCAAGTTTGAAAAGCTGTTCAGCGCGCGCGTAAGCTTTGTCTAAGCTTGCTGGATGCTTGCTGATTTCGACCACATTTTCCAATTGTTGTGGATGCAATGGATTGATCGCTACCAGCACTAACGTGTCGAAATCTTCTTCAGTCTGAATTTCTATTTTGCCATCAGTAAAAGATTTGACAGAAAGGGGCGTATTTGCGTCAGCGCCCTCCGTCAAAAAAATGCCCTTTATGTCTCGAGAATTCGAACCAGGTATGAGCGACCCGTGCAACTCTGGTGTGAGTGGCGAAAATACCGTGGACTCTCTTTCTGTTTTCCTACTTCCGATAATGGCAACACTTGCGGTTTTGGATGCATCGGATGCAAGCTGCAGGGAAATCTGGTGCGGTCCCTGGCCTTCCAGTTTCAAATTGAGATTTAAATTTCCCTCTAAAGATTCTGCCGTGGTTGAATAAATTTTGTTTACACCGTCCAGTAATTCGACATTGAATTCGTCTGTGACAGCAGTTCCAAATGATGCGATTCTAAGCCGGGCTTTAAAAATTCCATTGTCTAATTCTTGTGATACGAGAGAAGCGCTAAGCGCCGCAAGCTTATAATCTGCCACTGTAAACTGGCAGTACTGCTCTGCTTTTGCGTCGTCGAAGAAATGAGCGGCATACTGTCCGGCATTTAAGTCGCGCAATGTTATTTCAGCTTGGCCCGCCGAGCCAAGTGCTACCACATGTCTGGAATGCTCATTGTTATTTAAGTCGATAATTAAAGTGCGTTCGCGGTTTGCATATTCTGGTTCGAATAGAAAAAGATGGATTGAGTCATCTTCCGTCTGGTAAACCATCTTGTCGGAAGTTATGGAACGAAGTAAAAGCTTTGGACAATCTTTAACAGTTGTCGTTACTCCTGGCAAATCGAGTGGTTCTATGCCCAGGAGCGATACAACCTTGCCTCCTGGATTTGGCATCGGGTTGAAGAGCCGCTGGATCCATCGATTTCCTTTTTGCGAAAGAAACTCGGGCTTTATAAACGCAAAAGCGCTTCCGACGATCAGGAATTCACCGGTGCTACTTAATAGCCGAAGGTCATCGACCTTGTAAGAAAGTTTCATGCCCGCGCCCTCCATTAGCCTGGTTCTTTTATTCCACGCTACGCGGTTGTCAACATGAGAATAGTCCAATGAATGGCTTCTGTTGGCTTGTCAGCTGGTCGGGCAATTTTTGATAATAATAAAAAGCCGAATCGTATTATCGATCCGGCTTTTTGATTGTGGTTACGCTTGTGCTCTTATGCGCACAGTGATGGTTGCAGAAGTACTTGAACTTTATTACGGGCTCTGGATAGACGTGACTTTACCGTTCCAACTTCGGAATTGGTAAGCCTTGCAATCTCTTCGTAAGCCAAACCATGAAATTCTCTTAGAACAATCGCTTGTTTATAATTATCGGGAAGTTGGTTGATTGCTTCGTTGACTTCTCTCACGATTTCTTTTCTTTCAAATAATTCGTCGGGCTGGTTATTAACATCAGCGATTTCCATGCCGGAAGCTTCATGACCTTCATCATTTGCATATGCCGATTCTATAGAGGTGATCACAACTTTTGGTTTGCGTCTCAATTCATCATAGAAAAGATTGGTTACTGTTTGGTTCAACCAGGCTTTGAAAGCGTTGGGATTGCGCATTGATTTGATGCCACGATACAAACGAATCATCGCTTCTTGAGCAAAATCATCATGATGGCTTGCCCAATCAGGAGCCAGTCTGTGTAACATCGCATAAACCGTGCGTCTGTGACGTTTCATCAACAAATCGAACGCTTTTGCATCGCCCTTCTGGCAAGCTATAACAAGCTCTGTATCAGTGCTGCTTTTGCTTATTGGTGCGGGGACGCAGCTAACGGAGACTCTTGTGCATTCTAATTGTACGGACATGAAAATACCTCCAAGTGAACCTTTCACTTGCACCAGGGGAGTAAAAATTGCGAACTCGTTTGAACTCGATGCAGTTATTGTTGCTCAAAACGGACATCCGTCACCAGCATGGAAAACCCCTAATTTCCACGAAGTGGGAATTCTCACTGGATGAGTGGGATGGCTTGCCCTGTCCGGCTTTGTTCTCTTGGCGAGCTTTGGGTGAAAGATTTCCCTATGGGGTTTTTGCTTTTTTGCGTTTTGCTCTATGGAACATTGTCCCCTGAGAAAGCGTGGTTATTTCAAGAAAAAGCTTGCTTGAAACAGTAGGCCAGTAGTCTACAAACCGGCCTTGCTCAAATTATTTGTAAATCTGAGGGACAGCGTAAAGATCTATTTGCTGTGATACCGAAATGTTGATTTATCCGCGTGAAATTTTTGAATTTTGCTAAAGTTGCAAATGGATTACAATAAGTTCTGCTTCTTGGGTCTGAACTTAGCTACAAGGTTACCTGGTGTAGCCTTCCAGTGACTGCCTGGTCGAAGCCGCATACAATGACCAGCCCCTGGTCACGCTTACAGTAACTTTGAACTAAGGAAATCAGCAATGTCTTTTCTATTTAACAGATCAACGCGTGTTGCATTAGCAAGTTTGCTTACTGCCACTTCTTTCTATATGTCGAGCTTCCCAGCGGTGTTCGCCGCCAATTCAGCAGTGTTTGACGCGAGTGATAAAGGTACTAAAGCAGCTGGTCAGGCAACTACAAAGGTAGGAACTGGTGGGGAGCTTCATCAGGTGAGTGGCGACAATTTGCCTGGCATGACCACTCAGCAGGGTATACCGGTCTCCGATGATCAAAATCACCTGAAGGTGGGTCCACGTGGACCAGCGCAGTTAGAAGACTTCGTAGTGCGAGAGAAAATTTTTCACTTCGATCATGAGCGTATTCCTGAGCGTGTTGTACATGCGCGAGGATTTGGTGTTCATGGATACTTCGAACCGTATAACTCACTGGCTGATGTGTCAAAAGCAGATCTGTTTCAACGTCCAGGCGAAAAAGTTCCTGTATTTGTTCGTTTTTCTACCGTCGCTGGTGATGAGGGATCAGGCGATCTCGCACGCGACGTGCGGGGCTTCGCCGTTAAGTTCTACACCAAACAAGGCAACTGGGATCTTGTTGGTAATAACATGCCTGTTTTCTTTATCCAAGATGGAATCAAGTTTCCTGATTTGATTCACTCCGTTAAAGTTGCACCAGATCGAGGTTTCCCTCAGGCTGCCTCGGCGCACGATAATTTCTGGGATTTTATTTCACTAACCCCAGAAGCGATGCATATGGTTATGTGGGTGATGTCCGATCGTGCGATTCCCCGTTCTTTTCGTTTTATGGAAGGTTTCGGCGTTCATACTTATCGCCTGGTGAATGCTCAAGGCAAAAGTACTTTCGTCAAATTTCACTGGAAACCAAAACAAGGTTTGCAATCAGTACTATGGAATGAAGCAGTGAAAATCAATGGTGCTGATCCTGATTTCCACCGTCACGATTTATGGAATGCGATTCAAGAAGGTCATTATCCTGAATGGGAACTTGGCATGCAGCTTTTTGACGAAGACATAGCCAAGAAATTCGATTTCGACTACCTTGACGCCACCAAAGACATTCCAGAAGAGATTGTTCCTGTGAAACTGGTTGGCCGCATGGTTTTGAATAAGACCGTGGATAATTTCTTCGCTGAAACAGAGCAAGTCGCTTTCTGCACTAGCAACATCGTTCCGGGTATTGATTTTTCGAACGATCCACTTTTGCAGATTCGAAACTTCTCTTATTTAGATACTCAATTATCCAGACTCGGTTCTACTAATTTCACTCAGCTTCCGATTAATGCTCCACGATGCCCTGTATTCAACTTCCAGCAAGATGGACACATGGCAATGGTTAATCCGAAAGGCAGAGCCAATTATGAGCCAAATTCATGGGGCGGCCCTCGCGAAACACCAGGCGTTGGATACACATCTTATCCGGCTGAAGAGGCTGGAGAGAAGAAGCGAGTGCGGTCTGCAACGTTTGCTGACCACTACAGTCAGGCAAGACAGTTCTATCTTTCACAGACTCCTGTTGAACAAGAGCACATGAGCGATGCCATCATCTTTGAACTTTCTAAAGTTGAAAAGCCGTCCATTCGTGAGCGAGTTGTTGGTCATTTGGAAAACATCGACAAAGATTTTGCTCAAAGAGTTGCTACCGGGTTGGGCATGAAAACTATGCCTCCAGCGCAGAAAGCAGCACTTCCAACCAAAATGGACTTGCCTGTTTCTCCTGAATTGAGCATCCTCAAAAACGGACCGAAGAGTTTCAAGGATAGAACACTGGGAATTCTGGTTTCCGACGGTGTTGATGCTAAATTATTGGCATCATTAAAGGCTGCTGCTGCGAAAGATGGTGCCGATGTAGCAATTATTGCTCCAACCATCGGTGGTGTAGATGCAAGCGATGGAACTCACATCAAGGCCGATCATAAGATCAACGGCGGACCATCAGTCTTGTTTGACGCAGTTGCCATACTGGTATCACCTGATGGTGCCGCAAAACTGGCAAATGAATCCACATGCAAAGACTTTGTTTCAGATGCTTACGCGCATTTGAAATTTATAGGTTACAACGACGCTGCTGCACCGATTCTTGAGAAAGCAGGAGTCGCAAAGTCGATGGATGAAGGCTTCTCGCAACTCAAAGATGCGAACGATGCTTCCGCATTCTTAGACAACTGTGGCAAGCTTCGGTTGTGGAGCCGAGGACCAAAGGTCAAAATGACGATGTGAATGATGGAGAGGGTGTTGGTTTCAGCACCCTCTCTTTTTTAGTGTGCTGTGAGTGTGACTTTGATAGAGTATCTATCGTTTGAATAAGCGGT
>Ga0182030_10017968_pt1 | contig 13603 bp, 12 predicted proteins | sample 812S3MmetaG_FD_121299 | JGI IMG/M metagenome (GOLD analysis project Ga0182030, IMG submission 121299) | Permafrost microbial communities from Stordalen Mire, Sweden - 812S3M metaG (Illumina Assembly) | ecosystem: Environmental > Terrestrial > Soil > Wetlands > Permafrost | place: Sweden... | reverse complement strand
CAGCTTCGGTCGGCACCGCCCCACGGCTGTACGGCATCAGGCCGGTGCCATTTTCAGTTTGCACGTGGAGCACTAAACCTTTCCAGCCGGTCTCGTGCTTCATGCGACGGCTAAGCTGCGCGATTCGGAGGCAGCGCAGAACCTCACCGGAGACGCTGTCCTTGACCCAGCACGGCGCTTTGAATTTGCGGGCCATTTAATCGCCTTCTTCAATAATCCGTGTCCGCAGCTTGCGCGACTTGCGCCGCAGCGACTCCAGCACGTCCCGCCAGTCGTCCTCCTCCGTAACCTCCGCTGACATGCTGAACTTGACGTTTTCGTAATTCGGCAGGCTCACGGCCATCCCGTAGCTGACGCTGGTGATCTTGATCGGCTTGAGCTTCGGCAGGGATTCGGTTGGCGCGGGGTCGGTCATTCGGTGCCACTGTATACGGACAGTGTAGACGCGTCAACATTTATTTTAACTAGATTGACAGCCACAGGTCAGGTAGTTATGGCGAACGACATATTTATGCCTGCAAAATCTCAAGCTCAGCGCGCCTTGCTGAACGCCAAGTTCGGACACGGCTGGGTTAAAAAGCATCATTTCGACAACCCAGGCAGGCTGCCGAAACACGCGGCCAGAGGTGTGGTCGAGGCCTTCAGCAGCGGCAACGGCGGCGACCGGTCGCCCGACACCCGCGTCTTCACCTGCCCGCAGTGCGGTGATCCGCTTGACCGGAGCACGCTGCACGATGTCTACGACGCAGGCCAGCTGGCTGGGGACGCTTTTGTGTGCGCCAAATGCGGTGACATCGACAGCTCAAAGATACACGCGCCGGTACGCCCGGCGGTGCCCTACCGCTACACGCGGGAGTCGCTGGGTGCGCGCTCCATGTTTGAACGCGACCGCCAGCCGCTGGCAGAGTTCCAGCCGCACCTTTCCTGCCCGACCTGCAACGTCCCGCTTAAGGAGGTGAGCACGCTGTTGAAGTGCCCGCAGTGCGGCTACGGTAAAAACGTGCCCGTGACCCGGCAGGGCTTCACGGAAGGCCGGGACGACACCGCCAAGCTGCCGCTGGGCAAGGCGGGCCACGCGTTCGCCAGCGTGACCAGCAAGGACGTCATGCACCAGCCGGGCGGCACCTCGAACCTGTGGCGCAAAAGCCTTGCCCAGCGCAAGGAAATCGTCAACCAGAAGCACGTGAGCGACGGCAAGGGGTCAACGACGTTTCCAAGCATGGACAAGGTCGGGAAAGTGCCCAGCGCGATCAAGGACAGCGTCACCCCTGCGCAGGTCGTGTCGGCGCTCTTAGAAACTTCCAGTTAAGACGCAGATAATCAGGTAGATGACAGCGAGCACGATGCCAGCGGCCAGCGTACTTGCGCGTGACCGGGTACGGGCGGCAGCTTCTTGCAGCTGTTTTTCACGGCGCGCGGCGGCCCGCTCAGCGTGCGAACCTATGCCCGACGCGATGCACGCCTGCTCCCACGCCTCCTCGGTGATCCACGTTTCGCCCGGCGGCGTCCAGCTCTGGTAGCCCATCTCGGTATTGTAACGGATTTGTTTTTCAGGCGGCAGCGGTGCTGCCGGAATCGCCGGTTTTTTGGAGCCAAAGATGGACAGGGCCATGCCGCCGCCGATGGCGACCTCTGGCAGCGTTAATTTCATGGCAACACTGTATACACAAAGCCGAAAAATGGCAAGCACTACTTAAGGCATGGCAGAGTCCACGACCCAATTCGAGCATCTGGTGGAGCACACCCACAAGCTGGCGGAGAACATGGCCAAGTCCGACAAATCGGCGGAGGGCCTGAATCTCAGCTTGGGCAAGCTGTTTGCCTTCGGTGCAGGCATGGGGGCGGCCAAGGCGACCTTCAGCTTTATCGTGGAGCGGATGAACAGCTGGCAGGCTTTGACACACGCAGTTTCCAAGGAAAACCTGTCCCTTGTGAGCCTGCATGAAAAGGAACTAGGTTTCCTCGACCGGCGTAACTTTCTTACCGTTAAACTGGCAGAAAACGACGTAAAACTAAACTTTCTATACAAAAGCCAGCTTGAGACGTTGAACAGAGAAGTCGGCATCCACGAGAAGCAGGTGGTACTGGCCAAAGCTCTAAACGACTACGGCCATGTCCGTCTGGGTCTGTTGAGCCTGTACGTGGCCGCTGTTGCTGATCTTTACGTGAAGGAGGGTGAGTTCAACCAAAACCTGATCAAGGCCAACTCCTCGTATGAGCACCGGAACGACCTGCTGTATGCAGCCAACCGGTTGCAGGCGCAGACGGGGGCAAGCTTTGACACGATCACACATTCAGCAGCAGCGCTGGCACAGTATGGCCTCGACACCAAGGCCACGTTTGGCGACAACCTCCGCATCGTTACGCAGATGGAGCAGGGGCTGGGCGTGGGTGTTAACGAGAGCGCCCGGCTCGCGGCGGTGGTCGAGAATCAGCTCCACGGGTCATTTTTGAAGGTGGCGGACGTGGTGGCCGATATCGTCAATAACACCGCGCTCGCGGGCGACGAGGCCGTCCATCTGGCGGACACCATCAGCCGGGCGCTGAGCCGGTTGGGGCCGGGCATCTCCGCTGGCGGCCTGCCGGACGTGCTGCGGCTGGCGGGGCGGTATGAAAGCGCGCTCAAGGAAGTGGGCGGCGCGCCCGCTGATCTGGCCCAGCTGCTTAACACGTTGACGTCGGCGCAGGGCATTACTGCCCAAGGGGTGCTGGGCATCAACCCAAACTTTATAGGTTCAACTGAAGGCTTCTCTCATGCGATGGATCAGTTTGGACGCGTAAGCGAAGGATTCCTGCGCAACGCAACCGGACAGAACAGGCTGCAACTTCTTCAGCAGCTTGGCGATCTTTTCGGCATGTCCGCCGATCAGGCCAACCTGATGACCATGGCCATCAAGCAGGCCAACACCCGGCAGGGCGAACAGATCGCTTTGCAGCAGCGCTGGACGGAGCAGATGAATTCCGCCAACAACGGCATCTCCCGGCTGGGCAACTCGCTCTGGGCGCTGGTGCAGCGCGCCGTGTTGCCAGCGGTCACGATTATAGCTGGAATCGCCAACCATCTGGCCAACTGGCTGGATGCGCTGACGAAGTTCAAGACTGTTGTCTACATTTCAGTTGGTGTCGTGATGTTGGCGGGTCTTGCCTTGGTGCTGAAGAAAGTGGCGGTCGCGCTGTGGGATGTGATGACGGCCTCCGTGCTGGCGGCCAGAGAGCTCAAAGCTGAAGCATTGACTAAAATGGGCGGCACCGCCGCAGGCAGTACGGGCGTGTTGGGTAAGCTGATTGATCCTTACGTGCTCGGAAACCTGCTCGGAAAATCTTTCACTTTCAGCGGCATATTCCAGTCGATTAAAGGCGCGCTTAATCCTTACGTGATCGGAAACGTGCTGGGAAAAGCTTTCACTTCGATCCAAGCGGCCAAAAGTGTCGTATCCGATCCATATGCGCTTGGAAGTTTGATCGGAAAAGCCGTGGCAGCCTTGCGTGCGCTGCCTGTTATCGGTTTACTGTTAAACCCTATAACACTTTTAACATTGGCACTTGGAGCGCTAACCATCGGGGTTATCAAACTGTGGCAGCACAGTCTAAACAAGGAGGCGGAAGAGAACCGCCGTTGGATGGCCGAACACGCGGCCATTAAGGCAGGCAATTCTATCGTGTCTGACCGCGTTTTCAGTGATGTCCGCTTTAATAAAGGCAACGCAGGCTTTGAGATGGCGGATCGTGTTTCGCAGTTCGAGCGTATGATCGCCAGCACGGGCGACCGTCAGGAACGGATCAAGCTGCGCAGCGAAGAGAAGGATTTCTTGGAGAAGGCTCACTACGCCATTTTGAACGCCGAGGTATCCAAGCACGCGCTGACGAACATGACCCCGGAGGATCGGGCAAAGGACGACGCGCAGGCGGCCCGGCTACTAGCCGTCAACGAGAAGCAGCTCCAAGTGCTCGTCAACAGCGCGCAGCAGGACGGCGCGGCCTTGCGGGCGGATGTGATCGAGGCGGCCAAGCGCCGAGCCACCGCCGTGTCCGCCGGTTAATCTATGCCGCTATCAACGTACTAAGTTATGGCCGACAACAGCAACTACAGCCCGGACGTAAACATCCGCCGCAATGATCTGCTTTGCGGCAGGCTGGTGGCCATGCCCACCTTGGTGTCCACCACGCTCAGCGACTCTCTGGGTAGTTTCAGCAACGTGCTCAGCGTTGATTTCCCATCCATGCCCGACACGATTGAACTGATGCGCTCTGCGGATTACGACATGCACTTTAACATCAGCAACCCAGACGGTATACACACCTACAAGGGCACCAAGCCGCTGGAAATTCCCATCAGCTTCAAACTGCACGCCTTCGACAACATCTACTGCAAACAGGGCGCGCTGACGCTGCTCCAGCTGGCGGCCCGGCTGCACTCGTTCATATTGCCGATCAGTAACGGCCCAAGCACCACCGCTTACGCAGGTAAGCCTGCTGGCACGGACACCGCTCAAATTCAGCGTAGCGCCGATTCCACCAGCACTCAAAGTGTCGCGGACAATTCTGCTGGCGTCACGGCACCCATTACATGCTGGCTGTATTTGATGGCGACGTCGACAGCCGACAACACCCCCGGCATTTCAGCCATCGGCTACGTCAATGATGTCGGGGTCAAGCTCAGCGGGCCTTGGCTGCGCGGGCCGAACGGCAGTTTTAACCTGCCTTCTTCCGGCGAGTTTTCATTTACCTTTGTGCACCAGCCGTCGCACGGCAACACTTCTTTTGTAAGCGGTGGTGAGACACCTGTAACTGCGGCTTTCGCTGACGATGTAAAGAGCAGGCTTTACAACACGAGAAGCCTTGTGGCACGTGCCAGCTACGTCGGGTTTGCCAGCAATCCAAGCAACGCTACGACGGACGCCACGTCCGACATCTAGCGCCAGCAGGCGGTGCTCTCCACGTCCGGGTCAGCGCCCAGCTTTTCAATGACCAGAAAATGGTCGGCGTAGTTGGCGGCCACCGGGTTGTGGTCGACGAGAAACACCAGAATACCGAGCCGGTTGGCGATTTCCTTCATGTATGAGTAAATGCTGTGGCAAACCTTCGGGTCTTGGTGTGGTACGATTTCATCGTACCAGCGGTAGCCAACCCGCTGGGAGACTTGACCGACCTCCGACAGGGTTTCCGAGATGATGAAGTTGGTTAAGCCACCTTCACCCTTGGAGCTGCCCGCCAGCTCTTTGTCACCGAGCTTGTTGTCGACCTCGATGTTCAGCTGGGCCTTGGACAGACCGCTGGCCAGCTCCTTGACCGTGCTATAGCGCACCTCGATGGTGCCGCCGGTCATCTCGGCGCTCACCCGGCGCGACTCATTGTTCAGCGGGCCGATGGCGTCCGTCAAGACCATATTGGGGATGCCGTAAGGCGAGAAGGCAAGGTTCCAGTATTCCAGCGTCTTCAGCGTCACCTGATCAGCTGCCAGCGCTACGGCAGCCGTTTCCAGTGCGGTCTGGGCCGCCTTTTGGTCATCGCGCCGGTCGGCCAGCCGATCCTCGGCGCTGATCAGGGCGCTGTTCGACGGCCCGTGGGACTGCCGGGCAATTTCCAAGTTGTGGTCGGTAATTTCCAGCTCCAAGTCTTGAATCTCCCGGTTGACACCAGCGATCTCGCGTCCTAAATCCTCGATAGCATCGGCAATGTTTTCCACGTCGGACTGCGCACTCACCTCCCGCTGCTTCTTGGAGACCGCCCGGTATTCAATGTTGAGGTCGACCACTTTCTGTTCAGCGGCGACCCATTTTGTGCCTGCTTCGGTGGCCGCCTCCTTGGCGGCGGCCAGCGCGTCGGCCAGCTTTTGCAGGTGCTTCGGGTCGAGCTTGCCCATGGGCCGCTTGCACGTCGGGCAGTCTTTGCTGGCGCTGGCGTAGTTGCTGTGGGCCATGCGCGCCTCCGTGACTTTTTCGTTGGCGTCGTCGCGGGCCGTCTGAAACGGTGTTCGCGCCTCTTCCGCCGCCGCGATTGCGTCCTCGATGGCGTGCATCTTGACTTCCAGCGCTTTATTGGCTACGGCGCGCTGCTCCTCCATGAGCTTCAACTTTTTGCCGTGCGTCTTGATGTCGGTCTCAGCCAAGGCTACTTTCAGTCGATTTTTCTTTATCTTCTGTTCCAGCTCACCCACGGCCTCTTTGATCTTAGCCGTACGCCCGGCATGTGCCCGGACTTCTTCGGCATAGTCAGCCTTTTCCTGTGTCACCCGCGCGGCGGCGTCCGCGACGCTGTCCGCCGCCTGCTGCAACGCGTCAACGGCGTTCTGGTGGGTGGTCTCGGTAACCGCCATGCTGCGCCGAAAAAGGTTGATGGTCTTTTTGCTGGCCTCGTGATAAGCGCTCCACGGCGGCTGGCGCAGGCTGGACATTACCAGCTCAACGGCGTTCTCTTGGCCCAGCGTGTTAAATTTGACGCTATCTCCGTCGATGTAGGCTGTCCACTTGGCCAACAGCGGGGAGACGCCCAGCAGGCTGCTCAGCTCAGCGCGCGTTTGTTCGATTTTACCCCGTTGGACGACCTTGCCGTCGTAGGTGTATTTTAGCGCATCGCCGGTGGTGCTCAACTCCTTGCACCGGTAGCCGGATTCGACCACCAGCGACTTGCCCCGCAGCTCCACCTCCAGCTTGACGTAGGTGTCGCCAGCCTTGTCGGTGCTGTACTGCTTGAGGTGCACGAAACGGCCCTGCACACCGAGCAGGGTGCGGCTGATGGCCTCGCCGAAGGCGGATTTGCCTGACCCCACTGAAAGCAGTGCTCCCCCGGAAGCTGTGTTCTTACCTTGGACGAGCACCAGCCCCTTTTCTGGAAAGCTGAGCTTAACGTCCCTGAACTTGGCCCAGTTGCGGATTGTAACGTGCTTCAGTTTTAGGTCGGTCATACACAGCAGTAGAACGTAGTTAAATCCAGATGAACGCCAACGCGATTGTAAACCTGTTGCTGGAGGCTGACGCCGCTTCCGGCTTCAGTCCGAACGACAAGTTCGTATACATCTTCGGGCCGGGACTGCCCAACGGCGGCTACTGCGCCAAAGACCTGCCACAGGCTTTCGAGCAGTTTGAGAAGACCGGCTTCATTCCGGCGGGCGCGGGCACTCACGGTGATCTGCTTCAGCAGCTGAACGCGGCGGGCTTTACCTTCATCTTCAAAAAGGGGCCGGGCGATATCGAAGTCATCGGCCACGTCCCCATCGAAACCACCCCTGAGCAGCAAAAGCGGGTCACCCAGTTTCTAAACCTCGAAAAGCACGAGCGCGTCCAGCATCGGGATACGCCCACATCTGCGCCCAAGGAGTTGGACGTCAATTACATCTTGTACGGCAAGGAAACGCCAAAGGCCACCGACCAGCCAGCAGGCGCGGAAGAACACGAGCCTGTCCAACCTTGGGAAAAGAGCACAATGGATCAGCTGGCCGCCCAGCCAGCCAAAGCGGAGAAACCTGAATACGGTGAGCCGATGGCCGGGTTCCACCCGGTGCCGCTTACCATTGGCATCAGCTTTGACCGCACCGTGCAGGACGGCCTGTACGTGGTTGAGACCCCGCCCGGCGGCCCGGCGGCGCTGGCCGGTATACAAGCCGGTGACAAGATTGTCGGCGTGCTGCCGTTTATGGCCATGGATGGCAAACGTCCCGGCTACCACATCCACACGCTGGAACACCTGCATAACATTCTCAACGTGATCAAGCCGGAGCAGGCGCTTACTTTCGTGGTTCATCGGGGCGATAAGCCGCTGCATATTCCACTGAAGCCGCGCCCGGTACAGGCACTGGTACAGGCTCCTGCCACCGTGGCACAGGCCACCGGACAGCCGCCCACGCCGCCGCGCGCTGAACGCCGTCGGCAGTGGCGTGAACGCTGGCAGCCCAACGAAGCCCCGCCGGTCAGGCAGTCCGGTAATCAGCCGCCCAATCCGAGCACGCTGACCTGATATGCCACTTTCACTGCAAGAGCGACTGACCTTTGACAAGCTCTTCCGAATTTCGGAACCCAAGCGAATATACAGAAGTTTCACCGTTAAGGGGCCACCCCTAGAGATCGACAGCTATCAGGATGTCGTCTACTACATCTTCAATTTCAAGGCCAACCCTAGCACGACCGGTCTACGGCACCGTGGCTACATCAAGTTTTTCAAGCCGGTAAATAAAAATCCGAAGAATGTCCCGTTGCAGCATCTGGACTGTCTCGTGGACTGTACATGTTTGGGCGGTAATACCAAAGTGCTGATGGCAGATGGAACATACCGGCCAATTCAAGACATACGCCCCGGTGATTATGTATACACGCACACCGGCAACGTAAAACCGGTGGTCGGTAACGTGTGCCGTTCGCTTAAACCGGGTGAAAAAATATACAGTCTCAAAGTTTCGGGTTTTCCTGAACCGATACTGGCGACTGAAACACATCCTTTTTATACTTTGCGCGGCAATACGCTGTGCCGCTGCGGCTGTGGAAAATCACTGCCATTCTCAAAGCACCGGCGTCCGGCACACGTAGTCAGCAGGCAGTTTCTTAAAGGTCATCAACCAGCGCACAGCCGCGTAGGCTCGGCTGTTTCTGAAGCTATTCGTGCCGAATACAGCGCTGGCGGTGTTTCCCACGCGATGCTGGCCAAGACGCACAGCCTTAACCGTAAGACGGTGGCGGCAATTCTAAACAATACCCGCCGGATGGTCGACGTGCTGCCGGATGCGCCTGTGTTTACACGTATTGAAGTGAAGGATTTCAGGAAAAATGAATGGTTTTTAACACCATGGCTGGTGGAAGAAAATCCAGTGTTTATTGATCCAGACCTAGCCCGCTTGATGGGATACTACGCAGCAGAAGGCTGTTTTAGCGGAAACCGCATGAATTTCACCTTGCACCTGAGCGAAGAGCACACGCTGGGCGCTGATATTAAAGGCATCGTTGAAAGGCTGCACGCCAGAGGCCTGTATTTTCGCTATCCTGAACGCGGAGCCAAGACGCCCAACGAGCTTACGCATACCTGTCGGCATGATGGGGAAGGCAGTGCGCGCAAGCAACAGTGTTTCACGCTGGTGTGCTATGTGCTTCCTGAGTTTAAGGCGTACATCCAACAGTCGCTGGGAGAAGGTTCGCGCCACAAGCGCGTAGCTGCCGGTCTCATGCACATGGATGACACTGCCGCCCGCAATTTTCTTACCGGCTTATTTCTAGGAGACGGCCACGTCAGAAAAAACGGCTATTTCAGGTATTCGTCAGCCAGCGCCGATCTTGTCTATACCGTGTCCACGTTGTTAAATCGCTTAAAGGTAAGGCACTGTATTACAAATGTAGCGCACGACGGGGAGTTCGGTCTGGCGATCGACGTTTCTGTCGGACGCTCTGCGGCCTTTATCGCGGAATGGCTTGCACCGTATGCACGAGCGCATACGCAACAGCGTCTTAAAAACAGCGGTCTACGGGACAGCCGTCCCGACTACTATCGAGCCGAGGGCGCGCTGCGCTCGCTCGGCAGCCGGATCGAGATTAAAGACTTTGAAGGTTTGGTCTGGGATTTGTGCGTCGAAGACGATCATACGTTTATAGCAAATGGAATTAGCGTTTTTAATTGTCCAGACTATCGCTATAGGTGGGCTTGGCCCAATAAACAAAGGGGTTCTAGCGTTGTCGGGCCGCAGTCGCTAAACCAAGCTTGGAATAAAGCTACAAGAAAAACTAATCCACAGGGTAAATCAGGTCTTTGCAAGCACCTACTGGCCGCGCGCAAATTCATTTACGGTCTGCTGTCATCCTTCCCCGGCGAGGTGAAGGATACGGCGGAGAAGCTGAATCACCTGACCCGTTACGCCACCAAGCGCTGGTCGGATTTCGAGGGCCAGATGCAGGCCGCCAAGGCCAAGGAAGCTGAGCTGGCGCGCCGCCGCGAGCGCCGTAATCTTGGTTTGCCGCCGCAAGCGCCGCCGCTGCCGCCACCCGCTCCGCCCGCCGCTCCGCCCGCACCCGCCCCGCGTCCACCGAAAAAGCCGGTTGCCCCGGCAGCCAAGGCCCCTGTGAAAGCCAAGGGCGGCGCTAAGTCTACAGCCGACCTGTCGCAGCTCAAACCGGAGCCGCTGCCGCAGCCGGAGCCGAATGTCACCGGCGGAAAGCCCAAGCCGGGCGCGCGTATACAGCAGGCGGATAAGGACGCAAAGTCGAAGGGCAGGGCAAAACGTGTGCTGGGCAACCGGATCGTTAAGCCGCCGGAGGTGGCGGAGAGCGGCTGGTTGCGACCGGCTGACCGGGCGTTGTATGCGCCGCAGCCCACTTTGTTTTTGGAGAGCGTAGTTAATGCAAATAGTGATACTGATATTATGAGCACCATCAAAGACGCCATCAAACTTGTGGAAGAAATGGAAACGGATGAGCTTCAGCACCTGAACTCCGCCGATGCGCAGCCCATGGACGCCCCGTCCGGCCCCGGCGGCGACGCCGGTGATCTGGGCGACCTGCCGCCGCCCAGCGAGCCGCCAGTGAGCGACAGCGCCATCGGTGCCGACACCGAGGGCGACTCGGCGCTCAGCCTGCTGCGTTCCATGAAAAATTCTCTCGAACAGATCGCTACTGCCGTGGCTCCTACACCGGAGATGCCCGGTGAGGGTTTGCCCGGCGAGGGCGGGCCTGAAGGTGGCGCTCCCGGTGAGGGTTTGCCCGGCGAGGGCGGGCCTGAAGGTGGCGCTCCCGGCGAAGAAGAGCTGCCGCCGATGCCTGATGAACCTCCGGCAGATGTCGACGAGGTTGAAGGCGGCGAACCGCCGGAACCCGGCAGCCGCAAAGCTGAAGGCAGCCGCAAAGCTGAAGGCAGCCGCAAGCGCGAGGAAGAAGACAACAAGTAATTTAACTGTCCGCCATCATGAATCCCGGAGAATACGTTTCACCGCTAGTTCGCAAGACACAGGTCATGTGCCCGGTGGTTTCCGGCTACGTGACGTCGAGGTTGCTGGCACAGGACAGCGTGCCACCCAGCGCGTCAGGCACACCGGCCACGATCATGTCGGTGACGTTCGAGAACGTCGGCAACACCCAGTTCGCCGTCAATCTTAACGAGACCAGCGATTACAGCACCAGCGGCGTGCGCTACGCCCTGAACACGTCGCCCGTCAATCTGGTACCCGGTGGCATGGTTGTTCAGAAGCTGGACGGCTACCGGCCTTATCTGGAAGTTTACTGCACGGGCACGACGACAGGCAATCTGCGCATGCAGATCGATGCCCAGCGCCGTTGGACAGAGCTTGGCTTCAACAAGGACGACGCTTTTTACCCGCCGCAGTTATTTCAAGCAACCGAAATCCCCGGCGTCCAAGCTTAAGCGGGCTTGCCTGTATTTGCATCCGCCACCGTGGTATACGCGGTGGCGGATGAATAGTTTCCAGCTCCAGCGGTCAGCGTGGAACTCTGCACCGCTGGGATGTTCGGGTCTACGCCGGGAGCTTTGGATTCCGGCTCCAGCTGCTGGCTGGCGTTTTTAACCGAGAGGCTTTGATCCTGCCCGCGCACCTCGCCACGGTTAAGCGTATACACGGTGGTCACCGCGCTTTTCTCGACGACGTACAAAACACTGGTCACGTAGTAGTAGCCGCTGTGGCAGCTGGCCGCTGCGCTTTGCTGGACAATGCTGACGTTCAGCAGGTCGCCGTGGCGGATGTTGATGGTTTTCTCAAGATGCAGCGTGCACTGGAAAATGCGCTGCCGGGCGATCTGGTAGTGGTACTGAGCAATCGCGCTGGCCTCAACCGGCGGATTGCAGGAGAGGTGGTATGGGATGTTCAGCTGTCCGTTGGTGATGGTGGAAAACAGGTAGAGCGTGTCGGCCAGCCGGAGGGCTTCGTTCGGGTCGCTGTCGATTTCCTTGGTCTGGCCGCTGTAAGGGTCGTGGGCAGTGAGGCGGACACCAGCCACCCCCGCGTCCCAGAGAGACTGGGTTTGGCTGATGTCGGCCACCGTCAACTGGGTGCCGGTGGATTTGTAGTAATTCAGCTGCACCACGGTTGCCTGATAGTCGGGCGTGTGAAAATGCAGGACATTGTCCCGGATGTAGAAGTAAAAACCGGCCCGGCCCTTGGTTGTCACGGCCCGCTTGAGCAGGCGCTCGCCGATGAACTGGCTGTCGTCTACAAAACTTTGATACAACAGGAACTGGCCGTCCGTCGGTTCCACCACGGCGGCCAGCTTGTTCTCGGCAGCGATGGCGGTGACGATCTCAGCGACGGTGCCTTTACGGGCGGTGATTTTGGTGACGCGGGCGGCGCGGACAAGACTGTTGGCGGAGTTGATGACGAGCAGGTGACCGGCATCGGCTCCGGTACCGGTATACGTGGCGTCGTAGTTGGTGATGATGTGCTGCTGCCACGGCAGCCAATACATGTCTTTGGGCGTGCCGAAACCAAGCCTGAACTCAAGCATCGGATCGGCATTGCTCATGACCTGTTTCAGGGATTCCAAGAAGGCCGGATCGGTCGCTTGAAAAGTGTGCAGCCCGGTGCCTGCGCCGTAGACATCGTCTTTTATTTCCGCATTCAACAGGATCAGCCGGTTAGGGTCAAAGACAACGGTCTGCTTCTGGGGCAGCACCAGCTGGTACTGTACCACGGCAAAACCTTCGGACGGCTGGGTGGGCTGGGTCATGGGCGTCAGCCTTCATCCACCGTCTGGAAGCGGCGCTCCAGCACGTCCTTCATTTCGGTTGAGATGGTGATGTCAAACAGGGCAAGGGCGGCCCCTCCGGTGATGCCAGAATCCAGCAAGCGGTCAACCGTATCCTCGCTGGCAAAGAGCAGCGTGCACTCGGCAGCGTTCAGGGTTATGCCGTCATCGGCAGCCATGGCGGCCTCGTCCGGGTAGATAATCGCCTTCGAGGTTTTTATGGTTTCCACATCAGAGTGGAGGCGCTCCTCCGCCAATTCAGTCAGGAGTTGGTTTAAGGCTTCAGGTTTTTTCATTAGCTGTTATAGTTACGTTTGTGAAGTTTACCGACAGAAAAGAGTGGACATACGATCCAGAGATTTTCCGGCGCGCGGACACTCAGACCGCTTTGGGCATCTATGCCGAGGCCGTTGCCCGTCATTCGCCGCGCCCCTACCCCGTGTTTTACGAGGTAGACAGGCAGGCCGGTGCTAGTGATGCGCTGTGGCATGTTTCTTTGAGCGAAAGAACTGCCTTTTCGCGTGAGATCGAGATGCCAGTTTTGATCAAGGCGGAGCGCCCGGATTGGCGGCTGACGAAAGTTGGTTTGGTGCCGCACCAGAAGTATAAGGTGATCATGGCCAACCGCTGGTTGGAAAAGATGAACTGGTTTCCCATGCGCGGCGATTTCATGTACTACAACGGCTACCGGAACATGATTGTAAACGTCGTGCTGGAGCCGGAAGCTTACTGGCAGCAGACGGGCGTCTGGATGGGCCTGCTTTGTGAGACTGTCATCACCGCCGACGGCGACGCCAAGCCGCTCATCAATCCGGGCCTGCCGCTCGCCCCGGCGGAGCAGTCGCCGGGCGGCACCACAGCGGTGACCGCGTCAACTTTTGGCCAGCCGCCTATCCAGCCGCTGCCGGAACCGGACATATGAACGTCGCCGCCCTTCT
>Ga0182030_10017967_pt1 | contig 13604 bp, 7 predicted proteins | sample 812S3MmetaG_FD_121299 | JGI IMG/M metagenome (GOLD analysis project Ga0182030, IMG submission 121299) | Permafrost microbial communities from Stordalen Mire, Sweden - 812S3M metaG (Illumina Assembly) | ecosystem: Environmental > Terrestrial > Soil > Wetlands > Permafrost | place: Sweden... | reverse complement strand
CGTAGCGTCGAACCGCTCCAGCCGGTAATGTGGATCCACCGCCTCCCCGTGCAAAATCGCCTCCGCCGTCAGCCGCCCGACAATCGGTCCGAGCGTGTAACCATTCGCCGTCACGGTGTTCCAAAAACCAGGCAGCCCCGGCGCCTCACCCAGAATGGGCGCCCGGTCGATGGCGGGATTGATGCCGGTCCAGCCGCGGATGATCGACAGCCCATGCAGCGCTGGCAACGCGCGGCCACAAACCCACAGATTGCCCTCAAAATTCTGACGCAGGTTGTGCGTCCGCCCGGACTCCGCGTCGAACCCGCCGAACCAGCCGCCACCCACCAAAAACCCGCCGCTGGCCTGTTGTTTCAACGACAGATGCCGGTTGGCTACCGCGATCAAGTGCCGGGTCAGCAGCGGCGCCGGCTCGGTCACCAGCACCTGCTGCACAGTTCCCGTCACCGGCAGCTCCAACCCCACCATCCGCCCGGTACGCGCGGCCCATGGTCCCGTCGCGTTGACAACGACCCCGGCGTCGATCCGGCCGCGAGATGTTTCGATCACCCAACCAGCGCCCTCGCGCGCGATTGAGCGAACCTCAGCGCCGGCCAGCACCCGCGCGCCATGCCGCAACGCCAGAGTCCGCACCGCCAGCGTGCCGCGCAACGGATCGCCGTAGCCCTCGGCCGGAACGAAATCCGCGCCGACCATGGTTTCCGACACCGCCGGCGCCAGCGAGCGCAGTTCGTTGGCGCCGAGCACGTGGCTTTCGATGCCCCAGCGCCGCTCCATCGCCGACTTGCGGCGCAGCCAGGCCAGGCCGGCCTCGTTCTCGGCCAGCATCAACCCGCCTTCCGTGCGGATACCAAGATTTTCGCCCACGGCGGCGCCGATCTCTTTCCACAACGCGATACTTCTGGGTGCCAGCGGCAGGGTATGCGCCGCCGGACCGCCATCCTCGGGCGTGTCATCGGTAAAATCGTAGGACAGCAGTTGCACGTGCAAGCTGCCGGCGTTGGCGGTGCTCGCGGCCATGCCGAGTTCGTCTCGATCGACGATCAAAACGTCGGCGCCGCCGGCGGCCAGGTAATACGCGGTGCACAAGCCCGCGATGCCACCGCCGACGACCGCGATCTGAGCCGAGAGACGCTCGCCCGACCCCGCATCGGCGACCGGTGGCGGAGTCAGATCCTCCAGCAGCGGAGCCTGGAATTCCGGCGCCTCGTGCATCAACGGCGCCGCCGGAACCGGACGCACCGGGGCGCGTGGCGCGGCGAACCCGTCCGGCTCCGACGCGCCGGGACACAGCCGCGCGACCGTCGCGGCACAGAAACGACCCTGACAACGTCCCATGCCGGCGCGCGTCGCTTTCTTCAGTGCCGGCAACGACCGCGGGCCCGCGGCAAGCTCGGCGCGCAACCGGCCGGCGGTGACTTCCTCGCACCGGCACACGATCGTTTCATCGGCGATCTCATCCGCCCGCGCCGGCGGCAACGGGAACATCCGCCACAGCGCCGTCTGGAACGTCATCGCGCGCCGCAGCGCCGTCCGCGTGAAGCTGTCCTCCGGCGCCGCGTGGCCGAGATCGCGCGCCGCCGCCAGACCGGCCAACCGCCCCCGAGCCATCGCCACACGCGCGCCGCCCAACGCCGCGCCATCGCCCACGGCGAACACCGAACCCAGAGCGGTGCGGCCCTCTTCGTCGGTCTCGGTCGCCAGATGACCCAGGCCGCTGTCCTCGAAACGATGCGGCGCGCCCAACGCCCGCGCGAGGCCGACTTCCGGTTGGAACCCGGCGTTCAGCGCCACCAGGTCGGCCGCGATGGCGCGGTCCGCCAATTCAACCGCCGCGACCCGGCCGGATCCGGTCAGGCGAACGACCCGGGACGACCACAGAACCGGAACGCCGGAGCGCCGCAAGGTCCACAGCATGCGCAGCGCATCGGCCATCAAATCCGGTGCCGCGCTCAGCATCCGCGCCGCGTCGCCCCACGACCCGCGCCATGGCGGCGGCGCGCTGTCCACCACGGCCACCGGCGTCACGCCGCGCGCCAGCAATTCGCACGCCACCTGCAAATTCAACGGGCCCGTCCCCGCCAGCACCACTTTCTCTCCTGGGCAAACCAACTGCGTGCGCGCCAGGGTTTGCAAGCCGCCGGTGGTCAGCACGCCGGGCAGGGTCCAACCGGGAATCGGCACCGGCCGCTCATGCGCGCCGGTCGCCAGGATCAGGCGGCGCGGGCGGAAGGTGACCGAAACACCGCGCAGCAGCACTGAGATCTCATCGGGTGCGAAGGCCCCCCAGGCGAGCGCCTCGGTCTCGATCGTCACGCCGGCGCGAGTGGCGCGGTCCCTGGCGTCAGCGCCCAAACGGAACCGCGCATCCGGGTTGGCGTCACGCAACGCGCGGCCCAATGGTTTGGTGTACTGGCCCCCGGTCGCCGAGCGCTCGTCCAACAGCACGACGGCCGCGCCCGCCTCAGCGGCGGCGGTCGCTGCCGCGAGTCCGGCCGGGCCGCCGCCGATCACCAGTACATCCGGCGCGCGTTCCTCGGGTGGCAGCGGGCCGTTGTCCGGCGTCAGCGTGGCCGGCGGTTCGGAGCGGACGTCCATCCCGGCGCGCACCGCGGTCACGCACGCGCGCTGACCGATCCGGCCGTCGATCGTGACGACGCAGTCCTGGCACGCGCCCATGCCGCAATGCAGGCCGCGCGGGGCACCGGTCAGAGTATGGCGGAAGGTCAGGATACCGGCGGCGGACAGGCTGGCCGCGACGGTTTCGCCTTCCAGCGCCTCGATCTCGCGGTCATCGAAACGAATGCAAACCGCCGCCGCCGCGCGGGTCGTGCCGGGAAGAGTGAGCCTCATGCGGCGAAGCTTGCCAGCACATCCCGGCGTGACGCCAGCCCAGGGGGCGACAGTGTGGCGTTCCGCGCGAGCCGACGCGACGTGGCGCTGGCCGACCGAACCTGCTCACCAGCACGAGGGCGTCAGCGATGGCCCCATCGAGTCGGGCCATGACGCGATCGTGACGTCCGCGACCTGACTCGTCCACCCGGCGAAACCTCAGAACGTCACCGCCAGCTTATGCATCCAGGCCGGCGCGACGCTGTCCAGCCATTGCGAGGCCGTGACATCCAGGCCGCCGATGCCAACGATCGCGACGGCCAACAGAGTCAGGCCGAGGATGCGTTTACCGGCCACGCTGTCCAGCACGCGCGGCGCCACGCCTCGCACGACCAGGCGGATGGCCCGGCCGAGAACGATCCACGGCACCGCCGCGCCGACGCCGAACGCGAACAGAATCCCGAACGCCAGCGCGTAGTCCTGCGCGTCGGCGGCCATCATCGACGCCTTGCCCAAAGTCGGGCCGGGGACGGGGTTCCAGTTGGCGCCGACGAATAACGCCAGCAGGAATAGCCGAATCGCACCGGACGCCATTGGGCCGTTGCCGTCTCCGCCGGTCAGGAAGGCGAAACGTTCCACTGTCGATTCCCGCATCAGCAGGATCGCCTGCCCGATCAGCAGCACGCACACGATCCGGCGCAACCATTCCGCCCCCAGGCCGAACACGGCCCCGAACGACGCGGCCAGCGCACCGGTCAGGATCACCGCGACGCCCAGTCCGATGGCGGGGGCGATGACGCTGGGGCGGCTGGCGGCGCCGACGGCGGCGACCATCAACGGCAGCAGCAGCAACGCCTCCGGCGTCAGGCAGGAAACCACGCCGGCCAGCAGGCCGAACGCGATATCGATGGCGTTCATGGGCGCGAACCCTTCCGCCTGAGGCGCGACGCCCGGCGCCATGACGCTCGTCGCGGATCCATTCGCGCTGCTATTGAAACGACCCTGACGGCGCCCGCGTTCACGTCAGAAGATGGGGCAAAAAACAATTGGCGCGACGGCGCGCGTTTGGTACGGAACCGAACCATCCGCCCGCCGGGTCTTGACCTCGCCCGGCAAAGCCGCGTGCATGACGCAGGTGCATGGCCCGGATCAAACAAGCCGGACGCGTTGCAAGCAAGCCGCCACCGGAGGAGAGTTCCATGTTCGCGCGCCTCGACCAGGCCCGATCGCTGACCGGCAACCAGATGAAGATCATCGCGGCCGCGATCATCGGCGACATGCTAGAGTTCTTTGATTACTATCTCATTGCATTCGTGCTGGCGTTCATCGTGAAGCCCTGGCATCTGACCGGTGGGATGTCGGCGGTGATCCTGCTGTCATCCGGGGTCGGCGCGATTCTGGGCGCGTTCATCTGGGGCCGCATCGCCGATATTTACGGCCGGCGCCAGGTGTTCATGCTGACCGTGCTGAATTTCTCGATCGCCAGCGGGCTGCTGTATTTCACCCCCGATAACGGCTGGATCTATCTGTCCGTCATGCGATTTTTCGTCGGCTTCGGCGTCGGCGGCCTGTACTGCGTCGACCTGCCGCTGGTGCAGGAGTTCGTGCCCGCCCGCATGCGCGGCTTCATCGGCGGCCTGGTGACGGTGTTCATTCCGCTCGGCGTGATGCTGGCGTCATCGTTCGCCGCGTTCTTCTCGGAGGAAATCGGCTGGCGCGGGCTGTTCGTGATCGGCCTGCTGCCGGCGGCGTTCACATTGGTGATCCGAAGCTGGGTGCCGGAATCGCCGCATTGGCTGATGTCCCAGGGCCGCCGCGACGAAGCCCGCCGCTCCATCGCATGGGCCTTGCGGGTGCCCGAAGAATCGCTGCCGCTGCCTCGGGAGTTACCGAAGCAGGACGTCGCGCCCTGGAGCGATTTGTTCAAGTACCCGCGCAGCCTCGCGGTGTCCTGGATGGCGAGCATCGGGGCGCAAACGGCGTCTTATGGCATCGGCCTGTGGGCGCCGACGTTGTTCGTGCTGCAGTTGGGCGTCACCCCGGCGTACGCCGCGTATCTGTTCCTGTGGGTGAAATTGTCGGGCATCGCGGGACGGATCAGTTTCGCGTGGCTGTCGGAGGTGATCGGCCGCCGCCCGGCGGGAATGCTGTGCGGCTTCGGCGGCGCGCTTTGCATCCTCGCCGCCGGCCTGGGCCACGACGCGATGATCGGCTCCGTGTCGGTGTTCTGGCTGGGCATCGTGATCGCCGATTTCTTCTATGACGGCGGCTACGCGGTGATCGGTCCCTACATGGCCGAGGTCTGGCCGACCCGGCTGCGCGCCACCGGCATGGGGTCGGCGTACGGGTTCGGCGGCATCGGCAAGATCATCGGGCCATTGGGGTTGGCGTTCATGATCGGCGCCTCGGACGTAATCACGCCCAAGGCGACGCTGGACGCGATCGTGCCATCGTTTGTGTATTTCGCTGGATGGATGGTGTTGTGCGGCTGCGCGTTCCTGTTCTTCGGCTTTGAGACGGGGCGGCAATCGCTGACTGAGCTCGACGCCGAACTGGGCGATCCGGTGGTGGAATCGGGCGGACGGCAGGAGGCGGACTGAGTCGACGCGGCATCCGTCATGCCTGGGCCTGACCCTGGCATCTCGTGGTGCAGGCCACGTGCCCTCAAACAAGGCGCGAGTCTTGTGCAGGCCGATCCTCGGGTCAAAGCCCGAGGATGACGGTATGGGAGCGCCCGGAGGACGACGGTACGGGAGCGTCCCGAGGATGACGGTACGCGGGCGTCACGACCGTGAACCAGCGTCAGTGGCGGTTGGCCTAAGCCCGCATGCCGAGCGCCGCCGCCTGCCGCCGCTCGTACGCCAGGCGCGTTTCGTCATACGCCTGGCCGAGGATGCCGCCACGCACCGTTCCGGCTTCGACGGACCCATAAGCCGGCCGCCAGCTTTCCGGCAGCCGCGGCCAATCCGGTGGCGCCAGCCACAGCCGGAACAAACATCGTTTCAACGCCGGATCGTCGTGATCCTCGAACGCGGTGCGCGAGTGCAAGGTCACGTGGTTGTTCAGCATCTGCATGTCGCCAGGCCGCAAATACGTCGCGTACATCAATTCCGGCCGGCGCAGGATGTCGTCCAGCAGATCCATCGCCTCGCGCTGTCGCGAGGTCAGCGGCGGCACGCCCTCGATCGCCTGCGCCGAGGTCACGCGATTGCGGTTCCACTTGCTGCACAAGACGCCCTCCGCCGTATCCCAGACGGGGTTCGGATAGAACGGCGGCTCGTGCGGCGCCTGCTCCTGCTGGCGGCTGAAATACAACGGCTCGTGCAACAAAGCGGCGAGATCGGGACGTTCCGCGGCCATTACGTTATGCGCGGTGACGGAGCTGGAGACCATGCTTTCACCGCCGGACCGGGCGACATTGTAGCAGGTCAACAAGACGATGTCGGCGCTGTCGGTGTGGAAGTCCAACTCGGCGGCCGAGGAATACCCGCGGCCTCGGCCGGTGCGGTAGGCGACCCCGGCGTCGCGCACCATCGACAGATACTGGCTGGTTTTGCCCTGCGGCCGCGCGACGCCGATATGCAGGCCGATGGCCCATGTCAGCAGTTCGAATTCCTCGGACGAGAGACCGTCACGGGGGAGACCGCGCAGCAAGGCGAAGCCCCGCCCGTCCCTGATCTCCCGCAGGCAGCGGGCGACCGACGGCCAGGCGCGACCGAGGTCGAAGTCGCCGCGCTGGTAGTCGAGCAACGACTTGTCCGGGCGCCGTGCCGCGCGCACGGCGCCTGTCAGATCGCGGCGCGCGGCGCCGTCCAGGGTCTGGATCCACCTGGTGTCGGCCTCGAGGCTGGCCACCGTCCAGGCGGACGGCGCGCCGGAGTTGATCATGTCCATCGCGCCGTCTCCTCCATCGGCTTACAGGCGGCGCCACCATCCGCGCTTCCGCTCGGGCGGTGGTGCGGATTCCGACCCGATCACGATCGGTTGAACCACTGGGCCGGAGACGACATCGTTGGCCGGGACCGGTTGTGGGGCGGGTTCGGGCGCGGCTTCCACGACTGGCTCCGACGCGGACGGCGTCTCAGCCGACAGCGCCAGTTCCGTTTGGGCCGGTTCCGTCTGGGCCGGTTCCGTCTGGGCCGGTTCCGTCTGGGCTGGTTCCGTTTGGGCTGGTTCGGTCTGGACTGCTTCCGTCTGGACTGCTTCCGTCTGGACTGCTTCCGTCTGGACTGCTTCCGTCTGGGCTGCTTCCGTCTGGGCTGCTTCCGTCTGGGCTGGCGCCTCCGCGGCCGCCTCGCGCTCCGCCGGCGTGTCCGCCTGAGCGGGGGCTTCCACCAGCGCCGGGGTCTCGGCCATCACGGTCACCGGGGGTTGCACGGCCTCGACGGTCTCGGCGGCGGTTTCCGGCACGGAGGGGTCGATGCCTGGCGGCGGACCGGCCTCGATCGGCACGGGACGGGCATGCGGCGCGACAGCACCATCGGCCAGCGGCGCCACATCCATAACCCTGGGTTCCCGATCCTGTCCGCCGCGGCGCTGACCCCAGCGCGGGGCGTGACGATCCCGCCGCAGCATGAACGGCCGCGATGGCAAAGCCCAGGATTCCGGGGCGGGAGGGCGTTCGGGGCGATCGGCGGCGGGTTCGCCGGCCAGCATCGGCGGGTACGAGGCGACCGCCCAATGCGGCGGCTGCCAGCGTGGCCGGTTGCCCTGGCCGCGACGGACTTGTGGCGCGCGCACGGGGGCGGCATTCAGTTCGGCCTGCTCCATGACGTCGAAGATGTCGAAGACATGGCCGCTGCCGAACGGATCGGCGGGCGTCGGACCGGCGTAAGCGGGCATCAGATCCGGTTGCTCGGCGCCCGGCACGCCCAACGGCGACAGATCGCCATCGCTTCGCCCGCGGCGGCGGCCCCGGCGAGAGCGGCGGCGCGCGGCGTCGTCATCCCGCGTTTCCGTTTCGGCGGCCGGTTCGGATTCACCGGGTTCGGCGGCCGCGACCGCTTCCGGCGGCTCGGCGGCGACGGGCTGCGACGCGACCGGAGGCCGCGCGTCATCGTCGCGGCCACCCCGCCTGCGACGGCGGCGACGGCGGCGGCGGCTTTCGGCTTCGCGGTTTTCCTCGGTATCCTCGACCCCGGCGGCGACCCCGTCCTCGTTGTCGTCACCTTCAGAGTCGGTGTCGTCGTCTTCGTCATCCGCTTCGGCCGTTTCGGGCAACGACGGCACGGAAATCGGCGCACCCACCAGCGCGGTGCGCGGCGCGTCGGGGGTCACGAACCGCGGCTCCTCGCCCGGCGCCAGCGTACGCAACCGTTCAATGCGGAAACGCGGCGCGATCAACGAGTCGTCGGCGGCGATGATCACCCGCATGCCGTACCGCCGCTCGATCTCGTTCAGCCGCTCCCGCTTGTGGTTCAGGATATACAGCGCGATCGCCATCGCCACGTGCACGACGATCTCGGCCGAGCGGCGCTTACCCGCCTCCTCCTCGACCCCGCGCAACACGTGCAGCGCGGCGCTTTCGGTGCCGCGCACATGGCCCGTGCCGTTGCAATGCGGGCAGACGATGAGCGTGGTTTCTTCCAGCGACGGCCGCAGCCTTTGACGGCTCATTTCCATCAGGCCGAAATGGCTGATGTGGCCAAGCTGGATGCGGGCGCGATCGTCCTTCAGCGCGTCCTTCATCCGGCGTTCGACCATCGCGTTGTGCCGTTTCGACTCCATGTCGATGAAGTCGATGACGATCAGCCCGGCCAGATCGCGCAGCCGCAACTGCCGCGCCACCTCGTCCGCCGCTTCCAGGTTGGTGCGCAGCGCGGTTTCCTCGACGTTACGCTCCCGCGTCGAACGGCCGGAGTTGACGTCGATGGCGACCAGCGCCTCGGCCTGGTTGATCACCAGGTAGCCGCCGGAGCGCAACTGCACCGTCGGCAGCATCATCGCGTCGAGTTGCGCTTCCACCTGGAACCGAGCGAACAGCGACTGGCCCTGATCCGGCCACAGATGCACCTTGCGGGCGTGCGAGGGCATCAGCATGCGCATGAACTCGTGCGCCGCTTTCCAGGCGTCCTCGCCATCCACCGTGATGTCGTCGATGTCGCGGGAATAGACGTCGCGGATGGCGCGCTTGATCAGGCTGGCTTCTTCATAGATCAGCGCCGGAGCGATCGACTTCATCGTGTGCTCGCGGATGTCGTCCCACAGCCGCAACAGATACTCGCAGTCGCGCTTGATCTCCGGCTTCGGGCGTTGCGCGCCGGCGGTGCGGACGATCAGGCCCATCCCCTTGGGGATGTCCAGTTCGATCATGATCTCCTTCAACCGGCGGCGATCGGCGGCCGAGGTGATTTTCCGGGAGATCCCGCCGCCTCGGGGCGAGTTCGGCATCAGCACGGAGAACCGGCCGGCGAGCGACAGATAAGTCGTCAGCGCCGCGCCCTTGGTGCCGCGCTCTTCCTTGACGACCTGAACCAGCAATATCTGGCGGCGGTGGATGACTTCCTGGATTTGGTAGTTGCGCAGGAAGCGCGGCGGAATGCGGCGTTCCGGCCGCTCGTCGCCGTTCTCGTTGTCGTTATCGGCGTCTGATTCGCCGCCGATCGTTTCGGGCGGCGCTTCCTCGGGGATGGCGCCGAACATGTCGAGTTCATCGCCGTTGTCGGGTTGTTCGTCGTCGCTCTCGGCCGTTTCGACCACGGCTTCGACGGCGACCAGCGCGGGTCGCGCGGCGATGGCCCAGGGTTCGGCGGACGATTCGCCGGATTCGCCGTCGGAGGGTTCCTCGCCAACAGTTGCCATGGCGTGTGCGGATCCCGTCGCGTGCGGCGCCTGAGTTTCCTCGGCCGTGAACAACCTCGGCTGTTCGGGTTGCGCCCATGCTTCGCCGTTCATCGCGGGGGCGGACGGGTCGTCGGCGCCGTCATCCGGAGGCGAGGGCGCCGGCGGATCGGCCGCTTCGGTCTGGCTCAGCGCGAGTTCGAGATCGTCTTCCTCTTCTTCGAGGCGGGCCTGCTCGGCCTGGAGGTCCAGCAGCCGCTGACGGTCGGCGACCGGAATTTGGTAGTAGTCGGGATGGATTTCACTGAACGCGAGAAACCCGTGCCGGTTGCCGCCATACTCGACGAACGCGGCCTGCAGGCTGGGTTCGACCCGCACGACCTTGGCGAGATAGATGTTTCCTTTAAGTTGGTGCTTCGCCGATGTCTCAATGTCAAAATCTTCGAGGCGATTCCCGTCCAGCACCACGACGCGGGTTTCTTCCGCGTGCGTGGCATCGATCAACATACGCTTGGGCATCAGGAACTGAACTCCAATGCGCCAGCCGTCGCGGCCCGAACTCACCAGGACCGAACGGTGGGTCCATTGGCGGCGGGTTGCCCCGCGGAGGGCCGTGGTGCGAAATTTGACTGGCGAGGCTTGCGGAAAAGGCGTGGTCCGCGCGGCCAGGACAAAACGCGCCCGTCGCCCGCCGTGGCTGGTTCCCACCTGAAAGGATGGTTGCCGACATCGGTCTGGGTGACAGCGTGCTGTTGGTCATCAGGTCCTGGTGCGCGGACGGCGCGCTCCGGAAAGGGGCGCGGCCCGGTGAAAGTCATCGTGCCCCCGTTCGAGGCGGACCGTCCCGGCAGTCCCCATGATCCGAACCAAGGGTTCAGACAGAGCGAGGGCTTGCCATGGACGGACGAGCGGCCGAGGCGGCGCGGATCCTCCCCCAACAAGTCAGCCGCCAGGCGCATTTGCCATGCGGGGCGGACGAACCTCGGGATCACGCATCCACCGGTTCAGGCCATGGCGCGCCGGCGACCGGCACGCCCGTACACATCAACGGGGCTGGGCCAGAATGAAGCAATTCCGCGGGTGCCGCAATAGTCTCCATCGCGTCAAGGTGATAAGTTCGGGATATGAGCACCGGGATGCGAATCCGTCGCCGTCTTATTTTGCGCCGGTTCGCCGGTGCGGGCGCTGTTTTCTGTACGGTCCTCGCGAATTTGCACCCTCGCGTCGCCCGAGCCCGGCAGAGCGATGATGCCCAGAGACGGCCGCCGCTGATTATCCTCGATCCCGGCCATGGCGGCGCCGATCCAGGCGCCACCGGGGTCGCGGGCACGCTGGAGAAGCACATTACCCTGACCAGCGCGCTGGTCCTGAAGGGCGCGCTGGAAGCGCACGGCCGCTATCGCGTCGAACTGACCCGCGCCCGGGACCAATACGTCGCCCGCGAGAAACGCGTCGAGATCGCCCGCGACCTGGGCGCCGACCTGTTCCTGTCGATGCACGCCGACCGGCTGGCGGATCCGGCGGTGCGCGGCGCCTCGGTCTACACCTTGGCTCGGCAGGCGTCGGACGCGGAGACCGAGGCGCTGGCGGAGCGGGAGAACGGGCTGGCTCCGGGCCCCGATGGCCGCATGCGCGCGATGCCGCCCGAGGTGTCCGGCATCCTTGCCAGTCTCGCGGCCCGGCGGAACCGTGCCGCCTCGACCCGCATGGCGCACCAACTCGTGCTCGACCTGGAGCGGCGGCTGCCGGTGCTGCCCACGCCGGAGCGGCACGCGAATTTCACCGTGCTGCACGCGGCCGGGATCCCCAGCGTGCTGATCGAGATGGGGTTCCTGTCCAACCCGGCGGACGAGGCGGCGCTGAACGATCCCGCCCATCGCCAGGTGATCGCCCGCGCCATGACCCGGGCGGTGGATTCGTGGTTCGCATTGCCACCGGAGGGCGCCACGGGCTGAGGGTCAGACCGGCTCGGGAACCGGGAACGGCCGAACGTCGATGCTCGCCGCGCGTTGCTCGGCCTGCCCCGCGGCGTTTCCACGCGCTCCAATCCGCGCGGAACGGCGGTGAGACGAGCGTAGCCCAGGTCATTTCCCGCCTCGCGGGTCCCACCTATGGTGGTGCCAGGCAACGATCGCGGGAGCGGACCATGGATCTCGGACTGAAGAATCGCCGGGCACTCGTGATGGGCGGCACCAAAGGACTGGGCCGCTCGATCGCGGACGCCCTGGCGGAGGAAGGCGCCGCCGTCACGATCAGCGGGCGCGACCAGGGACGGCTGGATGAAACGGCGGCGGCGCTGCGGGCCAAAGGCGCCACGAGCGCGGTCGGCGTGGTCGCGGATGTCGCGTCCGGCGAGGCCATGGACCGGCTGGCCGAGGCAGCGGTCGCGGCGATGGGTGGCGTGGACATCCTGGTGCTGAACCATGGCGGGCCGCCGCAATGCACCGCCTCGGAGATGACGGAAGCCCAGTTGGTGGAGTGGTTTCTGCACATCGTGGTTTCGCCGATCCGCATCGCCAGCACGTTGCTGCCGGCGATGCGCGCGCGGGGCTGGGGCCGGATCATCGTGGTCGGCAGCACCGGCATGCAACAGCCGATCCCGAACCTGGCATTGAGCAACACGCTGCGGGCCTCGATCTGGGCCTGGCTCAAGACGATGTCGGGCGAGGTGGCGAAGGACGGCGTCACGATGAACGTGCTGGCGCCGGGGACGATCCACACCGACCGGACCAATGAAACGGCGGCGGCGTCGGCTCGGCGAAGGAACATCAGTTTCGAGGAAGCTCTGGCCGAGCGGCTGGCCGAGTCGGCGGCGCAGATCCCGGCGGGACGCGTGGGGATGCCTGACGAATACGGACCGATGGGCGCGTTCCTGGCCAGCGATAAGGCCGGATACATCACCGGCAGCCTGATCCGTGTCGATGGGGGGAGGATCCGGGGGATGGTGTAGGGGGGGTTGGGGACCCAAAGTCCGGAGTTGGCGCAAACCAGCCGCCGACGGTGCGGGTAGCCAGCGTCAACTATCCAGAAGCGGCCTCACCGAAGTCGGCCTTATTCTTCTGAACAAGACCCCTTCTGTCGTGGCTCATGTGCATTACATTGTAATGCAGACACCAAGGAGCAAAACGAATGGCGGCCAATCAACTCGTGCAGACCCGTATCGATGCCACCATCAAGGCGGAGGCCGCGGCCGTGCTGGCCGCGATGGGGCTAACCGTTTCCGATGCCGTGCGGCTCATGCTGACGCGGGTGGCGCGGGAGCATGCCTTGCCCTTCGACCCCCTGATTCCAAACCCGGCCACGGTCGCGGCCATGATGGAAGCGCGGGCGGGCAATTTGCCTCAGGCGAAAAACGTTGAGGAACTGAAGACCGCGCTCGGTGCGGACGATTGAATGGACGGGGCAATTCAAACGGGATTACAGGCGTGAGGCCAGGGGCCGCCACCGGACCATTCCCGACGCGGCATTGTTCCCGGTCGTCAATGAACTGGCGATCGACGCGCCGCTCCAACCACGTTTCCGCGATCATGCGTTGGCCGGTGATTGGAAGGATTACCGGGATTGCCACATAAGGCCGGGCCGATCCGCGCTCCGGCCATCTTTACCTGCCGCGGCCGCGGCAACGCTCGAACGGCATCGCCCCTGGGCCATCGGGCAACGTTAAGGCCCGGATCGTTGCCACACTGGGAACTGTTGCATCAGGCCTGAACTCACTGATACGCTGACCTTGGAGTAGGCAAATATAAGCCCACCCAATACAGGCTGGCTTCACAAACAGGGAGTTCAAATCAATGTCTGGATACGCGGCAAACGTTCCGTGGTGGAAAGAACCCACCAAGGACCAATGGTACGCCTATTGCGCCGCCTGGATGGGCTGGACGCTCGACGCATTCGACTTCACCGTCTTCCTTCTGATCATGGCGCCGATTGCGCAAGAGTTCAAAGTTCCACTGATCGACGTGACCGCGATCTTCTCGGTCACGCTGGTGATG
>Ga0182030_10017966_pt1 | contig 13604 bp, 12 predicted proteins | sample 812S3MmetaG_FD_121299 | JGI IMG/M metagenome (GOLD analysis project Ga0182030, IMG submission 121299) | Permafrost microbial communities from Stordalen Mire, Sweden - 812S3M metaG (Illumina Assembly) | ecosystem: Environmental > Terrestrial > Soil > Wetlands > Permafrost | place: Sweden... | reverse complement strand
TTGGCGCGGGACGCTTGTACGGCGAACGATCCGCCGTTCCTCCCTGGCATTTATCAGTGGGGACGCACGGTTCGCGTACTCCGGGAAGGGCTCGCGCCGCTGGGGTGGTCGAGATCGGACGAAGGAAACTTCTGCACCGTCGTTGAACCAGGTGGCGCGTTCGCCATTGCTGTCGCGTCCGGTTCCGAACATTCGGGCCGTGCCGGTCGCGAGACGCCGACGACCAAGCGGCGAAAGGGGCCATCAACGGCCGAAGCCGTGCATACGAACGCACAGCTCTACCTGTTCGAAGAATTCGCGCCGGCTATGCGGGCAGAGCCGGATCGGGCGACTTGGGTATTGCTCTTTCATAGCGACGGCAAAGAAATTCGTGCGGAGCTGTCGTTGCCGAATTCCATTGGCGATGACGGCCATATCAACGGATGGCGGGAACGCATCATTTTGGGCGCACAGCCGCTGGATGACGAGATCGCTCCGGCTGCTCCGGACTTCGGACCCGACCCGACTATCGATGTGCGCCGCAAGGCGTGAGTGGCATAATCATGTTTACACCGTCGAGACTCAGCCTCGCGCGCAAGCGTAGGGGCTTCACAATGACTCGGTTGGCCGGTCTCATCGACGTGACGGCCAAAGCCGTCAGCGATTATGAAAAGGGCGAATATCCCCCGTCCGAGGAAACTCTGGACCGCATTGCGAAAGCTACCCGGTTTCCACTCGGCTTCTTCTCCGGCGTCGATCTCCACGAGCCTACGCCCGACACGGCAAGTTTTCGTTCCATGTCGCGGATGACCGCAGGGCAGCGCGACGCCGCTCTCGGCGCTGGCGCGCTCGCCTTCATGCTCAACGATTGGGTGGAGTCACGCTTCGATCTGCCTGCGCCCGATTTGCCCGATTTGCGTGACGAAGAGCCGGAGGTGGCCGCGTCCGTGCTACGTCAGCATTGGGGCCTCGGCGAGCGCCCGATCAAGAATATGGTTCATCTTCTCGAATCGAAAGGCGTGCGCGTCTATTCCCTCGCCGAGAATTCAGTCGAAGTCGATGCCTTCGCTCTGTGGCACAGCAAGACGCCGTTCGTGTTCCTGAACACGCTGAAATCAGCGGAACATGGGCGCTTTGACGCCGCCCATGAGCTTGGGCACCTCGTTCTGCACCGCCATTCGGGGCCGCAAATTCCGGACGCGGAAAAACAGGCCAATGCCTTCGCCTCGGCGTTTCTGATGCCGCGCGCAAGTGTGCTGGCCCTTGCACCGCGCACGGCCACGCTGCGCAACCTCGTTCAGCTCAAGCGGCAATGGATCGTGTCGGTGGCAGCGCTTGCGTATCGCCTGCATGCGCTTGGTCTTCTCACCGATTGGCATTACCGCACGCTTTGCATCGAGATGGGGCAGAATGGCTATCGAAGGACGGAGCCGGAAGGCGCTCAGCGCGAGCGGTCCCATATTCTGGCGACGGTCTTTGCGGCCTTGAGAGACGAGGGTGTAAGTAAGACAGCGGTTGCTGACCAACTCCAAATTGACGTCGATGAACTCGATAAACTGGTATTCGGCCTAATGATCATGAGCCTGTCGGGCGGGGCTGTGTCCGGCGAAAGACCGAGAGGTTACGGCGATTTCTTACGCGTAGTGAAATAAAGCCGGGGGGCGTCGATTGTCGCGCAATTTGTCTGTCGATGCCTGCGCAACATATAAGGACGTTATGTTACGCTAAACACATGTCCGATCCGACCCGCCAACTGACCGTCGTCCAGGATGCCAAGCCGCTGAAAATCTCCGCGACCGTCGCCGCGTCGATCGTCGTGCCGCGAGTGATCGCCGACGCCGGCGAGCAAGCCGCGCGCCGCTTCCTCGAATTCTTCGCCGCGACGATCCGCAACAAGAACACGCGCACGGCTTACTATCACGCCGTCGTGCGGTTCTTCGCCTGGTGTGATCATCACACCATTGGTGAAATCGCTGATATCGAGCCGCTGCATGTCGCCGCCTATATCGAAGCGCTCGGCCAGGATTTTGAAAAGCCGACGGTGAAGCAGCACCTCGCCGCCATTCGCATGCTGTTCGACTGGCTGGTCACTGGCCAGGTCGTCGCGACCAATCCGGCCCATTCGGTGCGCGGCCCCAAGCATGTCGTCAAAACCGGCAAAACCACGGTGCTGACCGGTGAACAGGCCCGCGAGCTGCTCGACAGCATCGACACGTCGACCGTCGTCGGGTTGAGAGATAGAGCGGTGATTTCGGTGATGACCTTCGCCTTCGCGCGCATCGGCGCGGTCGTCGCCATGCGTGTTGAGGACTACTACCCCAAGGGCAAGCGCTGGTGGGTGCGGCTGCATGAGAAAGGCGGCAAGCGCCATGAAATGCCCGCGCATCACAATCTCGAAGCCTATCTCGACGCTTATATCGAGGCGGCCGGTCTCCGCGACGCCGGCAAGGCTCCCCTGTTCCGCTCGGCCATTGGCCGCACCGGCGCGCTGACCGACACGCCAATGCACCGCGTCGACGCCTGGCGCATGATCCAGAGACGAGCGGCCGAACTTGGCATTGCCGTCAAGATCGGCTGCCATACCTTCCGCGCCACCGGCATCACCGCCTATCTTGAAGCCGGCGGCACTTTGGAGAATGCTCAAGCCATGGCGGCGCACGAAAGCCCGCGCACCACCAAGCTCTATGATCGCACCGGCGATGAGATTACGCTCGACGAGGTCGAGAGGATTACGATTTGATGCCGTATTTATTGAATAGCAGTGAGCCATTAGCGCTCACGCAAGAGATTAACTGGCGCAATCCACTAACTTCTGGTCTAGCGGAGACGTAGTTTACGAGGATAACAACATGGATCACTTCGAAATATCCTTAGAGAACAAAAAATATAGACTTGAGTTTTGGAAAACACTCCTGTCTGTCCTTACTCCGCTTGTGCTTGTAGCGCTCACCTTTGTAGTTAACGACGCGATACAAGAAAGAGGGTCGCTTCTAAAACGAGAAGAGCAGATCCTAGCAGAGAAACAGAGAATATACACCGAGTTGGGTCGTAAGTTGAACATTTTCTACGTATACGTAAATGATATAGGAGATTTTCGTTCTTATACGCCACCAAGAGTTGTTGAACTTAAACGCGAAGCAGACCGGCAGTTCTTCATGTACAAACCCTACTGGTCAGAGACCTCCGAAAAACTATACAACGAGTTTATGCGTGCGGCATTCCTCACATACACCGGCGTGGGCTTGCCTGCGAAAATAAATTCGACAAAAGATGAGAAAGTTGCTGCATACGACATGGACAAATTGAAATGGGACTCGACGTGGGACGTTTACTTTACTGGGAATGTTGATGCGGAGATATCCACCAAGTATTACGCTCTTGTGAGCTCATTACTATCAGATACTGTCAACACTAGCATTCGAAGGTTGGCCACATATATAAAGGACGATCGAATAACAGTGCCAGTGCCGAAAGCCCCGTTTGTTGATACAACAGCAGCCCCCGCAACCTATCATGTCTGCGTTGGTGATCGCGAGTCTAATTGCCCGCCTCACAATGTTTTCCTGAGTTGTGACGCTTCGGTCGCTGATTGGGCAGCCAAGCAATGTGATAAATTCAACATTCAGAGAGTGCGTGATGCAGCGGGAAGCCGTTGCGGTTACGAAATACTGGAAGTCACATGCACAAAATCTATCTCAAAATAATATGGATTTCGTGCCGATAACCTAAAAGGCAGTCATATATCAGGCGAGGAGATTCGCGCTTTGCACGGTCACGCATGGCAAAGGACGTTATCATGCGTGAGACTCGCCCGACAACGGGACGGAGGACCGCGCGTGCGGCGGACGTTGTCAGTGGCGCGGGCGTCATCACATACTTCCTCGATGGCCGCGAGCGCATGGCGCGCGTCATAGCCATCGTCGGCTTCAGGGAGGCGTCACGCGCCAAAAGATCGGCGACTTGCGCAAGGCGCGCCTGACGCCGATTACGGCTCCGCGTAGAGGATGAGAGCCTCCCGACGCGTGCACGCCGCGCCAAAAGGCCGACAGTCGCTTGACACGAAGTGGCTTCATGGCTGCCCCCATTAAGCTGCTGGCGCTCCGACCGCGCTGTCGGTACCATCATTTCTTGATCGATGGGGGAGGGGAGCGCCTCGCGACATTCGGCAGGCTTCGAAGCGATCGAGCAGCTCGAAACCCACAGGCGTCAGCTGAAACTTCATCTGCACCCGGCCGTCCGTCGTTAGGGTCTTTCGTTGCACATGCACCGGGATATCGCGCTTGAACTGCTCCTTAATCCGCCCCGCATCCTGACCCGTCCTGGCGACGATCTCGGACAACAGCAGGGGCCCGGCCTCGCGAAGCGTGGCGAGGATATCGTAGCGCTTATCGCCGATGCGCGCCCGCGCTTGGCCAAGCGGATTGGCCAGCGAAGGGGTCCGTAAAAAATTGTCGACGCGCTCATCGTCCATTTGATTGCTGAGGGGCGGCCCGGTCCATCCCGCCAGGATCTTCGTTTTCACCCGTTCGGCCTTTTCGATGGCGGCGCGGTCATCCGCCAAGGCGCGCCGTTCTGCTTCAATGCCGGCGAGCGCATTGAGCAATTCCTTCTCTTGCGTCTCGAGCTGTTTTTCGCGCGCAGCGATTGTTGCGAGGGCTGCTTGATTTTCGCCAAGTTTGGTCGGGGTGAGCATGGACGCCGCCTCTTTTATGAAGTCTAAGCCGCTATAATAGCACGGGAGTTCCGCACTGATAGCCCGGCCTATCGTGTAGCTAAAAACATGGCTAACGCCGACAGCAATCCCCCGCTAGTGCGGCTTAGCGCGGCGGAAACGGGGCCGCAGGACGACACCCGCAACGCGGACGCAGCGTCTTTTTTACGGAATCACGCGGGCGCCGCTTGCCAAAAGAACGAATATAACATTGTTTTATTAGGGCTTTATGCCGAGTAAGCAAAGAGGCGGGCGCGCGCCGGACGGCTCGGAGGTTTCAGGACGCCGCCTGAAGCGCACAGCCCGCTGCTGCGCTGGAGCCGCTTGGCGCCCCTCGAGTTAACCCGCTCTAAAAAAGGCGGCGAGGGGCGCTAAGGGGTGTCAAGATTCGTTTAAACTCTGACACAATCCTGCCGGCGAGGTTTAGCCCGCAGTAAACTATTAACCCATTAACCATTGCATTAACCATTCCGCCCGGCCCCGACAGAAGCGGCGGAACTCGTCGCGCGTTAACCATAGCCAAGCCGCAAAAAATTGCGCCGACTCAAAAAATCGAAGCCTCGCAAACCCCGCCATTAGGAAAAATTCCCTGTCGATAAAACCTCGCGTCATCAAACTGAAAAGCGCCGCATTTGACCCGCGGAAGCCCTCAAACAGCGCCATTTTCCTGGCGCCCAGGCGTCGCCTAGAGCCGCCTGAGAAAACCTCATCACGGGCTTGATAGTCCCGAGGCGACTCGGCATCCGCTCGCCCTCAAAGGCGCAGGCCTCGGTGGCAAAGCCGCTGCGCCGCTGATCGACACCCGCTCTATGCGGCCCCGCTTCCGGCGCCGTTGATCCCGCTTTCATGACTATTGCCGGTTTCGCGACTTCCCGGTTTCGCGACCATTGCCGGTTTCAGGCCTATTGATTGAGAGCCGTTGGCGCCGCCGCCGCGACGCCTCTGGCCTACAGAGGGGGTAAAATTTCAGCGCAAGGCGGCACAAAGCCTCAACGCAAGCCCCGACCAACATCGACGCATGGCCGGCTGCCGCAAGCGCTTAATCGGCCGCGTTGAACTGACGAAAACAATGATCCTGTCCCAGGCTCGCCGTCCCCCGCTGGTTTGAGCAAATGTTGGCGCCAGCTTCTGACAAGCCCTGCACAGCGCAGCGATCGGCCAACTGTTCGATTCCCGCTCGCGCCGCAACCCGCGACCAGCATGCAGGGCTAAGCGCCCGCATAGAGCATTGGTGGGCCGTCAGGCGAAGAAGCGCAGCGCAGAAGCGTAATCCCTGGAGCTTGACGAAAAATCCATGCCTGGGGAGGGGCGCAGGCGAGGCGAGGCCGTCCCGCGCCCAAGGACCGCCGGCAAGAGCGGCGCTTGGGGTCAAGATCGGCGCGCTGCGTCGCGCGACCAAGTCTCACGCAATACGGCTCCGTTTCCGCGGCTGCAATTTCGGATCGCGGGGTTGTTCAGCCGCGCCAACCGCGAAATTTTGACCCAGAGCTTTTCGCCGCCTTTGCAAAATCCCCAGGGTCCCTGGCGTTGCGGCGATAATTTTTTGCCGATTCAGCTGGAGCTCAACGGCTTCGCCAAGCCCCATCACGCCGGCGTTTAGAGCCGCCTCGTCAGCCCATTGCGCTCAACCGCGCCGGCTGCCTCAAGCAGGACGCGAAGCGGGGTCTTGTTACGCTTCGATCAGCGCCGGCAGCTCAGAAAGGCGTCGCGCGGGCTGTTTGTTAGCAAACACAACAAATATCTCGGCAAATGACAGTATTCCTAACTATAGAGACAACATCTCATGGTAGTTTAGGTTAATTTTTTTAGTTACAATCCACATATGGACTCACCGTGATAAATTTTTACTTGACGATCAATCATTCAATGTTAGCCTTTATGCGATCGACCGACGCGGACACATGTCTGCGCGCCGCGGACACAGTAAGGAGTTCCCAAATGCCTCGCGCCAAAATGTTGCCCCCGCACTATCTCCCGCTCTTGTTTCAATTCGCCCGCGCACATTCGCAGCAGCCCGAACGCGACCGTTGCTTCATCGCACTCTCCTATTACGCCGCGCTGCGCGCGCAGGAGATCGCCTTCATGGAATTGCGCGACGTCACTGACGCAGCGGGCGCTCTCAGCGATTACATCGAGGTGTCGGCGCGCGCCGCCAAATATGGAAAACCGCGCAGTGTGCCCGCTATCGGGGAGCTCAAGGACGCATTAGCGACCTATCTCTGGAAATTTCCCATCCAGGCTGGACCGCTGTTTTTTTCCCAATCGGGCCAGCCGATGACGCCAAGCGGGGTGGCGCAGCAGCTCGCCCGCATCGGCCGGGGCGCTGGCTTCGACGTGTCGTCACATTCCGGTCGCCGCACTTGCCTCACGCTTGCGTCCCAGAAGGCTCCTTTTCATGACGCGTCGCTGCGCGACGTCCAGATGCTTGCCGGGCATTCGGACATCTCGACGACGCAGGCCTATATCGAGCCTAGCTCACGACACAGCGCGCTTTTAGAGAGTCTTTATCAACCGCTGGACCGCGAGCCCATTGACGTCGCGCCGCTTTCGATTCTGTCGCCGCAGGACAAGGGGCCGGGATCGGCTGATTATTTCCGCCGCCGCAACCGCTTCCGCAAACCGACCTGGACAAGCTGATCCCCCACCGCGCGGCGAAGTTTCCCTCCGCTGAGGCGCTCCTAGCCGGGGCGACGCCTAAGCCGGCGCTTCCATTGACGCCTAAAAAATACCGAGCGGCGTTCGCTAACAGGCCGGCGCTCGGGTTTCCCGCCACAGATTTGGAGGCCGCCATGACCGAGAAATTTTTCTCAACCCACCCAGCCGCAATCTCCGTTCTCGCCCAGCTCAACGCCGAGCAACGCCAAGCCGTTGCATATGGCCTCGGCGCATCGGGCGCCCCGCCGCCGCTGCTCGTCGTCGCCGGCGCCGGATCCGGCAAGACCTATACGCTCGCCCACCGCGTCGGTTACCTCGTCGCCTCCGGCGTCGATCCAAACCGCATCATGTTGCTGACCTTCTCCCGCCGCGCCGCAGCCGAGATGGCCCGGCAGATCGCGCTCATCGCGCCACAGCTTTTGGGCCGCCGCGCCGGCCTGATGACCGACGGCATGCCCTGGTCCGGAACCTTCCACGCCATCGCAGCCCGTCTGCTGCGCGACCATGCCGATGCAGTTGGCCTCAACCCCGCATTCACCATCCATGATCGCGAGGATTCCGCCGACCTTATGAATTTGATCCGCAATGACCTTGCGCTCGCGAACAGCGGCAGTCGGTTTCCGGCGAAAGCGACCTGCCTTTCGATCTATTCCCATTGCGTCAATGCGCAATGCGCGCTCGACGAGACGCTGCGCGCGTCTTTTCCCTGGTGCCTCGGCTGGGCCGCTGAACTGCGTCAGCTGTTCGCCGGATATGTCGAGGCCAAGCAGCGCCAAAATCTGCTCGATTACGACGATCTGCTGCTCTATTGGACGCAGGCGGTCAGCGATCCGGCCCTGGCCCAGCAAATAGGCGGCCGCTTCGACCATATTTTGGTCGACGAATATCAGGACACCAATCGGCTGCAGTCCTCAATCCTGCTGGGATTAAAGCCGGACGGCCATGGCCTCACCGTGGTCGGCGACGATGCGCAATCGATCTATTCGTTCCGCTCCGCGACCGTTCGCAACATTCTGGATTTCCCCAAGCAGTTTCATCCCGCCGCAAAGGTCGTCACGCTCGATCGCAATTATCGCTCCTCGCAGCCGCTGCTCGCCGCCGCCAATGGCGTGATCGACCTTGCCGCGGAACGCTTCACCAAAAATCTTTGGACGGATCGTCACGGCGATCAGCGCGCAAGACTGGTCTCTGTCAAAGACCAAGCCGACGCGGCGCGCTATATCGCCACGACAATCTTGCAAAACTGCGAAAGTGGCGCGCTCCTCAATCAGCAGGCGGTGCTGTTCCGAACCTCGCAGCAGAGTGCGCCGCTCGAAGTCGAGCTCACGCGCCGAAACATACCCTTCAAAAAATTCGGCGGCCTGAAATTCATGGACGCCGCGCATATCAAGGATCTTTTGGCCTTGCTGCGCTTCATCGAGAACCCTCGCGACCGCGTCGCCGGCTTGCGCTTGCTGCTGTTAATCCCAGGCGTCGGCCCCGCCGCCGCACAGCGCTTGCTCCAGCATATCGACGCCGCGACTGATCCGCTGCGCGCCCTGGCGAAAATTTCCCCAACGGAACCGCCTAACCGTGACTGGAACAACTTCATCACGACGCTCACCCAGGCGCAATCATCATGCTGGCCCGCGGAATTCACCATCGCGCGCGGCTGGTATGTTTCTCTGCTCGACCGCATCCATGACCGCGCCAATTCGCGCCGGGCCGACCTCATCCAGCTCGAACAGATCGCCAGCGCCTATACCTCTCGTAAGCGGTTTCTGACTGAACTGACCCTCGATCCTGTCGAGGCGGTCAGCGCTCAGGCGGACGGTGCGGCGCTTGATGACGATCGGCTTATCCTATCGACGATTCATTCCGCCAAAGGCCAGGAATGGAAATCCGTGTTCGTGCTGAATGTCGTCGAGGGTTGCATCCCCTCCGATCGCGCCAGTCCTTCGCTCGCCGAGCTCGAGGAGGAGCGTCGGCTGCTCTATGTCGCCATGACGCGCGCCAAAGACGAGCTACATTTGATGATTCCACAACGGCATGCTTGGCAGGGCCAGAATGCGCGAGGAGGAGGTCATCTCCTCACAGCGCGGACGCGCTTCATCCCTGACCAGTTGTTGCCGTTGTTTGATCAGCTTGCATGGCCGCTCGCCGCATCCGACGAATTCATCTTCGAGCCAGCCGGCGTGGCAAATCGCGTCGACGCCGGCGCCCGCGTCCGCAACATGTGGTGTTGAAAAACGCCGGAATGCTCTCGAACTCCACTGCGTTGAAGAGCCTAGTCCTCCATCTAGCCTGGCGCCTCGCCAGGGTCAGATCAATGAAAACGCTTCGCGTCCCGGCGCCAAGCCCCCAGCTTTACACGAGGAAATGCAATGATTTTTGATCCGAACAAACCCTTCTGCGATGGACTGCTTTATAGCGATCTCTGGATGCTTCGTGATCGTCGCGATCACAATATTCTCGCGGCGCGGAACATCGTCTACCTGACGGAGTTTCGCACGCCCGAAGGCGTCGTTTACTCTGGCGACATCATCGCCAAAAACCGGCGCCAAGCCGAGCGCATCGCCTTCGGGCGCGGGCTTGGCGAAGTGGTCGAGCAGCGACTGTCCAAGATCGTTTATTAGCAAGCCGGCATGCCATCTATCGCCTCGACGCTATCGGCCAGCAGCGTCCCCCGGCTCTTTTTCAGCCAAACCGCGAGCTTGCGCATGAGGGCGCTTCCGGTCGCTGTGCGTTTCAAGCGGTTCATCGCCAGCCTCAATCGCCATCAAGCCCAAGCGCAACAAATTGTTGAGCAAGCCAGCATCAAATAGGGAGGCCGCCTCGGCGGTAGCAAAGCATGACAACGCAAATCGCCGTTTTGAATCCATTAGGGGTGGCGCTCGCCACCGACAGCGCCGCGATCGCTAATAGCGGCGGCGCCATGACGGTCTTTAACAGCGTCGATAAGCTGTTCGAATTGAGCCGTCAGTTTCCCGTCGCCTTGATGTTCAACGGCAGCTGCGATTGTTTTGACGTCCCCTGGGAATTGCTGATCAAAGACTTTCGAGATTCGCCTGGCGCCGCCGCCAATAAATCAATCCGGGATTGGGCGCAGCAATTCATGCGTTTTGTGGAGGCGCGCCAGGATTTCGCCGCTGACGCGGCGCAGAGCTACGTCAAACATGTCACCGAAACGGAACTCTTCGCCTTAAGGAAAGAGGCGACGACAAGAGTTTGGGCGTCCCAATCCGGCCCACTCGATGCTGAAAAAAAGCTGCCTGCGATCATCGCTGCGCTAATCGCCGAGCGACGCAAGCAATTGGGCGAAATTCCGGCCGCAAACAGTCTCGAGGCGGTGTCGGATGACGAGATCCTCGCAGAATATTCGGAACTCTTCAAAAGCAGCATAGAGACGCTGCATCTTCTGCCATCCCCGACCCCGGAAGAGCTGGAGCGGAGCCTGCGTTTTCTGCTCGTCGATGCGCTGAGGGCGATGGTCCCTGGCGACTTTTCGACGGGGCTGATCGTCGCCGGTTATGGTGATGGGGACAATTATCCGTCGGTTGCGTCGATCGATGTTGGCGGATATGTGAAGGGCAGGCTGAAATATTCGGCCGTCAAGCATATCGCCAGCATTGCCAGTCCAGAGTTCGGACATGCAGCCTCCTTCGCGCAAACTGACGTCATCGAACGATTGCTCAGCGGCGCGGACCCGAGCTTTATCGAAAAAACAGCCGCGTTTCTCTTTCAGGCAGCAGAGCGGCTGGCCCCTCTCATCCTCGACGCCTGCCCCCCGAAAACCGCAAAGCAATCTGGCGCGATCGACGAAGTGGAAATGACGCGGATCCTCCACAGGATCCGCGAGGAATATGTCAGCGACGCGGCTCCGCGTTTCCAGCGCGAGTTTCGCGAAGACTTCGAACGCACCATCGCGCTCATGCCAAAGCAAGAGCTCATCGAGCTCGCCGAGGCTTTGATCAGCATCACGGCCATCGAAAGAAAAGCCACCGCCAGCGAAGCCGCTGTCGGCGGCCCTACTGACGTCGCTTTCATCACAAAACACGAGGGCTTCGTCTGGATCAAGCGAAAGCACTATTTCGAGGCGGGCTTAAATCCGGGTTATTTTTGGCGCAAATATGGTCTCGCCAACAGCAGCGCCGGAGCATGATCATCAGATAAGCGATAGGCTGGCATCCGTCTCGGCCAAGGATTTCGTCCGCCTCCCGAACGGCGAATTAGCCCCAGCGGCAGCGTCTCCGGCGCCTCGAGATCTCTCAGTCCGCCCCGATCGCGCTCGCGCCGATGCGCGTAACGCGCGCGACCGCCGCAATCCCGCCGCATCTGCTATGGCCTCGAGCTTGATCTGCTTTACGTCGCCGTCATCATTCGCCGCTACGAGGGTGAAACCGGCCAGCCAGCGGTTCTAGAATAGACCGGTGAAACCTTCGCCGAGTTGTCTGCGCTCCGCAAAAAACGAGGCGCTAAGCCCCAGCGGGCATGGAGCGGTCTAGGCGAGCCTTCGGTAACCACGGAGGGTTTTTTGCTCGCCTGAAACGTTGACGCTGGCCCTCGTCAGGAGAGCGCAGGCCGTGACGCTTCGGGCGAGATCAACGGGCCCTTCGCTTGGACCGCGACAGCCTCCGGGACGAACGCCGTCCTTTATCGGAGGTTATCGCATGGCTAATAGATCCGCAAAACAATGGACGCCCGCCGCACCCAAGGGCATGTCGGAAACCGTCGCCGCAAAGTCGCGCAAGCGCCGCAAGACGCAACGCGCGCTCGCGGAGATCGGCGCTCCCAAGCTCCGCAATGATTTGGCGCCGCAGCTGGAATTGCTGAGGTTGCCGACCAAAGACCTGAAACCCGCCTCGAGGCAGGTCAGGCGTCGTGAGGCCGCCCAGAGCGCGAAGATCGACGCCAGCCTCGGTGAGTTTGGTATTTGTCGCCCGATCCTTATCGACGCTGATCGCATGATCGTCGAAGGCCACGGGATCTGGGAGGCGGCAAAGCGACTGGGGATTGCGGAAGTCCCCTGCATCGTCATCGACCACCTCGACGCCAATGAATTGCTGTGTCTGTGTCTCTCCCTCAACCGCATCGCGGAAACTGGCGCCTGGGACATCGAGGCCCTGCGCCTCGAATTCGAGGAGCTGACGGTGCTCGGCAAGGACCTCCTCACCACCGGATTCGAAATGGCTGAGATCGACACGCTGCTTCTGGAGGATTGCGATGAAGTTGGCGACGCCGAATCGGATGCTCCGCCCTCCCCGCCGCAGATCGCGACGTCCCGTCATGGCGACATCTGGATTCTTGGCGAGCATCGCCTGATCCAAGGCGACGCCCGCGAGCCCGGCGTGTATGAGCTGCTTATGTGGGACGGGGAACTTGCGACCTTCGTATTGACCGACCCGCCTTACAATGTGCCGAACGTCGATCACGTCACAGGAAACGCCGATAACCGCGAGTTCGCCTGCGCCCATGGCGAGATGAGCCGCGAGGAGTTCGCCGCCTTCAACCGCGCCTGGATGTTAGCCGTTTTGGCTCATCTCGCTGGCGTAGGCTTTGGGTGGCGGGTCTTATTAGCGTCGATGCTTGCCGTAGCGTCAGGCAGCCTCGTCCTATTATTGGTCCCCAGCCGATAATTCAGTCTGATGGCGCCGATGTGAATTTCGTGATGGGGCCTTGTCATGTTAGCCGCCTAAGGTATCGTTACGGTTGGCATTCGCGGCTTATCCATGAGGACCAATATGAAGCATTTTGTTGAAGACACTCAGGAACTCACTGAGGAGAACAAAGACTTCCGGCGCGTTATTTATACGGGTGAACATCTTCAGTTAGTGCTGATGGCGCTGAAAGCCGGAGAAGAGACCGGGGAGGACGTCCACGTCGACCATGATCAGTTTTTCCGAGTGGAAACAGGCCGTGGCGAGCTCGTGGTGGATGGAGATCGGTTTAAGATTAAACGCAAGGATTCGATTATTGTGCCTGCAGGCGCTCGCCACAACGTTATCAATACTGGTAAAAAGCCAATGAAGCTCTTTATGATTTATGGCCCCCCGCACGACCCAGATGTCTTTGCAAGCGCCGTCAAAGGCGACGCTGAAGCTGGTGACGAGGACGACGACCGCAAGCATAAAAAATAGTCAATTTTGGCAGGGCTTGCAATTTAGCCCGTCTTATTCACCCAGCGGCTTAATTTAGCTGGCGGATGTAGCGTAAGATATTGATTTAGTGTATGGATTAGTTGCTTACACCGATCCTTCACGCCATCACATCGAAGCCACAC
>Ga0182030_10017965_pt1 | contig 13605 bp, 13 predicted proteins | sample 812S3MmetaG_FD_121299 | JGI IMG/M metagenome (GOLD analysis project Ga0182030, IMG submission 121299) | Permafrost microbial communities from Stordalen Mire, Sweden - 812S3M metaG (Illumina Assembly) | ecosystem: Environmental > Terrestrial > Soil > Wetlands > Permafrost | place: Sweden... | reverse complement strand
GGCCGGCTGCCGGATGGGGAGGTGGTCGCCAATCTGGAGAGCGAGATCCGCAAGCTGTACGAAGTGGGTGGGCGACGGTTCCGGGTGGCGCTTCTGCCGGCAGAGATTCCTGCGTCGCGGGAACCCGGCCTGCGGCTCAATCCGCAACTGCGGCGGATTCCGGCCGAAATGCGAGCGGACCGGACGAGCGCCGAAATTGCGATGAGCGGATCGTATTTCGATGACGTGCTGCGCGATCCGCGGCGCTACGGCATGGAGAACACCACCGGCAAAGTGCGCCGGCCGGGCGCTGTTCGACGAAGACGCGACGCCGTATGCACCGGGCGTATTGTCCCCCACTCGCACAAGCCCAGCCTCTCGCCCGGCCGCAGGGCGAAGGTCGGTCTGTGGTCTGGTCAGCTTCTGGAACTGATGTGACGAGGGAATGATATTACCTGACGCCGTTTGGGAGCCGCCCGGCGGACACGAGCCAGGCGATCGCAACTTCTCACTTGTGCGGAACGGCGCAGCCCGACGCGAGCACCTTTTCGACGCTCTTGTTCTCTCGGCGATTGGCGACTGTCCGAATACAGTTGATGGCGTTGATTAAATTGGTTGGGCCGGACGCGCAGACGCTGATCCAGTCGCAACGCGTCGGCTGCGCACCTCAGATTCTCAGTATCATGATGTATTGGACGCAAGTTCGATTTCGGGATCATTCTCCGAAACATGGTTTGGGAGGTGAATATGAGAAGAATCCTCCTGCTTATCCTCTGGCAGTTCTGCCTGCTGGCCGGCGACCGGCTCCTCGCCGATGTCGTTACTCTGAAGGATGGCCGCCAGATCTCAGGGTTGGTGGAGTCCGGCAACATCCAGGAGCTTCACATCAAGGCCGGGGATCAGTCGCAGACCATTGATATCCATGAGGTTCAGGCCATCCAGTTCGGAGTTTCCTTGCCTGCGCCGCCAGCCGCGCCGCCTCCACCCAGAGCCGCAGACCTCGCGCCCGCAGCGCGCGAACCTGCGCCGGCCCAACCCAACAGCCTGATTCTCAACGACGGCACACACATCGCTGGCAGGTGGTGGTCCATCGACGCCACCCACCTGCACTTCCTGGTAAATAATCAGCTCCAACATTATCCCCGGCCTGACGTCTCGGGGGTGACCTTCGGCAACGCAACCCTGCCTCCGCCGCCTGCGCGTTCGACGCCGCCGTCGGCAACATCAGCGCAGCCTCCGGCCGGCACAGCCCAGCCGGCCCGCGCTCCGACATTGGCGCGATCATCCGCCGGCCCGCCGCCGCAGCCACCCACTTTGACCCGACCCTCCGGCAGCGCGCCGCCTTCGGCGCCCCCGCGCGGTCTCTCGCAACCGGAGGAAATCGGGATGGTCTACTCTTGGAACGGCAGAGTTCTTACCCCGCTCGATCGCAATCAAGCCGTCGAGCATAGAAGCGGCTCCACTCAATACTGGGAGATGCCGGCTTCGCAATCGCGCGTTCGTCTAAATGAGGCCTCCAGTCTCGTGTTCATCCTCCGCTTGCCCAAAGGAGTCGACCCCGCCAGCTACAGCCTGTTCCCTTTGGTGACTGTCAACGGCAACCGGCGGACCCGGCCCCAACCCGGCCGTCGGGGTGGCCTCGTGACATGGCCGGTCGACATCGAGAAAAACGACGAGTCCAGCTTAATCACCTATGCCTTAACCGTCAGGGATCTGCCTGCTGGCGAATACTCTTTCAGTCCCTCCAGCTCGAACGACGGCTATTGCTTCGGCGTTGATCCCTCGGCGCCTGGCCAATAACGCGTGCGCCCCATTTGCGCAACCGCGCAGGCCGAAATAACGGTATCAAACTGTGCGAGTGAGAACGGTACAAAGGCGTGCCTACCGGCATATGGCCGCAATAGCCTCCGAGCTCAAACCTATGGGAAAGAAGCCTCGCTCCCCCACGGTCCTCCCCAAAAAACCTCCGGTAGTTTTCGTATGTCGAACGGACCTGACGGTACTCCTGCGCCGTGTTGCCGAGCGTGCCCCAGATCTTGCGCTGCGGGCCGAACGAGACCCGCGGCCTCGACCAGCTTTACGTGATCTTCCAGCGTGTAGGTGGCCGGTTTGTAGGGCGCGTCCGGCGCATAGGGGACGCGTTCGGGATCGAACAGATGAACGTGAGTCTCGATCGTCTCCGGCGCCGCGGCGGCGAGCAGGGCGCTGGCGGACGCCGTCAAACCTGGCAGCACCTCGCGTCGAGTGACGGGATTGCCCATGGCTGTCGTTATAGCAGATGGGCCGGATCGTACGCTTCGCCCGCCGCGAATGTCGGAAGCTTTCCATCCCAAAGGAAGCACCACACGCGCGCCAGGGAAGCGCCCTGGGGCTCCTTTTCTTCCGCTCCACCTCGCCAACGTACCGGTGCGCAACGCCGTGGCGATCGTTCGTAAACGAGCGGGGCTGGAGTCGAGCCTGACCAATCGAGCACGCTCCTGAGCAGATTGCTGTTTCGGAGGTTAGTCGGCTCGGTCCACTTGACGGGAAACGCCCGATCCGTCGAAGTGCGCCCGGACCGCCCCACTCGGAAACAGGCATTGTGGACGAAGAGTAGGCATAACTGGCCAATCGTGATGCCCGTGCGCACCTAACTCTAGCGGAATCTTGAGGTTAAGGGCGCGTGCACAGATTGGACCAGTTATGCCGACAAAAACCGGCCAAATTCTTTGGTTATAAAGCGCTTACGCTTAAAATCCTGGTTCACCAGATTTTGGCCGGTTTTTGTTATCTTTCTGGAAAGTAGCGTTTAGGCAGGAGTGCGGATCGCCACCGAATCCGCCAGACACGCATCGAAAACCAACGAGCGCCTCTTTGCGAACTCCGCGCCTTTGCGAGAACTTGCTTTGTGCCACGGCTGCATACGGTCAGCGCCGAAGGATCGGGCGCCGGGCCTGGCCCGTAACAGGGCGTCCGGCACTCTCCGCGGGACGCGCATCAGGCAGGCGGCACGTCCCGGTGGAACGCCATCCCGGCAAAGCTCACTACGCTGCGCTCGTCGATGTTCCATTGCTCATAGCGCAGCAACTCGCCACGGGCGCGCGAGGCGGTCTTGAGAAACGTGTAAAACGGCGACGATCCGCACCATTTCAAATCGTCGTGCCGCTCCTGCACCAGGTCCCAGAAGCCGGCGGCGTCCAGGGCGCTGATGCGCGCGATGCGCTGTTCGTCGCGGCCGGCTACGTTCTCCATCACGCCCTGGCCGGCGACGGCCTCGAAGTTGTCCTGATAACGCGCGCCCATGTGCGCCATGTCAACTCCCAGAATCCAGAACAGGCGGTCGCCTTCGCGGTCGCGCAGCTCGCCGAGGGCGTCCAGAAATCGCTTCACCCCGTCGTTATCCTCGGGCTTGCCGCCCCGGTAGATGCTGTGCGCGTACGATCCGCAGAGAATCGGCAGCACCTTCACGTTGGCGCCCAGCACGTGCTGCAGGAAGATCATCTGCAGCTCCACGGTGTGCTCGAACGAGTGGCAGTAATCCTCCATCTCCACTGCGCTTCCGCCGCGTTCCGCCAGCCAGTCCACCAGGCGCGTATCGGTTTCGCTTTCACCCAGAGGCGTGCGAAATCGTTTGCGCGTCAAGCCGAATTTTTCCGGCTGCCCGTAGTGCGAGGTGGCCAGAATCACGAAGGTCCGGTCGCGATGCTCGGGCCGCAACAGGCGATACGCGGCCTGGTACGATTGCCACCCGCCCGAAGGGCTCACGTGCGGCGCGGCGATGGCGAACAATCCGTCGGCGGGGGCGGCGGCAGGCGCGCCTGCGACATCGGTCATGTACTCCGTCATCGTGCGGCGCAATTCCTCCGGATCCTCGGGGTACGCCGACCCCGCGTGCGACGGCTCGCGCACCGTCAGTTCGGCGAACTCGCGGCGTTTTTCGCGCTCCATGTGGGCGAAGGTCTCGTCCTCCAGGAAGCCGGCCTGGGAGAGAGTCTCCGCCAGGCGCTGCGCGATTTCCCCGGTTTCCAGGCGTCCGGTGATGCGCACCAGCGCGGCCCGCAGGTCCAGATCGCTGTGGCGTCCATCGAAGCATTCCAGGCATTCCACCAGCGGCGGCGGAACGATCAGCATGGCGTCGGAGAAGCGATACGGATCGCGGATGAAGAGCCCGGGATCCTCGGGGGAAGGCGAGGGCATGAAGTCGAGCGTCATGCGCAGACGGGGCAGTGGCTGGGACAAATCCTATGGTATCGCAGCTAGCGGACCAGTTCGCGATACTTGCGCAGCAGTTCGTACATCACCACGCCGCCGGCGGTAGCCACGTTCAGGGAATGTTTGGTTCCCAGCATGGGAATGCGCACACAGGTGTCGCACAGCGCCGAAATCTGCGGCTGCAAGCCGTCCACCTCGTGGCCGAAAGCCACGCAGACGGGGAAGCGCGGCGCCCAATCGTACAGGTCCACCGCGTGCATAGCGGTCTCCACGGCGGCGATCTCGTAGCCGCGCCCGCGCAGGCTGCGGATCAGTTCCGCCGCATCCCCGGCGTATTCCCAGGCGACCGTCTCGTCCGCGCCCAGCGCGGTCTTGGAGATTTCCTTCTTGGGCGGCCGGCCGGTGATTCCCGCAAGGTAGAGCTTTTCGATGGCGGTGGCGTCGGCGGTGCGAAAGAACGCGCCCACGTTGTACATGCTGCGCACGTTATCGAGCAGCACAGCCACCGGCAAACCGGCGATGCGCTGGTACGGCGCGCCGGCGCTGGTAACCTGAAATGGAACGCGATCCATGATGTTAAGCTAATAGATTCGTGACCATGCTGTCGATTGTTATCCCGATCCACAACGAGGAACACTCCCTGCTTCCGTTGTACGACCGCCTCACACTGGTCCTCGAACCGCTCCAGCGGCCCTACGAAATCCTGTTTGTGGACGACGCCTCGTCAGACCGCAGCTTCGAACTTCTGGCCAACCTGGTGGAGACCGACGGCCACCTGAAGGTCATCCGGCTGCGGCGCAATTTCGGGCAAACGGCGGCGCTCTCGGCTGGATTTCACGAAGCCAAGGGCGACATCGTGGTGGCTATGGATGGCGACCTGCAGCATGCCCCCGAGGATATTCCGGCGTTGCTGGCGAAGGTGGACGAGGGCTTCGACATCGCCAGCGGCTGGCGCCAGCATCGCGTGGATAACGCCCTTATGCGCCGGTTCCCCTCGCGCATCGCCAACTGGCTGATGGCCAAAGTGTCCGGCGTGGACCTGCGGGATTTCGGCACCACCTTCAAGGCGTACCGCGCGGAAATACTGAAGGACGTAAATCTCTACGGCGAATTGCACCGCTTCATCCCGGCGCTGGCCAGTTTCTACGGCGCCCGCATCGCCGAGGTGCCGATCCGCAACACCCCGCGCGCCGCCGGCGGCTCGCATTATGGAATCGGCCGCACGTTTCGGGTGGCCATCGACATCCTCACCATCAAGTTCCTGCTGAAATATTTTACGCGGCCCATGCATTTCTTCGGCACGCTGGGGCTGGCCGGCACGTTCTCCGGCGGCGGCATCATGATTTTCCTGGCTGCCGAAAAACTGATCTACCGCAACGATATCGTGGCGGAACACGGCCCCTTGATGCTGGCCGGCGCGCTGTTGTTGCTGGCCGGTTTGTTGATGTTCTCCACCGGGCTGATCGGCGAAATGATGATGCGGACGTATTTCGAGAGCCAGGATCGCCGCATCTACGCGGTGCGCGAGATCCTCACCCGCAAACAGCGCGGCGTGCCCGGCACGCGCTAAAGCGTGGCGCGGTCTCAGCGGGCCGCGTCCCGACTTTCCGGACGCTTGCTCCGCGGCGCGAAGAAAATGTCCCCAGGAGTGGGGACACGGCAGCCTGAAAGGCCGCGCCACACCGAGGCGCCGAAGCAGTCGGGAATCCCCCCTTGGAGGCCGCCGGGCCGCCGCAGTTTACTGCTTGTCGAAGACGTATTTCTGGTCGACGACGGGCTTTTGGGCCGCGCCGCTTCGCCGGAACTTGGTCAGCACCGTCCCGTCGGGTGAGAGGCTCCATGACTCGCGCACGTAGAGCAAGAACTTGGACGTGTCCTTCTTGCCATCCTTGTCGCTGATTTCAAACACCAGGGTGGGGCCTTCCCAGGAGACCTTGGTAAACCGATAATTCTTGCCCATCTTCTCGACATGAGGCTTATCTTTGATTGGGAAAGTGCCGTCGAGCAGATTGGTGACGCCGGCCGATTTGGTGGTGACCGTGATGGTGGTATTGGTCTGTACGATGGTCTCGAGATAGACCCGGTCGGCCGGGCCGTCGCGGGTGCCCTTGTCGTTATTCAGTTTCCATGTCCCCGAAAAATTCGGTTTTTCGGCTTGCGCAAATGCGGAGACACACAACAAACCCGCCGCTAACAACCATTGCAATTTTCTCAATTCGCGATCCTTAATCCCGTTCCACGCGCTCTTCCTGCGCGGCCGATACTTCCTCCTCGGCCTGGAGCCAGTCGTCCATTTCGGACCCGGACTCGTTGCCGCGCTCAACGTAGAGCTGATGCGCCCGCAAGCGGATCCGTTCTTCGAGCGGAAGCGCGTCGCCTCCGCCGGCATGTTTCACACGCAGTTTGGTTTCCACGGCATCGCCTCCATTTGCTATCCGGCGCCTTTTATTCTAGCGCTCCAAGAAGGGTGCGCGGCGGGCCGGCGGGTAATGGGTGCTTAGTCGATTGGGGGGAAACCGTCTCCGGCGACCGCTCCCTTACGGCCGCGGCCCGGCAAGTTACTGCAAACAATGGAACTCAATCCCGAGCCCGGCCCTGAGGGTACCCCGTGAGCAAGCAGTCTTTGGCCGCGATCCCCAAATACGGTTAAGACTCCCGCGGGTAATTCATACTCCATACTCTTATAATAGAAACAGTGAAACCAGTTCATTCGTTCCAAGTCGTGCCGTCGTTGCCGGCCCCGCTCGAAGGTCTCCGGCAATTGGCCCACAATCTCCGTTGGGCCTGGGATCATAACACCATTGAGCTTTTCCGCCGCCTGGACAGCGATCTTTGGGAGTCCACCGGACATAATCCCGTGCGCATGCTGGGGCTGCTGGAACAGGGACAATTGCAGGCGCTCGCGCGCGACGAATCCCTCCTGGCGCACCTGGCCAGGACTACGCGCGAGCTTGAAACCTATCTGGCCGCCGAATCCACCTGGTACCGCCGCACCTACGGCAAGGTGGAGGGTTTGCAGGTGGCTTACTTTTCGGCGGAATTCGGGCTCTCCGAATGTGTTTCCATCTTCGCGGGCGGCCTGGGCGTGCTGGCCGGCGACCATTTGAAATCGGCCAGCGACCTGGGAGTCCCGCTGGTGGCCGTGGGGCTGCTGTATCAGCAAGGATACTTCCGGCAATACCTCAATGCCGCCGGGTGGCAGCAGGAATCGTATGTGGACAACGATTTTCAGAACCTCCCGCTCACCCTGGAACGGCGGCCCGACGGACGGCCGGTGGCGGTCGAGGTGACCTACGACGGACGTACGGTCACGGCCCAGGTGTGGCGCGTGCGCGTGGGCCGAGTGCCGCTGTTCCTGCTGGATACCAACCTGCCGCAGAACCGTCAGGAAGATCGCGACATCACCGACCAACTCTACGGCGGCGACCTGGAGATGCGCCTCAAGCAGGAGATCCTGCTGGGCATCGGCGGGTACCGCGCGCTGGAAGCGCTGGGCATCGCGCCCACGGTGTATCACATGAACGAGGGCCACTCGGCGTTCCTGGGCCTGGAATGGGTGCGCCGGCTGATGGAAACGCGCGGCCTATCCTTCGCGGAGGCGCGGGAGGTGGCTTCGGCCGGACTGATCTTCACCACCCACACGCCGGTGCCGGCGGGCCACGACTATTTTCCCGCCGGGCTGCTCGACCGGTTCCTGGGCGACTACATGGGCCGGTTCGGGCTGAGCCGCTGGGAATTTCTGGCGCTCGGCCGCCAGCATGAACACAACGATAACGAAGATTTCTGCATGACCGTGCTGGCGCTACGGCTGGCTGCCGCGAGCAACGGCGTCAGCAAACTGCACGGCAAGGTCAGCCGCCAGATGTGGAAGGCGATCTGGCCGGGACTGCCCGAGCGGGAGGTCCCCATCGGGCACATTACCAACGGAGTCCACTTCCGCTCGTGGATTTCCTACGAAATGAACCAGCTCTACGACCGCTACCTGGGACCGCAGTGGCGCGAAGAGCACGCCGACAACAAGCTGTGGCAGCGCACGGAATCCATTCCGGCGGAGGAGTTGTGGCGCACCCACGAGCGCCGCAGGGAACGCCTGGTGGCTTACGCGCGCCGCACTTTGCGGGCGCAACTGCAACGGCGCGGAGCGTCGCCTTCGGAGATCAATGCCGCCGCCGAGGTGTTGGACCCGGACGCGCTCACCATCGGTTTCGCGCGGCGGTTCGCCACCTACAAACGGGCGGCCCTGCTGCTGCGCGACCCCGAGCGGCTGGACCGCATCCTGAACCAGGCGGGACGGCCGGTGCAGGTGCTGTTCGCCGGCAAGGCGCACCCGCGCGACGACGCCGGCAAAGCGCTGATCCAACAGATCGTGAAAGCGGCGCAGTTACCGCAATTCCGGCGGCGGCTGGTTTTCCTGGAAGATTACGACATGGCGGTGGCCCGCTACCTGGTGCAGGGCTCGGATATCTGGCTGAATACGCCCCTGCGGCCGCTCGAGGCCAGCGGCACCAGCGGCATGAAAGCCCTGGCCAACGGCGCTCTCAATTTCAGCACGCTGGACGGCTGGTGGGACGAGGCCTGGCAGAGCGGCGCCGCCGAAAAGCGCTTTGTGGGCTGGGCCATAGGGCGGGGCGAGAGCTACGACAGCGCCGAATACCAGGACCAGGTGGAGTCGCAAGCGCTCTATGACCAGTTGGAACACGAAATCGTGCCGGCGTTCTACGAACGCGGAGCCGACGGGCTGCCGCGCCGCTGGATCGCCGGAATGAAATCGTCGGTGGCCACCTTGTGCGGCACGTTTAATATGGCGCGCGTGGTGAAGGAGTATACCGCGGATTGTTATATCGTGGCGCACGACCGCTACCAGAACCTGACCGCGGCCGATTCGGCCCGCGCGCGGGGGTTGGCGGCGTGGTCGGGGCGCATCGCCAGGGAATGGCCGCACGTGCGCGTGGAAGCGGTCGACGGGCTGCCCGAAACTCGGGTGGCGGTGGGAAGCTATCTGCGGATCCAGGCGCGCGTGCGGCTGGGCGCCCTCCTGCCGGGCGAGGTCGCCGTGGAACTCTACCTGGGACGGCTCGACGCCCACCAGGATATCAGCGACGGGGTGGCGCTTCCCATGCAGCCGGCCGGCGAACTGCGCGATGGCGTGCAGGTTTTCGAAGTGGCCGGGGTGCAGTGCCGGGACAGCGGATTGCACGGTTACACGGTGCGGATATTGCCGTTCCACCGCGACGAGGCGAAGACTTTCCTCCCCGGCCTGATTACCTGGGCAGGCGCGTAGGAGGATTCCGGAGGGACACGGAGACGCAGGAAAGGGTCGAGCACGGTCAACAGGAAAGAGGGAGCCTCCTCGTGGTTCCCGATGGAGGTTAGCTTAGCTGGAGGGCCAAATTTACCGTGCCGGTAGATCGTGCCAAGCTAAGTCTGCTGGAATCCAATATCCATCAACGATGAAGAGCACCGGGCCGGTTCGTGCTCTTGTGCACGGCGCGGCCCAGCGGTGTCCATATTCACAGACCTGTCCGTTACTGCTTCTTCTTCACCACGTGGCCGTGTCCGTCGCGCATCTCGTTTCCATGGAAGTGCGCAGCATCGACACGCTTATTATCCTCTGCCCTGTCACCCCGGTGCGGCATCGGACCCTTATAGCCATGCTTCGGATGGAAATGGTTGTCTACGTACCCGTGAAAGTTCGCCGGTCCATGGAACCAGGGACCCGCACCAATAAAGACGCCACCAACAAACCATTCCGCGCCATAGTAGCCGGCCGGAGCACAGTCATACGGGGGGACGTCATAGTAACCGTACGGACACTCGGGTGCAACTCCGACCTCGACGCCGACTTGCGCGGTCGCCTTGGGGACGGTCGCCATCACTCCCACTCCGAGGGCCGCGGCTATCAGTACAATCGTAAATCTGCGCATGGGAATCTCCTCGCACTTTAACGAGCAAGCTGCCTGCTAATGTTGTGCTTCGTACGCAGTGTGGTGACAATCGCGATCTCGTCGATGGCGCCGGGGGCCTCTCTGGCAGCGTTGCGGACCGAGTCGAAGGCCAACGTGCTCGCGTAGGTTTGGGACCTATCGGGCTCGTCGTGACCCCGGCCACACTGCGGCGAATTCGGCGACACAATTGCTCGGAGTCTCGAAGGAGGCGTTGGTTGAAATGACCGTTCGCAAGCCCGATCCAGACCCGAAGCTGCCGGAACCCGACCCCGATCCAGTCCAGGAAGAACCCAACTCCATGCCGAATCCGATTCCACCGGGGCCCGACGTCCTCGATCCCACCGCCCCATTTCCAATCCCCGGCCCATGATCGCGGTCTGTCGAGGAACTGCCGTTACTTAGGGTGCAAGAAGTTCCACGTTGCAAGTTCTGCCATGAAACGAGCGGAAGTAAATCGATAAATCGTTCAGAGATGATCGTGCAGAACGAGATTTGCTTTGGTACGAAGATTGCCCGAAGTGCGCACGCATGTCGCCTGCAAGCTACATTAAACTTCAATCCGTGTTTCCGCTTTTGGCCGTCAGCGATGACGAAGAGGACCACTCGTTGTTGCATCGGATACTGCACCTGGACTGCCGGCTGCACGGAGCCGCGGGCCGTCGCGACGCTCTACTGTCTATCCGGCGATGCCGTCCGTGGGTGGTGGTCTGCGATCAAACGCTGGCTGACGGCGATTGGCGGGATTTGTTGAGCGACCTCCAAAACGTGCAGCTCATGCCGCCCTTGATCGTGTCCTCCCGCCTTGTGGACGGCCGGCTGTGGGCGGAAGTTTTCAATCTCGGAGGATACGACCTGCTGACCAAACCCTTTGCCGCAACCGAGGTCCGCCGTGTCGTCAAATTGGCGGCGCACCGCGGGAGCAAGAATGGCCTGTGCTAATGTCCACGGGAAGAATCCCGCGGCGCCGTGGAGTAGCATACCGATGTTGGCCGGTTTAGTACCAATACGGTTCACCTAAGCTTAGAAGTGCTTCCCGAGTCGCCGTTTCCGGACTCTGACCCCGGCCGGTGGCGGGATGAGCCGTTTGCGCGCCAGGTTCCCGATGCCTCCCTCTCTTGACGGGTCACTGTGGCTCAAAACGAGATGTTTCCTTGCGGACCTGCGCCATCGCCACGACGCGATGGTCGAAGAAACCCGCAATCTGCGAGAGGCGGAAGTAATCTTCGCCGAACTCGTCGAACTGGCGGATGAGGGCGTCGGCGCGCTCGCGAGTCATGCCGGCGTGGCGCGGACAATACTTCCGCCAGGTGAGTCCCAGCGGCTCGTGGGCGCGGTTTGATTTCCTGGAGGGCGGCGGTTTGCGCGGCGGAGCATTTGCTGGCGATGACGGCGAAGGCCTGCTGGCGTCCGACCCAGGCGCCGGATTCGATGTGGTCTTGGGCGGCGTTCATAAGGCTGACCGGTACGATCGTACCGGATTTTCGGGAAAATTCATTGCAAGGAAAAGAGGTTAGCGGTTTTCCACAGGAACGATCGTACCGGTTTGGGTTGGTTCCCGGCCGGGCCGGAAGGAAGCTCCGGTTTCATTGTCGCAGGCGGAGTCAATGGGGCGGTCGGGTGGGGTGGGGATAAGTGGAATGGATTGATGAAGATAATAGGCGAAAAAGTTGCGAATGTTAAAATTCGCCCGCCCGCGACCAGGAGCGTGCCACGGCGGTGCGGTTCAGCGGGCGTCGCCCACGCCCCTGCGGGTCGCCTGGCGCAGGCGCGTTTATGGGAGCGATCAGCGCCCGATAGCGGCAACCCCCGTATTATGATGTATCTATGCTCCGGTACCACATTGCGTTCTACCTCCCGCGCGCGCCCGGCGAAATGGTCGTCGCGGAGGCGCTCGATTTTCCCGGTGCAGTGACGCAGGGCTTCGACCTGCCGGACGCACGCCTGATGGTTGCCAGTGCTCTCGAAGACCTCGCTCAGGCACTGATCGAGGAGGGGAAGCCGCTCCCCGTACCGTCGGAGGCGCGCACAGTCCCGAGGCTGATCTAGTCGAACTGGCGCCGCTCTCCGTCCGCGCCGGAACCGCGCCGAGGTGAAACGGCGCGAACTGCTGGACCACCTCCACCGGCACGGATGCAGTCTCTCCCGAGAAGGTGGGCGTCACTCGATTTTGCCAAATCCCACGACGGGCGCGAAAGCCCCAGTTCCGCGCCATGCCGAAATTGACAATCGCCTCGCTCGAAAGATCTGCGATCAACTTGGTATTCGGTCGATACGCTGATCCAGGCGCGTTTACGGGGAGGAATGCGACTTGCGAGGAACTCCGCTAATATGAAATCGAAGGTGAATTCCGATGCGGTTTGAACGAATCACGGTAAATCCCGCCATCGCTACTGGGAAGCCCTGTATACGTGGCTTGCGCTTTCCGGTGTCGCGATTGTTGGGCCTGCTCGCGGCAGGGGAGACGCGTGAATCGATTCTGAGAGCTTATCCATACCTGGAGACTGCGGATATCGACGAGGCCCTCCGGTACGCGGCGTTCCTTGCCGAAGACGAAACAGTGGAACTTGCGGAGTGAAATTCCTCGTGGACATGGCCTTGTCGCCGGATCTGGCGATCTGGCTGCGGTCTCAAGGACACGATGCAGTTCATGCCAGCGACTTAGCGCTGAATCGCGCCGCGGACACGCAAATCCTCTCAAATAGCGTTGGACGGCAAGCGTGTTGTAATTTCGGCCGACCTGGACTTCCCCAGGCTCCTCGCGCTGGCTGGAGCGGCCGGCCCGGGTCTAATCCTTCTCCGGAGCGGCAACTACAGCGAAGCCGAAAGCCTGGAATGCGTCCGGCGCGTACTGATGTCCGTGGCCGCTGAGGACCTTCCAAGATCTATTGTTGTCGTCGACCACAAGAGCGTTCGGCGCCGGTTGCTCCCGATCTAGTTCTGCCGGATCTAGGGATCGAAGGGCGTTTCTCAGGAGCCATGCTGTCCAATAACCGCCGATGGGCGTTCGGCCGGTGAAGCAGAACCTTCGTTGGATGCAGCTTCAGACTTGGATTGCCTCATGTTCTGTTCGAGCGTCAGCGCCCCTTTCCCCAAGCCTTCAGCAGGAGAGCACGCCGAGGCGATCAAGCTGCGGTAATCTCTCCTCGGAGGCGTACCTGCCATCAACTGAAGGGGCCCGGGTCGTCTTCCCCATTCGCCACATCAAGCACGGTATCTGAGATGATTGAAGTTTCGATGCGGCAGGAGACAAAGACGTGCGCGTTGCTTGCTGCCAATTTCATTTTCGTCTGGCTGCCGGCAGAAGGATTTCGTCTCGCTCATGGCAATTAAAAAATCGGACCTTTACTCTTCACTCTGGGCCTCCTGCGATGAATTGCGCGGCGGCATGGACGCCAGTCAGTACAAAGATTACGTCCTGTTCATGCTGTTCATCAAATACATCTCCGATAAATACGGCAACTCCGATGATTTCGCCCCTCCGGTCACAATT
>Ga0182030_10017964_pt1 | contig 13607 bp, 11 predicted proteins | sample 812S3MmetaG_FD_121299 | JGI IMG/M metagenome (GOLD analysis project Ga0182030, IMG submission 121299) | Permafrost microbial communities from Stordalen Mire, Sweden - 812S3M metaG (Illumina Assembly) | ecosystem: Environmental > Terrestrial > Soil > Wetlands > Permafrost | place: Sweden... | reverse complement strand
GTTCTCTGTTCGCAACACTGCGACTGCGGGCAAATCAAAAAGCACAATCCTCTCAAACTCCTTGACTAACTCCCGACATTCCTCACATTCACTGAGATGACCTTCCAGAAAGATTTTGTCTTCGCGTGAGAGCTCGCCGAGCACAGATAAACAGCAAAGCTCTTCGAGCATTTCTCGATTCGGATGATTTCGTGAGAGACTTTCATGTTTGATTTTCATCGCCTATAGGTCCGTTCCAAGAATGAGCGATTTGGCAGCAACCTCAGAGACATTTCTGGCCGGTCTACGCTCATCCTCCTTCGCGGGGAGAGCGCGAGACGCCAACAATTGCAGTCGAAGTGCCTTCAGCCCGCGATAATAGATGTTTCTCGTATTCGCCAGAGACTGCTTTAGAAGGGCCGCAGTCTCCACTAGGGTATATCCATCGAAATGAATAAGCTCAACAGTCCTTCGTTGACGGGGATTCAACACTGCCAGGCATTCTTCAACGAATGCAGCTCGTTCTAGTACGCCTTGAGATGCTCCAAATCTAAGCATCCCGGATTCGAATTCCGAGAGCTCATCGAGATTTGTTAGCTCTCTGGTTTGAATATAGCGCCGCTTGATTAGCGCTTTAAAGTGAGCAAACTGGGCAATCCAGGTTTTCACCGATCCACGGGTCGAATCGTAACTGTTCCTCTGAAGAAAAATCGTCAAAAAAACTTCTTGAACTAAGTCTTCAGCATCTGTGCGCTGACGCAGTATCTTCCACGCTATTGTGAATACCAGCTTCCAATACCGCGCAAACAGGATTTCGAAGCATTTATCACAACCATCTTGTAATGATTGAATCAACACAACATCATCGGCAAGGTCCCGCTGAATATGCTCAGGTAAACAGGTATGCCGAGATGTTTCGCCGATGAGCATTTCAAGGTTGGGTGCGAGTGTATTCTTGGTGATGCGAGACTTGCAACGAAATTCTTGCATGAAACAAATGGACCTCCCCAATGGAAAAAACTCGAATTGAGAGAGAATAATTGCGAGATTGAATGCAATCCTTCAGGGATGCAGTGCGAACCCTCCGATGGGGAGATTCCCGAAGATTTCCTGAGCCGCTCCTTTGGCGCGCGGCAGTTTCGCCCGTTTTGTTTTGGTAAGTTCGATTACGCGAATAGACTCCTCAATCTTCTTAAGTCCCAACTTCGGACCTTAGGTCGCGCGGCTTACTGTTCACTTCGGACCTGATTGGCCCCCGTACCTACTTTGGTGTCAAGAGGGTGCCCTAGTTGAGATTCAGATGAGACGCATTCACCCAATCGGCAGCACCGTTCTTTCATATACTTCGTTCAGTACTTCGGCCATGGCCAGACAAATCGCACTGAACCCGCATGCGATCCCTTCCACGCCAGCAATTCTTCCCATCAGTGGCGAACCAGCCCATTCCGCCGCCGCCAGCAGGAAGAAAAGCACCGTCAAGGATAGAAAGACCGTTTGCAGACATCGATTCTCCCGCAATGTACCAAAGAACATGCATAGCGTGAAAAATCCCCAAAGGAACAAGTACCAGCCCATAAACGCGGCTGGCGTCGCATCAGCCCATCCAAACTTCGCAGCGAGAATCAAGCCCACCAGAGTCAACCAGAACGCTCCGTAAGATGCGAACGCAGTTGCGGCAAAGGTATTGCCTCGTTTGTACTCGAGCAGTCCCGCCAAGATTTGAATGATGCCGCCATAGAAAACACCCATTAACAGAACCATCGCGCCGAGCGGAAAAAAGCCCGCATTGTGGATATTCAGTAGAACAGTTGTCATACCAAAACCCATTAATCCGAGCGGGGCCGGGTTTGCTGTCTTCTCCATCGCGCACTCCATTTCGCAGCTCATGCGTCTGGTTTTGTTGAATTCATCTGAGGCGGCCATATATTTCCAAAGTAGCCGCCCCTGTGCTGCAAATGCGGGACTGATTGCGCCTCCCACTGCGGAGTTTGATCTGTCCGAAGATAAAGTCTCTGCGTTCATGTTCCTAGATAAGGCGCCGAGTGATCTAATTCCCCGCCTAACTTTTCTTGAACATCGCTTTGGCTTACTTCCATGTTGAGAAGTTCATCTCGTAGAATTTCAGGTCCGACAACCGTGTTTCGGTTTCCTGCGAAATGAAGCCGATTCTTCCCGATGGACTTTCAACGAAGAATGACTGCATGAGGAGATCATCAATGTAGAGCTCCAGTTGGCCGCCCCGGACCCACAGCCGAAAAGTGTGATCTTTATCGTTGTCCAGTCCAGTAACCGTAGCGCTGTTTCTGCCTGTCACATCCAAAGAATCGAAATGAAATTCCGTATCAAGGCGAAGCTTTCCGATAAGGGATTCCCGCCACTGCGGCTCCCCGACTTCTAGCATGACGGCGGTTCCACGTCCCTCCTCTGATCCTTCTATGTAGAATCCCGCATAGGTCTTGTGACCGTCCTGAACCCTAGAATTCAAGGAGCGCGCTCTGATATGGCCCTCGATGATCAGACCCGTATCCAAATCGAAGTAATGATTCAACATCACAACGCCTTTGCGCGTCTCCCTTGAATCAAGCCAGGTGAAGGGACGCCAGCTCTTATCCGTATGTACAACCAGAGAGTCGTGTTCCGTAGCAACGCGGATTATCGGATTCGAGTCTGTTTGCCCTGGCGGGAACACTACTGTGCTTTGACTTAGATCGACGTTTACCTCGCTGCCCTTGGCAAGGTCGTTCTGCTTCCAATAAGCAAGATGGAGATGTCCTTGACCATCCACAGTCGCCTTGCGCATGGGGAGGAACCATACTCCGTGACCCTCCGTTCCAAATGATGACATGAACGTGAACGGATCACTGACGAGATTATCGGGGCTGTCTTTCACGAATGCTGCGAGTATATGAATGTAGTAATCGCCATCTATCCCGGAAGTTCCGGTCAACCGATAGGCGGGTATATCCGGACGAAACGGCCCCGTAGGAGAATCGGCAATGTATGTATAGACCCCGTATCCGTTAAATCCATAATGATTTACATTGCCGCCGAGCAAGTAATACTTGTCGCCGAACTTTTTGATACCGCCCACTTCCAATGTCGGAATCTTAAAATCGGCAAGAATTTCGGGGGCTTTGATTGGGTGATAGTGAATACCATCGGGCGACTCCATCATCCCGAATCCACCATGATCGACTGGATCGGCGACCATATACCCCAAATAACCCGCATCGGGGTTCGCCTCGTCCTTAGGGATCATGAACATGTGATCCCATCGGCCATCTGCGCGATAGAAATCAGAATCGATGGGAACCTCGTAGAGATGCTTCCAATGGATCAAATCGTCTGACTCATAGAAGCGCAAAAGATTATTGTTCGTGCCCTGGTCTGTAAAGGCGCCGAAATCCATGATGTACCGGTCACCCACCTTAGCAATGTATTGCTTCCAGACCCGATTGTTTTTGAAACCCTCTGACTTGAGCACGACTCCGTAGTCCGTCCAATGAACTCCATCTTGCGACGTTGCCAGCCAGACACTCTCACCTCCGTACATCGAAAACATGAAGTATTTACCGTTTTCGTAGATGACCGAAGGGTCCCAGAAGAATCCCTTACCGGGTTGGTAGACAAATCCATTGTGATCCGATACTCGCGTTTGCGGCCGAAGGCCGGGAGGCTGGCTCATGGCTGTCTTCACAGCGCAAAGCTGAGCCAAAAACAAAACGACCAAAAGAAAATTACTCCGCAATGCACATCTCATTGCAAGATCCTCGTGAAAAGAACTTCAAATTGCGATGTTTCGTCGTCTAACTGCCGCTCCTGCGAACAGTTCGAGCGACTCAACCGATCTTGCCCTTTTCCATCTCTAGCTGCGTCAACCGATCTCCCGTGAAGTTCGTCGAAAACACAATCAAGGCGCTTCTTGAAACACGGTGACTGGGTGAGATTTCCTTTGCGCTTCTGTGGCAAATGAGGTGCCGCCCAGTTCTGTTACGAGCGATTCAATTGGAGGTTTATTCTCGCGAAGGAATGCTAGGAACTGGAAGAGTCACTGTCAAGACGATCTGTAAACTAGTTGACTATACAATCGACCAGGCTAGATCAGAAGGCCTTCCCGCGCTTGCGGCGTACGCGCGCCGCTTGTCGCGCGAAACTGGCAGGGTGTTAAGGTCACGCTATCTACGAGATCGCCAATCAGCCGGATGATGTAATCGCTTAGGCGACCAAAGACTTCGCCTTTCGCATCATCGCTACGATCATCGATTCCACACTGAAGCGCTTCTTCCGCATCATTCCCGTCCTCAGATTTAGCCAGGCCTAACACCAGGCTGCTAATTCAGGGATAACGAGGCCAATCAGGTGGATCCTTCGGAATTATTCACCGAGCTAACCTGAACTCGGTGGTTGCTTAGCTGGTGGAATGCTCGCATTCATGTCAAGTGCGTGGTTCCAGATGCACGAGCTCTCAAATCCGGCGGCTGTCGGCGTTCTTAGCGGTGCGAAGGCGATCAATCACCCTTGCAATTGCTTCGCATACCTCCCTGGATTCCGCAAGCTACTCTTAGTTATACAAGAATGCATTTAGCAGCCCATCCCAGACTTACAGCTCGGCATGATCCATGACATCCACATTTTGGCACATCGGGAAACAGTCGTGAGCGGTTCTGGCAAGAAACGCAGGTATTTCAAGTCATCTATTCCAACGACCCGAAGGTCTTCAGGTATCCGTTGGCCAATCGCATTTGGATTTATGAGTGAGCCAAACACGCTCACCATGGTCTCGCCGGAGTTCGTGGCAAGCAATGTACACGCGCACCCGGGCCGGACAAATTTCCATGCTAGCATTTGCTGTGAGTTCCTTTTGGATTGGGAATGAGACATGACTGGTGGGGCAACAGATGAAAATTGGAATTAGCGCATTTGCATGGACCGCGCAATTCGGTCGGTCGCACCTCAGTCTATTGCCGGAAATCAAAAAGATCGGCTTGGATGCTGTCGAAGTCCCGATGTTCGATCCGATCGCGCTTCCGATTTCAGATATCAGGGAGGCATTCGTCGCGCATGCATTGGAGTGCACGGTGTGCGCCATTCTTCCCAAGCCGTTCAACCCAATAAGCCCCCATTCGGAGACAAGAAAGAGGGCAATTGAGCATTTGGTTCGGTGTGTTGAAGCTTCGGCTGCGATGGGCGCCAAGGTGATGGGTGGCCCTCTTTTCGCTCCCATTGGTTATCTACCCAGACACCGTCCGACGAGAGCGGAATGGACCTGGGCTATTGAAGCGTTTGAGGCTCTGGAAGATATCCTCGAGGCAAATGACATGACACTCTCGATAGAGCCAGTTAACCGTTCAGAGACGTTTTTCCTTCGGACTGCGGCGGAGGCGAAGCAGTTATGCGAATCCATAGGGAATCCTCGGATCGGCGTCACGATCGACACTTTTCATGCAAACATCGAAGAACTAAGTATCCCTGATGCGGTTCGCTTGTTAGGCCCTCATCTCAAGCATGTCCACGCGAGTGAGAACGATCGGGGTCCCCTGGGCCGCGGGCATGTTCCCTTTGTAGAAATCGTTTCGACCCTCAAGGAGGTTGGATATTCAGGGTATTTGATGATCGAAGGATTTGGTTACGCCCCAAAAGAAAAGAGCGCTCCTGGCAAGCTCTGGGCGCAACGAGAAGTCTCACCCGAGTACCTTGCGTCAAATGGCCTACAGTTCCTCGCTAAGCTTCTATCAACACTGGACTCTTAAAGTCGTGTTACGTTCATCGCAGGTTCGAATAGCGGCGACGACAGCAGTGCATAGTTCGATGGTCCAGTTCCTCAAGGACAAGCGTCCACAACTACACATTTCAAAGGCACTAGCCTCCAGATTTGGGCAAACGACTTCCCGGATCTATCAGTACGCTAGTCTTGGCATCATACCGATGATCCCGCGCACGATTTCAGTTTCCGCGCAGCCCGGCTGCAAGCGTGACGAAAGCACCTCAAAAGTGTAGTGACCAAAGGAAGCGTCATCCGGAATGTAACCCGATCTCGCCATTCCGTTTGTCAGCGTGGCCATCATCGTCTTTGCGTAGGGTGATTCCGATTTCAGCCGCTGTGCTATGAGGTTATACACTTCTCCGTCGACCGCGCCTATTGCAATATCGTCGAGCATTAACAATCCGAGATTAATTTGAATTGGTGGACCATCCTTATATGTTCCTTCAGATCCGCCTCGCCCTTCGTTGGTGCGTTCGCGTCCGGGACAGGTAATCGTTTGCGTCTTCCCAAGAATTCGCCCATCCGCTTCTGCGTTGTTCGTTTCCCGCGCGATCCGAAGAACCTCCTCTCCTAGCATTTGCCCCATAGAAGTAATCATCTCTTTTTGCTCATTCATCAATCGAATTACTTCGGGGTTACTCCGATCCATACCCTGACCTCCAGGCGGCATCGCGTTGCTGATATCTTTTCCCTGTTTCGCGTAATCTTCTATTCGGATCTTGCGCAAATCGAATGTCTGCTGAAAGTAGATCGGATTCTGATCGCCTGCCGCACCTTCTGACCACAATGCGACGACCTTGTCATCAAAATGGCTTTCAATATATTCCGAGGTGGCTCCCGGCACATCGCCGCTCACAAGGTCTAATACTCCAGTAATCACCGCATGCATCGCGTAGTTGTAATAAACCGCGATAGGATCACCGCTCAGCGATTCGAACTTGATGACGGCCAGAGTTTTATCTGAGAGGCCGCCATAGTTAGCTCCCTCCCACCAGCGACGGGTGACTGGATCGATCGTGTCTCGCTGGACGTTCAGGTAAGAGACACCGGTACCGAAGCTGATTCGCGCAGGTTGAAGTTTGTCCTTCGCGATCTTCACCGATTCAAAGACGTGGTTCTCGTATTCTGTGATGCGGATTGTGTCTGTTGGTTCAGAGTTGGCTCTCGGCCTGGGAAACATTGGGAACACCCCCGGTACGCTGTGGCTATGCGTAGCCGTGATCAAGATATTTGCAGACGGGATCCCAAGTTCCTTCTCAGCTCGACTGCTTACCGCCTTCCACACGTCGTTTGGAATGATTCCGGCGTCTAAGGTGATCAATGCAGCGCTTGTGTGCCCGTTATCGATCACAATTGCCCTTGAGTAGACCTTGTCGAGCACACCAAGGATCTGCTTGGGCAGTTCAATCGCGCTCGGGGTGATGTCGACTTTCGCGGCTCCAACTCGAAATGGTCCCGCCGGAACTGTCTGACAGAACAGGCCGCGCGCTGCGGCAACGACCAAAACGCAGGCAAACGTCACCATCTTCAACTGCATTGTCTTAAGCTCCTTGAAACAGTCGTCTCGGGATAAGTCCGCACGATGCGCTCCAGATGACGTCTAACTTTTCCATTCCCAGTCAACTTAACGGACAACCCGGTAGGTCTTGTCTACAATTCGCGGCGATCTACAACGGAAATTTGTCTCGGCTGATTTGACGAAGTCGACTTCCGTTTAGATCGATATGGACCATAATCGATTTGGACTGAAACTGTAAATCCTAATTCCCGCCGTCTCTCAATAAAGCTGTATAGGGAAGCACAAAACAATTCCCGGCATTGAACCCCTAGGCTCCTATAAATGAGCAGCTAAGTGCGTCGCGTGCATTCGAGAGATTCTGAAGCGCCAGATCCAATACGCCACGATCGATAACGTAGCGCTGCTTCGTCAATCACCTCGTGGAAAACTTTGCTGGAGGCTAAATGGTATTTCGTGGAACGCAGTGAATGACAGCTCCTCAGTATGATTTCCTGAAACCCTTGGCGCGAGTCGGATGCGCCATCGCGATCAGCATCATTTGGCCGGGTGAACGAGTCCAGAAGTGAGCAGAAACACATATGGTATATACAACTTTCTACTCCTAATCTATCGATTCAGAGACTGCCGCGGATAGAATTGCTTCGTCTATGCATACTCTGCGACTGTGCAGCGCCCTAAGATTTCACTGGCTGAGAAGTCTGGAGGAAGCGAGGTATGCGCACGTCTGATTCTTTCATCTCGGCTTCATCGGGTACCGGTCTTTCCTCTTGTGCGGTTCGCCTGCAAAAGGGTCGTCACACGGAGGTCGTCGATGAAGAATAAAGTCCAACTCATTGCTTACGTTGACCGAATTACGGGAGGCGGAGTCCAGGATCTCCAGCACCTTTTGGAAGGATCTTTTTCCCAGTTATTTGGTGGCATACATCTGCTACCGTTCTTTCACCCGATCGACGGCTCGGATGCAGGCTTTGATCCGATAGACCATACGCAGGTCGACACTCGTCTAGGCACATGGGACGATCTACGGATGCTCGCTTCATCTATTGATGTTATGGCGGACGTGATCGTCAATCACGCTTCCAGCATGTCGCCACAATTCCTGGATTACTCTCTTCAAGGCCGCGATTCACCGTATGCCGGATTGTTTCTGACCTTCGATCGTGTATTTCCGGGGGGCGCTTCCGAGGCCGATCTTCTCCGGATCTATCGCCCGCGACCGGGATTGCCCTTCAAGTACTCGACATTGGCGAATGGCGAAAAGCGCCTGTTCTGGACCACATTTACTCATCAACAAATAGACATCGATGTCACCCATCCACAAGGCAACGCATACCTAAACGCGATTCTCGAGCGATTCAGCCAGGTCGGCATTCGAGCTATCCGGTTGGATGCAGTTGGATACGCGATCAAGAAATCTGGCACCAATTGCTTCATGCTCCCCGAAACCTTTAGGTTCATTGAAGAATTAACAACTCGAGCGCATAGGCTTGGAATGGAAGTTCTTGTTGAGGTCCACTGCTATTACAAGCAGCAAGTGGACATTGCTCTTCACGTGGACTGGGTCTATGACTTCGCACTCCCCCCGCTCGTTCTCCATGCACTTATCAATGCCGACGCAAAACCCCTCGTGCGTTGGTTGGGAATTCGTCCGAACAACGCAATCACGGTCCTAGACACCCACGACGGAATTGGAGTGATCGACGTTGGCGCCGATGCAATTGGGAACCCAGGACTACTGGAGCCCTCAGAGATTATTGATCTGGTAGACACGATTCACCGCCGGAGCAACGGCCAAAGCACAAAGGCGACCGGCGAAGCGGCAAACAACTTGGATTTGTACCAGGTCAACTGCACCTACCTTGACGCGCTTGGAAATGACCCAGTTCTATATCTCATAGCACGCGCAATTCAGTTCTTTGTACCTGGAATTCCACAGATCTACTACGTGGGCTTATTTGGCGGGACAAACGATATGGAGTTGCTTGCGCGCAGCGGAGTGGGCCGCGACATCAATCGTCATCACTTCACGATGGAAGAAGTGGAGTCGTCACTGAAGCGCCCAATGGTCCAGCGCCTTCTGGAACTGATCTGTCTCCGAAACTCACATCCCGCATTTAATGGCGAGTGCATCGTCGAATCTACTTCGCGAGATGTCCTCTCTATCGCTTGGGAACTTGAAGGTGATTGGATCACCCTAAATGTCGATCTGTCTCGGCCTTGCGCGATTATCGAACATTCAATCGATCAGATCAGGCGAGGCGCAACCTTCCGAATTGAATAGAGTTCTAGCCCTATGACGGACAAAGACAAATGACAAACGGCAACCATAGCACAAATACGATTGTTATAAAGTCGCTCACATTCATGATGTTTATGATGTTTGCCATGACGACGGACTCCGTTGGTGTGATCATACCCGAAGTAATCAAGACGTTTCATCTCAGCATGACGGCGGCGGGTGCCTTCCATTACGCGAACATGTCCGCCATTGCGGGCGCGGCGATCACGCTTGGATTTCTCGCGGATCTAATCGGTCGAAAGCGAACGATCGTCCTTGGACTAATTATGTTCGCGCTGAATTCGTACCTGTTCTCCGTCGTGAATTCCTACTCTGCGTTTATCCTTTTACTGGTCATCTCTGGAGCCGCCATCGGAATTTTCAAGACTGGTGCTTTGGCATTGGTCGGGGACATTTCCAATTCGACATCGGAACACACGTCGACCATGAATCTCGTTGAAGGGTTTTTCGCTGTGGGCGCAATTATCGGACCAGCAATCGTTGCACGCCTTTTAATGGGAGGCATCTCTTGGAAGTGGTTGTATGTAATCGCCGGGACTATATGTGTTTTTCTGATTGCCGCTGCGTCCCTGGCGCACTATCCGCACACAATTGGGACCTCTGCTGAACGCGTGAAACTTCCGCGGACCCTGCATCTCCTCAAAAACCCATATGCACTTGGCTTCTCTCTGGCGTGCTTTCTGTATGTCTCCGTTGAGTGCGCAGTCTACGTCTGGTTGCCAACTTATCTCTTAAGTCACAAGCCTTCATCGGCATTCATGGCGGCCTACGTAGTGTCGTTCTTCTTCATTCTTCGCGCGTGCGGTCGCTTTCTGGGCGCTTGGGTATTGGAGCGGTGGAGTTGGACCAGCGTCCTCTTACTCTTTAGTGGCGCAATCTTGATCTGCTTCTTAGGTGCGATGTATGGCGGACCCGACGCAACAGTTTATCTCCTGGCGCTCTCCGGCGTGTTTATGTCCGTCATCTATCCGACACTAAATTCGAAGGGAATTAGCTGCTTCCCAAAAGCCGAACATGGAGCAATCGCCGGAATTCTTCTGTTCTTCACCTGTGGTGGAGCAGCCCTTGGCCCATTGGCCATGGGGGCTGTGAGCGACATTTTCGGCGGGCTGCGCGCCGGGTTCGTCCTTGCTACAGCCTTTTCAGCGCTACTCTTCCTAGGTCTTCTCTATAACTGGGCCGCGAATCCAACGCGCGAGATCCTTAAGCAATCAGACGCAACGGAATATGGAATCTTCCAGGAAAAACCCATCTGACCTCAGTTCAAACCTCCCTCTGTCGAGGTTGACCGAATCAGCCCTGTCAAAGCTAGTTTTGTTTCGGTGCTCGGAGACCAGCTTGATCATTCAAGCCACTACGGTGCCCCTCTCAGGACAGTTAAGGGAACTGAATCTGCCATAGCTTTATAGCCAGCGGGGTTTGGGTGAATGTGATCACCTGAATCATACACTGCACGCAAGCGTGACGGATGCTCAGGATCTCGGACCAGCTCATCAAAATCAAGAATGCGATCGAACGCGTTTGCAGTGCGAATCCATTGGTTCACCGCCTGGCGAACTGTCTCTCCATCAGGCCCATACGAATTGGTTCCTTCGAAGGGCATTATTGTGGCCCCAAAAACTCTGATCCCATGTTCATGTGCGCGTGCGATGATCTGTTGAAGGCCCACAATGATTTCGCCGGCGGAAACCAGCTCAGACGCAAAAACATTCTCTTTGACATTGGGTATCTTCAGTTCGGCCATCCTGACTCGCGGGAAACCTATGTCGTTAATGCCTTCGAGAATGATCAGGTTGGTGACACCGGGAAGGGACAAGACGTCCTTATCGAAACGGGCTAGGGCGCTAATTCCAGCGCCATCGTGCAGTACCCGGTTTCCACCGATTCCCTCGTTTACAACGGCAATCTGTCGACCTGCTAGCTCACTAGATAGCCGCTCTGCTAGCTGATCGGGGTAGTCCGAGTATGGAGATTTTGTATTATTTGAACCCTCGGTGATCGAATCCCCAAATGCGACAGTGGTTGTCGAGTCGTTCGGTACCCACATTTCGACGCCTGAGAGAAAATACCACGCGGCCTTCTTCTCTGAATTCGGCAACTCCGGCTGAGATGTCAGATCGCCAGGACCGGAAACGTACGAATCGTGCGGCGAACCCCTATGCCAGTTCGAAATTTGCGTGCTCGACGGTAAATATATGCTGATCGAAATCTCAGACAGCGGCTTCACTGGAACGTCGATTGGATCGCTGATAACTGGAGCACCTGCGGGAATGCTGATTTTGGGGTTTCCGCCAAACGTTAAGACACGATCTGTCGCTGGCAGAATCTTCGATTCTTTATCAGCCAAAGCAATGTGCGCTGCACCTATCGACAATGCAGATGTGCCAAAGGCATTGGAAAGTCGAACACGGAGACGATTGCCGCCTATGGTGCTCCGTATCACCATTCGAATCGTCTTGTCTGCGAAAGGAGGATCGGGTGGAATCGGAATAAATTTAAAGGGGGTATAGTCAGAGGCACCCCACCCAGTCACCCAATGGCTGCTCATATCGGTGCCCTGCGCTGCAGACCCTGCGATTAAGACTAGGCAGAGGACAAAAAACAGCAATGGACGAGTTATTCGTTTTCTCCTCAAAACCAGTTCCCTTCTGCATAAGCGACCCAGCAGATCCGTTGAGGCTTGCGTGTCCGTCCCTCTTGTGGGTCGTCTATTTGCGACTCAATTGTTGTATTTAACAACCATTAGCGTCAATCGTATTTCGTTGATATGTTGTATAGACAATTTTCCGCAAGGATAGGAACAGACTTTCTGTGCCTTTGAATTGGCGAAGAAGAGTCTAAGATCGGAGTTAATTGCAATCTAGTACAAGAGCGATCGTTCTTTTCGCCGCGCCAATGACTGTTTTCGTCATCAGTTCATTTGGGGAGAGTTCTGAGATGCCCGTGCTCTCCGAAAACAAATCACGGGTGCTTGCCTCACTCGGTTGACAAACGCTATCACATATAACCAGTCTCCGAAATGGCCGAAGTGACCTTGCCCCCGCAAAACGTATCCCTTAGCTAACTGCTTTAATGGCGAAAGGGAAACGACGATGAGGAATAGGAAGCGAGGCAGGTACACGCTTGAGTTTAAGCAGGAGGCGGTCCGGCTTGTGGAGTCAGGCCAGACGCTGGCGGCAGCGGCACGGAGCCTTGGAGTGGTTGAGCAGACCCTTAGCAATTGGGTGAAGTTGCATCGAGCCGGAAAGCTAACAGGGGTCATCGGGAAAAGCGCCGTGACTGCGGAGCAGATGGAGATCAGCCGTTTGCGGGCTGAACTGGCTCGTGTGACGATGGAGCGCGACATCCTGGGAAAAGCGACGGCATTCTTCGCAAAGGGCCAGAAGTGAAGTATGCCTTTATTCAACGTCACAAGCGGATCTGGCCGATCCGGGTGCAATGCCGCGTGCTCGGCGTAAGCGTATCCGGATATCACCAACACCTGGCGCGTCGCAGGGAGATAGCCCGACGTCGGCATCTGAGCGACGAGGCACTGCTGGCACACATTCGTGCGGCATATGCAGAAAACCGCGGAGCCTACGGCTGGCCGCGCATCTGGCGGCAGCTTCGAGCTCAAGGCATTCGCGTGGGCAAGCAGCGTGTGCAACGGCTGATGCAGCAGCACGGCATTCGCGCCCGTGGCAAGCGGCGTTTTCGCGTCACAACTACCGACAGCCGGCACGATTTTCCGATTGCGCCGAACCTTCTGAATCGCAACTTCACCCCGGCCGCGCCCAACCAGGCGTGGGCCGGCGACATCACTTACATTGCTACCCAGGAAGGCTGGTTGTTTCTGGCTGTAGTGATCGATCTGTTCAGTCGCCGTGTAGTGGGCTGGTCGATGCAATCCGATATGCGGCGCAACCTGGTCATCGATGCATTGGAGATGGCCTGGTTCCAACGCCGTCCCGATCAAAACAACAAGCTGATCTTCCACAGCGATCGCGGCAGCCAGTACGCCAGCGACGACTTCAACAAAGTGCTCAAAGAGTATGCCATCACGCCCT
>Ga0182030_10017963_pt1 | contig 13607 bp, 11 predicted proteins | sample 812S3MmetaG_FD_121299 | JGI IMG/M metagenome (GOLD analysis project Ga0182030, IMG submission 121299) | Permafrost microbial communities from Stordalen Mire, Sweden - 812S3M metaG (Illumina Assembly) | ecosystem: Environmental > Terrestrial > Soil > Wetlands > Permafrost | place: Sweden... | reverse complement strand
TCGACCGTCGCCTCCTGAATATCGCCAAACAACTCGATCACATCACCATAGCCGAAAAATGAGGAAAGATTGGCCGGTCAAGTTGTAGACAGTGGTGTTGCCACGCCGAGGTTGGCGGCTCTCCGGGAACCATCTCCGGGCCAAGGCTGGATCGGCAAAGCAAAAGCGGGTGTGTCGGAAGCCCATTTTGCCTCACGGCCCACGGCGTGGATTTCGTCTCCGGACAGCCCGCGGCCAAACCGGTTACCCGAAGATCCGAAGCACGATAAGCCTGCACACGAATTCAGTTTCCCCGTTATCGGCGGCCATGGGCAGGTCGTCAGAATGGGAGCGTTCAGATGAACGCCATTATTTTGCTGTCCCGGAGTATGCTAGCTTAAGGATGTAAATTGTGTGTAATTTGCGCGGAAGGCAGCTTTCGCTTCGCGCACGCCCCCCTGATCACTACACGCCGGGCTAGCCGGGGCATCCCGATCCTGCCGTCTGGAGGATAGCGGCATTTGGCTATGATCGGCGCCGGTGGGAGAGATGCTTCAGCCACTGTGTTTGGCAGCAGCGTTTCTGCCTGGTCTGGCTCGGAAGATTCTTTCGGCGACAGACGATTACCGATGAAAGAGGAGATGAATGGCGTTGAAATCAAGTCTTCACGCATGCGTCCGATCCGTTGTGTACGCTCTGTTGGGAGTCTGTCTGTTTCCTTGCTGCATCGTGGCCCAATCGATTGCTCTGTTACACAAACCGTACGTCGAGAGCTTTGTCGGCAAACCGAAGGTATCGGGTAATCTGCTGGTCGGCTTGCGATCCGGCGAGGCCGCCGGGAGCTTCAACCCGAAAGCCGTCGGACTGTATGTTACGCCGAAGGTTGGAGGGCGCTCGGCCTGTGTGGACATCTCCAGTCGCGACGGCCGCTACTACGCGCAGAATACGTACGGCATGCCAACCGCTTCAGGCAACTTCGCGCCGTTCGATGCCGATACGAAATACTCCGAGCAACTGTCGCATTATGACCTGAAGGACATTGCGGTAACCGTGCGACTCGTCGGCGATTGCAATGCGCCCGATGAGGGCGAAATTATCCCGGCCGTCGTCGGCACGCAATCCAGACCTCCGGCTAGTTCGCTGCGGAATCGCTCGCTCCTGGCGTTTGTGAATGCCGAGCCGGACCGGCTGAAGGTGGTCCTGCTCAGGAATGGGATCGAAGTTTCGGCTGCGGAATGCAAGTCTGACCCGACCGCAGTACAGATCGCATTCACTTCATCGTGCGAATTCAAGGAGAACGATGGGTTGGCACCCGGAAGCTACGACCTTCTCATTCGCGTGCGGGAAAGGTTTGCATGGCGGGATTCTCATTTCTCCGTCCAGCTTCCATAGCCATGAAGTTCCCAGCACTATCGAGATTTTGCGTTCGGGCCAGGGACTCGGTGCGGAGCTTCCTCAAACGACCCACCGGGATAAGCGAACACATGCACCACGTGTGGTTTGCGCTCATCGTGATGGCCGTGTCAGCCATTTGTCTACTCATCGGTTTCGATTTCGTCTCCTCGCGCGTGCAAAGTATCTCGCAAGTCTCCGCGCTGACCGAGCGCGTCGAGTTTATGGTGACGCAGCCGCATCTCGCCGCGATTCCCGTACGCCAGATGCGCATCGGGACCGGCGAGCCGGCTCTCGACGGCAAGTGCATCGAGGGCCTTATCGTTCCCGGACTCCATGCAAATGTCATTTATGGCAGAGTCGGCTACGGGCCACTCTCGATCCGGATCGTTCCACCGGATGCGGATCGCCCGAACACGATCGCCGGTGAATTCGAGCCCGCCGGCGGCGGCAGGCCATTGGCGCTGAAAGGCAGCACCTATGTCGAGACGGATTCGGGTTGCGGGCGGGTCCCATCGAAAGCGCCAAGTTCCGTCGCCCCGCCGTTCGACAACCCGCCGCCAATGCCGATCTGGGGGCTGGCAAGAATCGGTTCCGAGTTCAAAGGGGTTGAGAGTTCCGACCCGGAGCCAAGACTCCTGCTCGCCGGACAAATGAAGGTTTCAGCCAAAGCTATCGAGATTCTCCCGAGTTTGCTGGATCTGCGCGCAACACTCTATCCGATGACCGTGCTCGATCTCCCTGTGGGATCGCGGCTGGAAACCTACACCTCCCAGCCGAGGAGCTCGCCGGACGCGGACGGGCCAGACAAGAATGGTCCTGCGTTTGTGCCGAACTGGTGGGGAACGGCGTATGCCGATAGTCAGAGGCCCGCGTTAAGTCTGGAAGTGGCAACCGATACTCCCAAGCTCGCTCTCTACCGGCCGAACGGGCACGATCCGGACGTGATCGAGGTGTCGCGGATGAACCAGGTATTCGAAGATCCGAACCTGATCAAGCTGTACAAGCTGCTTGCGGTTTTCGCAATCGCGGCCGCGGCGCTCAAATGGCGTCTGGAGATGTCTAAACTGATATCCGATATGAAGAACAAATCGGAGACCAAGTGACCGGGCTCTGGCCGCTTCTAGCCGCTGGGTTTCTTTTCGGCGCAGGCATTACCCAGGCCGGCGTTGTTCGCGTGGAAACGAATACCGGCTCTTTCGGCCAGGGCTGGATGTTCCTCGATTACGATGGCGTCTGCAAAGTCGCCACGGCCGCCCATGTCGTCAAGCTGCTGGATGGACGCATTGCGTCTCATATTCAGGTCGTCGACGAAAAGGGACATACGCCTGCGCTCGGAGCGGCGCTCGTGCTCTCCGACAATCCCGACGTCGCGGTGCTGCCCGTGATCGGCGCCAACGATCCCGCCGTCTGCGGCGACGGGCGGCTATCGGCAATCGGCGTGGCGCGGCGGGTCAAGGAAACGGCCACGGCCCGCCTCGAAACGACGGAAGGGACTGGGTTCTTCCGTGTTCCTGTGCGCTGGCGTGCGGGGGCGATGGATGCCGGAGCGGGCTCGATCTTCGCCGTCGAACCCGCCAATTCGAGCGACCATATCAAGAAAGGCTGGAGCGGCAGCGTAGTATTAGACGACGACGGTTTGCTTGGCATCGTGTTTGCAGTGGACGACAAGAGCAACGAAGCGTATGCGGTGCGAGCCGATGTCATTCGCGGATTACTCGATGCGGCGCGGCCCAATTCGACGGCGGGGACGAGTGCGACTTCGGCGAAGGCGCCGGTCGTTCAACTGGCAGGATCGACGCCGGACCCGAACCATGGTCCGAACGACATCTATCTGGCTGGCGGCTCCGGATGGAAGGCTGTGCCCGGCAAAGGCCTGATCTCCTTCGTGATCGTCTTCGACGAGCCCATTCACCTGAAGGGCATCGCTCTTGACTTTTCTTCCGCGGAGAATAGCTTGGTAGGGATGGACGTAGCGGTCAGAGCAGCCGCTGATAGCGACGCCTGGGCCAGTCTGAATTACTGCTCCATTGCGAAAGAGGATGCCTCGATCCGATGCATGGTCGTCACATCGACGGTCAGCAGGATTCGCGTGAGCCTCAAGACCGGCAACGACAGCGCGATGGTGCTGTCGCAGCTTGCGATCTTGCATGAATAGAAAATCAGAAAAGCGGTGCTGATATTCCTAATTTAGGGAAGTGCGCTCCGCTCCTCGACTCACAAGCCATCGTTCCCCGAAGCGTCATATCATTCGACGGTCTGAAATCAAGGTAGCACTGGCTAACGTCCCGTACGTCGGCTTTCACCGATAACCGGTCGCTGGAAATCGTAAACGGAGCGGGCTGCCCCCCGGATACTTGCACCTCGCCAGTGGGCTCCGCGCTATTGTACCTCGTAAACTTCAGATGGACTTTAAACCCGGTACCCACAAGGAACCGCATGTAGCCATAGGCGCGAAACAGCTCATCGGTCTTATGGGGATCGTTGAGAGCTGCTTCCCACTGGCTGGCCACTTGCGCCGGCAGAAGGATATCGAACGTCACTTCCTTCAAATTCGCGATATATGCGCGCATAGCCAGGGAACGCAGGTTCGCATCGTCGCTTTGGAACGCCAGCCGCAGAGCCAACGGAATCATGGTTGCATCGTTGGTGGCCATGATCGCTTCCAGGTTGGCCAGGCGCGCATTCGGGTCCGGGTCCGCCAGGAGTTCCGGGATCTTGGCCAACTGATCGCGGCGGGCCTGCGCGGCGGCTGTAGAGAGCGGCTTGGCGGCGGGCGCGGCCTGAGGTCTTGCGCTCTGCCCACCAGCGAAGAGGGGCGTGAGGATGAGCAATGCGCTGACGACCAGAACCCGATGGCAAGCTGACGAACATCTGGTCGACTCTTTCGGACTCATCATTCTGAAATTCTGGCACACTTTACGCGATCCGGCAATCGAAGCTCGATCTGGAGGTATGCGACACCGCTAAGAGCGGCTAACCCGAGCGAGGCAGCGGGCGACAGTGTAACGATACGCCACGCGCCTTTCGCCGAATTCGTTGGGTGACCGAATGTCGAAGAACTCCGGCCTCCCAGGATTTTGCCAATTCGTGTGCTCCGTTTGTGCTCCGTTTGATCCGTGAAGGGAGCACAGGGCGAAAACTGGGTATTCTCAATCGCCAGAACGAGGTGCCAGGAAACGCAATGTTCTTTGTTTCCAATTTACAGTCGTCTTCCCAAGCTGGACGTCGCCGGTTCGCTTCCGCCCGCCCCTTGGGATCCGCAGACGCCGCGCCTCGATTCCTGTTGGCAAATCCCCATGGTTGAGGGATGGGGCGCTTTTCACGCACAATGACTTACTGATTGGTAGGGGTTCCAGCAGATTCTCCGGATCGGCCCTGGTAAAGACCTTTCCACGGCAATTGGCAGTCTAATGCCGAACGCGGATGGCAGGGCACTCGGGGTGTGCATCGCTTCCGGGTCCCGCGCTCAGAGCGCTCAAGAGGAAAGGCATGCGCCAGCGGGCGCAGCGTGGCATAATAGCCACGGAGGCTTGGCATGCGCTATCTTTCGCTCTTGCTGGCGCTGTGGATTCCCGCGACTGCCCAAGTTGCCCCGATGCTCAACCTGGTAGTGCTGGAGGGGGAGGGTGCGACGAACAACATCCGCCAGCGTACGGCGCGCGAGCCCGTCGTCCAGGTGCAGGATGAAAATCACAAACCAGTCGCCGGCGCGATGGTCGTGTTTACGCTGCCTTCCAACGGAGCGGGCGGGATCTTCGCCAACGGCGCGAAGACGCTCACGATGGTCACTGACGACCAGGGCCGGGCGGTAGCCCGCGGGTTGCGCCCCAACGGTCTCAAGGGTCAGTTTCAGATTCGCGTAAGCGCTTCGCACCAGGGCCAGACGGCATCTGCATCGATCAACCAGAGCAACGCGGTGGTGGCCGGGTCAGGCGGCGCAACCGCGGGCGCCGGGGTGTCGGCCAAGCTGATCGTGATATTGGCCGTGGTAGCCGGGGCGGCTGCCGGCGGCGCCTGGTACGCTACGCATTCCGGTTCCGGAACCCCGTCCGCCGCCACTATTACGCCGGGCACGACGATCGCGGCCGGCGCCGGTTCCGTCGGGCCCCCGAGGTAATCGCCATGAGGATTCTCATTTCGGCTTGTCTTGCAGCATGTTCCCTGTACGGCCAGGCAGGCCAGCTTGCCGCGCCGTCATTGGGGTACGTGTTCGACTCATCGGCGCACGCTTTGCGCCGGATCCAGGGCATTCCGGGCGCCGCCCTGGTAGGGACTCCGGTGGATTTCGGCTTGGCGGTAACGGCCGCGTACGTCGCGCCGCGCCTGGATTCGGTATTCGTGCTGGCCGGCGACGGCCAGGCGCATCTTTTCCGGCTGACCGCGGGCACCGCGCAGGAACGCGCCATGGATTCGCTGGGCGCGCCGCTGCGGGTGATCTTCAGCCCGTCGGGGAGCGCCGCCGCGTTGTGCTCGCCCGGCAGCGTGCAGGTGATCAAAGGACTGCCGGACGCTCCGGTGGCGGCCGCCGCCATCCCTCTGCCCGGCAACCCGCGCTCGCGCCGCGCGCTTCCCGATACGCTGGCGATCAGCGACGACGGGGCGTACCTGTTGTACGCCGCCGGCGGGCCGATGGAATTGATCGGGGTGGCCGGCGATAGCCGCCAGGTCAGGGCCGGCGGCTCGAGCGCTCTGATCGCGTTCGCGCCGGGCAGTCACGACGCCGCCGTCATCCAGAATGGCATGCTGACGTTGTTCCAGGACATCGCCGGCGCAGCCACCGAGCGCTCCTTTGACGGCATCGCGGCACCCAGCGCGCTGGCGTTTTCACCCGACTCCCAGAAGGTTTTCGTGGCCAGCGTCACGGGCCGGGCGGTGACCACCATCCAGGTGGCGACCGGCGGCCGTTCCTCGGTGGCCTGCGATTGCGCACCGGCGGCGCTGATTCCGATGGGCTCCGTCTTCCGGCTGAATGAGCTGGACGGCGGACCGCTTTGGCTGCTGGATACGGCGTCCGAGCGAGGCCTGGTCTTCGTCCCGGCGCCGGCTCTGAACTAACCGACCAAACTGCCCACCCACTCCGCGGATTCCACCGGTCCGAATGCGGCCGGCGAATCCGCTCCCTAACCCGGCGAGGCCGGAACCAAACAGGGCAGGAGTCGATCTGACGCGGAGACGCAGAGACGCGGAGAAAAGCGAGGACAAGAACAAGCTGGCGGGAAAGAGCAGGATTCGCCTCTTCTCCGGGGCGCGCGCGGAGAAAGCGGAGATTGCGGAGGAAAGATTCTGCCAATTCCGGCACGAATCCGACCCGGTAGGTACTCACGGTCGCGGCTGTGATTGGCATGCGGTGGCGGCTCGGATTGGCATGCCGGAACGTTGACAATTCCCATTAATCACTGTATTCTCGATGTAGAATAGGGGATTGGAAGGGATTTCTGTCATGACAATCAAGATGCTACTCGTGTCGGGACTGGTAGGCGCGGCCGCACTCTGGGGCCAGGTGGTTGGCGCGTCCATCTGGGGAACGGTGGAGGACGGCAGCGGAGCCGGCTTGCCGGGCGCAACTGTTTCCGTAAGAAACATGGAGACCGGCGCCGAACGCAAACTGGTCAGCGACGATCGCGGAAGATACTCCGCCCCCTCCATCGCGATCGGCAGGTATCAGGTGTCCGCTTCCAAGGAAGGCTTCGCCTCGCAGGTGAAGACCGGGATCGACCTGGTGGTGGGCCAGACTACCGAGGTCGATCTGCTATTGCCGGTGGGCGAACTGAAGCAGATGGTGACGGTGGAGGAAGCTCCCAGCCCGGTCAACGTGTCGACCCAGCAGATTTCGGGGCTGGTTTCCGAACGCCAGGTTAAGGATCTTCCGCTGAACGGCCGCAGCTACGATCAGCTCATGACGTTGAACCCCGGGACGGTGAACTACACGGCGGAGCGGTCCGGCGGGGTGGGGACTTCGAATTCGTCGGTGGGCAGCATGTTCGCGGTCTCGGGGCGGCGGCCGCAAGAGAACCTGTTTCTGCTGAACGGCGTGGAGTATACCGGCGCTTCCGTCATCAACAACACGCCGGGCGGCACCAGCGGCCAGCTTCTGGGCGTGGACGCGGTGCGCGAGTTCAACGTGGTGGCGGACACGTATGGCGCCGAATACGGCAAGCGCCCGGGCGGGCAGGTGAGCATCGTGACCGCGTCGGGCACGAACGAACTGCACGGGACCCTCTACGAATTCCTGCGCAACAGCGATCTCGACGCGCGCAATTTCTTCGACCAGGGGGCGATTCCGCAGTTTCGGCGCAACAGTTTTGGCGGCACGCTGGGAGGGCCCCTCAAGAAGGACAAGCTCTTCCTGTTCGGCAATTACGAAGGTTTCCGGCAGCATCTGGGGGTGAGCGCGGTGACGCTGGTGCCCGATAACGATGCGCGCAACGGAATCGTGGGTGGAAAAACCATCGGGGTGGCGGCGGGCGTGGCGCCGCTGCTCGCGCTCTGGCCGGTACAGAATGGCCCCGAGTTGGGCAGCGGCATCGCCGAAGCGTTCAGCCACCCCTTGCAGGCGATTCGGGAAGACTTCGGTACCACGCGCTTCGACTACAACATCTCGCAGAAGGACACTCTATTTGGCGTCTACACGATTGACGACAGCTTTGCGAATACCCCTTCGGCCAATCCTCTGAGCACCGTCATCGAGGGCTTGCGCGAGCAGGTGGCCAGCGTTCAGGAGCAGCATGTTTTTTCCCCCAGCGTGCTCAATACGGCGCGGATCGGCTTTTCCCGGGGCAGTTACTTCTTCACCGGCCAGACACCGGTGAATCTGCCGGGATGGGTGGCCGGCGCGCCGATTGGCGCCGTGGTGATTGGCGGGGGAACGGCGTTGAATGCGCAATCGTCGATCACCGCTGCGGGCTCGAATGCCGGCAGCAATCTTCGGGCCGTCCGGAATCTCTTTACCTACGACGATCACATCGGAATCTTTCACGGCATCCATCAGATTGAAGCGGGAATCTGGTTGCAGCGGATTCAGGCCAACGACCTGCTGGCGCAGGATCAGTACGGCCAGGCCTCATTCGGAAGCCTGACCTCTTTTCTGCAGGGAACGATCGCGACTTTTACGGTAGTGCCGTCTCCCACGGCGTTAGGCTGGCGCTCGCTGGAGGCCGCGAGTTTTGTGCAGGACCTGATCAAACTGAGAAAGAACCTGTCTATCCGTCTCGGGTTCCGGTTTGAGTCTACCAATGGGTGGAACGAGGTGGCCGGCCGGGCCGCGAACTACGGATTTGACGCGAATGGCGTCATCGAGACGAATCCGGCGATCGGGAATTCGGCATTTACCGTCAACCGCGCCAAGTTCCTGCCCGAGCCGCGCGTCGGACTGGCGTGGGATCCATTCGGCCAGGGCAAGACTGTGGTGCACGCGGGATTTGGAATCTACCGCGCGCTGCTCGACAATCTGGACTACCGTTTGGATCAGACGGCTCCGTTCAATGCCACCGAATCGCTGAAAAACATTCCGGTGGCCGGTCTGCAGATTGTGCCGGGTTCGCCGCTCCCCGCGGGCACCAAGATCTCGCCGAGCGGCTCGCAACCCGACCTGTTTACGCCAACCGTCATCACCTGGACCTTTAAAGTGGAGCAGCAGATCGCGGCGGGGGCCTCGCTGGGATTGAGTTACGTCGGCTCGCACAGCTATCACGAGTTGCTGTCGGTGGATGCCAATGAGCCGATTCCGACCATCTGCCCGGCGGCGCCGTGCCCGGCGAATCTGGCGGCGGGGACGGTGTACTACCCATCGGGCGCGCCGCTGGCGAATCCAAATCTTGCCAACACCACGACCTGGCTTTCCGAAGGGCTTGGTTCCTACAACGCCTTGCAGGTGGACGTAAACCGGCGGTTCTGCCAGGGCTTGCAGATCCGCGGTGCCTACACGTGGTCGAAGAGCCTGGACGACGGCACCGCGCTGAACAGCAGCGTGGGAGCCAACGCGCCGGGGTTCGTCATGTACCCGGCAAACCCGAAGCTGGACTGGAGCCCGGCCAACACCGATGCCCGCCACATCGCGGTCGTCAACGGGACCTACGAACTGCCCATCGGAGCCGGCAAGCGGTTTCTCCGCGGCGCCCAGGGGCTGCCCCAAAAGCTGTCCGGCGGCTGGACGCTGAGCGGGGTGGAGACGCTGCAATCGGGCTTTCCGTTCACGCCGCAACTGGGGTTTAATCCGACGAACAATGGCGACAGCCGGAACCCCATCCGGCCCTCCTGGAATCCGGCCTTCACCGGAAGCCCGATTACGGGCGGTCCAAACCAATACTTCGATCCGAATGCGTTCGTGCTGCCGGCGGCGGGGACTTATGGCAACATCGGCAGGAACGTGCTGGTAGGCCCCGGCGTGGCTACGACGGATCTGTCCTTCGCTAAGAATACGGCGGTTTCCGAGAGGCTGAGAGTGCAATTCCGCGCGGAGTTCTTCAATATTTTCAACCGCGCCAATTTCGGCACGCCGAACGCGGTGGTCTTCACTTCGGCCACGGCCACGCCTTCGCCGACGGCGGGCGTGATTACGTCCACTTCCACCACGTCGCGGCAGATTCAGTTCGGGTTGAAGCTGTTGTGGTGACTTGCAATCATCACATTGCCGATCTATTATGGGTAGATAAAATTTGAAAATCTGGACGTGGTGACCTCAATGAGATTTGACGATAATTCCCTGAGCATTGGAAGGACCCCGCTGGTGAAGTTGAACCAGGTGGTGGACGGTTCCCGGGCAACGGTTTGGGCCAAGATCGAGGGCCGAAACCCGGCATACTCGGTAAAGTGCCGCATCGGAGCCGCGATGGTGTGGGATGCCGAAAGGCGCGGTATCCTGGCGGCCGGCAAGGAACTAGTCGAGCCCACCAGCGGGAACACGGGTATCGCCCTGGCATTTGTGGCGGCGGCACGCGGCTACCCCATCACGCTCACCATGCCGGAGACGATGTCGCTGGAGCGGCGGAAAGTGCTGGCGGCGTACGGCGCGAAGCTGATTCTCACGGAAGGCAGTCTGGGCATGAAAGGCGCCATTGCCAAGGCTGAGGAGATCTACGCTTCGGATCCGAGCCATTATGTCCTTTTGCAGCAGTTCAAGAACCCGGCCAATCCCGAGATTCATTATCGGACCACCGGACCGGAGATCTGGGACGATACCGAAGGCGGCATCGATGTTTTTGTTTCCGGCATCGGAACGGGAGGCACGATCACGGGCGTGGCGCGCTATATCAAGCAGGATCGCGGCAAGGCGATTCTTGCCGTCGGGGTGGAGCCGGCTGCCAGCCCGGTGATCTCACAGAAGTTGCGGGGCGAGGCTCTGAAACCGGGTCCGCACAAGATCCAGGGAATCGGCGCCGGCTTCATTCCCGAGACGCTCGATCTCTCGGTGGTGGACCGGGTGGAGACTGTCACCAACGAGGAGTCGATCGAAATGGCGCGGCGGCTGGCCCGCGAGGAAGGGATACTCTCGGGAATCTCCTGTGGCGCGGCGGCGGCGGTGGCGGTGCGCCTGGCCGGCCAGGCGGAGTTCGAAGGCAAGACGATTGTGGTGGTGCTGCCCGATTCCGGGGAGCGTTACCTGAGTTCGGTCCTGTTCGAAGGGATCGTTTAAGAGGCGTCTGGGGTATTCGGGCGGCGGGGCTGGTACAATTCCTTCGTGTCCCGTGTGCTGATGATCTCCTCCGAGGCCGCACCGTTCGCCAAGACGGGCGGTCTGGCCGATGTGTTGGGCTCGCTGCCGGCGGCGTTACGTTCCGCCGGCGATGATGTGGCGGTGGTAATCCCGCGCTACGGGTCGATCGACCTAAAGAGCGCGCGGCGGGTGTGGGACAATCTGGCGGTCTACTTTGGCGCGGATTCCTACCCAGTGTCGATTTACCGGGCGCCGGCAGAGTATCCGGTATACTTGGTGGATTGTCCGCCGCTCTTCGACCGCAAGGGCTTTTACGGCGAAGCGGGAGAGGACTACCCGGATAACCACATTCGCTTCGCGGTGTTCTGCCGGGCCGCGCTGAGCGTGGCGCGCTTCCTGTTCCGAACCGATATTTTTCACTGCCACGATTGGCAGACGGGGCTGGTGCCGGCTTACCTGCGCACCACATTCGCCGGCGACCCGACCTTTCTGGGCTGCCGGACGCTGTTCACGATTCACAACCTGGGATACCAGGGCCTGTTTCCGAAAACGGTGCTGGCGGAGGTGGCGCTGGACCCCGCCGTTTACCGTCCGGACGGCATGGAGTTTTTCGGCCGGGTCAGCTACCTGAAGGCTGGGATCGAATTCGCCGACGCCCTGAATACGGTGAGTCCTACGTATGCGCGCGAAATCCAGACGCCCGAATTCGGCTTCGGCATGGATGCCCGCCTGCGCGCCCGGGCGAGCGTGCTCAGCGGCATCCTCAACGGTGTGGACTACGCGGACTGGGATCCGCGCACGGACACGCACATTGCAGCGCCGTATTCGGCGGAAGACCTGAGCGGCAAGGCGGCGTGCAAGCGGCGGTTGTTGGAGGAATTCGGGCTGCCGGCAGAGGCGATGGAGCGTCCGCTGCTGGGCACGGTTTCGCGCTTCACGCGGCAGAAGGGCGCCGATATTCTGGCCGAAATCGCGGCTCAGATCGTCGCCGAGGACGTCTACCTGGTGGCATTGGGGACAGGCGACCCGGAGTACGAGGATTTCTACCGCCGCATGCAGGAGGAGCATCCGGGGCGAATTGCCGTGCGCATCGGATTCGACAACGCGCTGGCGCACCGCATCGAGGCCGGGGCGGACATGTTTCTGATGCCCAGCCACTACGAGCCCTGCGGGCTGAACCAGATCTACAGCCTGCGTTACGGCACGGTGCCGGTGGTTCGCGCCACCGGCGGGCTGGATGATACCATCGAAGAAGGCACGGGATTCAAGTTTGCCGAGTACACCGGCCAGGCATTTTTGGAAGCGGTACGAGCCGCGGTGGGCGCCTTCGCGGACCGCGAGGCCTGGCAGCGGATGATGCTTCGCGGCATGGCCAAGGATTTTTCGTGGAAGAAGTCGGCGGCGGCCTATTCGGCGTTGTATGGGCGGCTGTTGGCGGGTTGAATCTTTTGGCCCTCTTGGGATTCTAATAGACAGGTTAAAATCAGGAGACGAAATGGCAGGCGATAACACATTGAATTTTTCCGACGCGACGTTCGATCAGGACGTGCTGCGCTCGGAGGTTCCCGTCCTAGTGGATTTTTGGGCCGAGTGGTGCGGCCCGTGCCGGCAGATGGCGCCCACAATCGATGTAGTGGCGGGAGAGTACGCCGGTAAGGCGAAGGTTGGCAAGCTGGATGTGGACGCCAATGGCGGCACCGCCATGCGCTACAACGTGCGCGGCATCCCGACCCTGTTGCTCTTCAAGGGCGGCCAAGTGGTAGAACAGCGCGTGGGCGCGATCGGCAAGAGCGAAGTGCAGAAGATGCTCGACGCGCACGTCTAAAATCTAAAGCCGCGTTCTGTGCAGCGTTGGCGTTGGGCGGGGTTGGCGCGGTTCGAGCGGTCCTGCCTGGTTCATCCCTTCCCTACCGTTTCCCGGTAAGTATCCAATTCCAATCCAGCATGCTCCTGGCAGGCGACGCAGTAGCGCGCCCAAGGCAGGGCGCGGAGCCTCTTTTCGGCGATCGGCTCTTCGCAAGCCAGGCAGATACCGTAATCGCCGGCATCGAGGCGGTCCAGGGCTTCTTCCACCAGGCGCAATTGGGTGTAGTCGAGTCCGTTCATGCGCAGGGAGACGAACTCGTCGTGCGAGATCTGCGCCTGATCGTCCTCGGCCACGCGTCCCATGCGCGCCAGGGTATCGAACCTGTTTCCCAATCCGGAGAGGAAGCTGGCACGTTTCTCCAGCAGTTGGGCGCGATGGCCGTCGCGATCACTCTCCATCGTTTCCATTCTTCGCATCGGCCCTCCCAACGGGTTTTTCGGACCTGGGTAACTGATTGGTGTCAGAACGCTATCAGAGTTCTCCGAAGAATACAACGGTATTTTTGAGTAACAGGGACGATCTGGTACAGATGCAGCGGAGGCGGCTGCCGGGCCTACCGTCCGGGGAGGGGGTAGTTTTGGGAGATGTCGCCCAGCATCTGCAATTCGGAAGGGGAGAACCGGCTCTTAAACGCTTCGCTGTTCAGCAGGGCATTGCGCTTGTCCTCGGGCATGACTCGCAGGCGCTGGAGCACCGGCCTGAGGTCCTCGCGGC
>Ga0182030_10017962_pt1 | contig 13608 bp, 9 predicted proteins | sample 812S3MmetaG_FD_121299 | JGI IMG/M metagenome (GOLD analysis project Ga0182030, IMG submission 121299) | Permafrost microbial communities from Stordalen Mire, Sweden - 812S3M metaG (Illumina Assembly) | ecosystem: Environmental > Terrestrial > Soil > Wetlands > Permafrost | place: Sweden... | reverse complement strand
TTTCGATGCTGTCATCGGCATCGTGCTGAAGGGCTCTATCAACATGACGTTGGCATGCGGGCGCCGCTGGCTCGCGTCGCAGCATAAGGGCGTTGTCCTCAGCATCACGACCACCTACGCCGATACCGGATCGGCCTACGTGGTTCCCAGCGCCGTCGCGAAGGCCGGCGTCGCGGCGCTGACCCGCAGCTTGGCGATCGAATGGGGCGGCCGCGGCGTTCGCTTTGTCGCCATCGCTCCCGGAGCGATTCGCACCGAAGGCGCTTTCTCGCGGCTGCTGCCCACGCCCGAGCTAGAAAAAGCGCTACTCGACCACAATCCGCTGCACCGCTTTGGAACTCTGGAGGAAATCGGCAATCTGGCGGCATTTCTAGTCAGCGATCACGCCGGTTACATTAATGGCGAGATGGTATACATGGACGGAGGGGAGATGCTGGCCGGCTCCAGCAGCTTCAGCATGATTGGACGCCGCCTGCCCGACTCGGCATGGCAGATCATGAAGCCGAAGAAATAACTCCCGCCACGTCATGAGCGAAAAGATCGCCATCTCCGACCTCGGCCCGCGCCAATTCCGCTCGCCGCTGCGCCTGGACGCGCTCGGCTCCATCGAGAGCACATTCATTCACGACGGAATGTATTACCGCAATCCGTTCGAGAGTGATGACCAGCTTTTCGAACGCGCGGGTCCGCGCGAGCACCTTTTCTTCGAGCCGGCAAAGACGAAGGTCGCCATTGTGACCTGCGGCGGGCTGTGTCCAGGTCTGAACAACGTCATCCGTTCCGTCTACCTTCAGCTGCATTATCACTATGGCGTGCCCGCGGTGATGGGGGTGCGCTACGGCTATTCGGGCTTTTCGTCGGAGGCATCCAAGGCGCCGATGTGGCTGAACGCCGAGATCGTCAACAACATTCACCAGTTCGGGGGCACGCTGCTGGGCACCTCGCGCGGCCCGGTCAGCGCCGACATCATCGTCGATTTCCTGGAGCAGCGCGGCATCAATGTGCTGTTCACCGTGGGCGGCGACGGCACCCAACGCGGTGCGCACGACGTGGCCACGGAGATTCAGAGGCGCAAGCTGAAGATCGCGATGATTGGGATTCCGAAGACCATCGACGATGACGTGCAGTATGTGAATCGGTCGTTCGGCTACTTCACGGCAATTGAAAAGGCCAAGGACGTGATCGATTCAGCGCATGTGGAAGCGCACTGCGTCCACAATGGCATCAGCATCGTGAAGGTGATGGGCCGCGACTCGGGCTTCATCGCCGCCGGAGCCACGCTGGCCAGCCAGGAAGTCAACTTCACCCTGGTTCCCGAAGTGTCATTCAAGCTGGAGGGCGAGAGTGGGCTTCTGGCCGTTCTGCATCGACGCCTGCTGGAGCGGCGGCACGCGGTCATCGTCGTCGCCGAAGGAGCGGGGCAGCACTTGATGCCGCCGTCGGAGAAGCGCGACGCTTCCGGCAATCTGTTGCACCGCGATATCGGAACATTCCTGCGCGACAAGATTCGCGATCATTTCCAGGCGCAACGTTTTCCGGTGGTGATTCGCTACTTCGATCCCAGCTATTACATCCGCAGCGTGCCGGCGTCGACGGTCGATTCGGTGCTGTGCGACTCCTTCGCGCGTCACGCCGTGCATGCCGCCATGGCCGGTAAGACCGACATGATCGTCGGCCTGCAGCATGGAGCGTTCATTCACGTGCCCATCCCGATGGCTACAACGCAGCGCAAACGGCTCTCCAGCGAGGAGTGGGCGTCGGTGGTAACCGCCACCGGGCAGCCGGACCTGGGGTGAGCGCTCTATTTCTGTTGCCCACCGTGGTTCTTTTCACCCTGGCCGCACCTGATAGTCCGCGATTCACGCTTATAATCCCGCCATGAAAAAGGTGCTGCTGCCGCTGCTTCTCATCATGATGGTCGTGATCACCGTGCCGGCCTTCGCGAGCCATCACCATAACCACAATCACAACCACCATCACAAATCCAGTCACCACCACTCGCACCACACGAACTGACGCTTCAACCCTAGTCGGTGGGTGCCAACCGCGGGGCCGGCCTTAGAGAGCACGCGCCGGCCTCAGGACACTGCATTTCGCACATCCGAATATTGGCTAGCTTTGTTTCTTCAGCCCGCGTTGGCAAAAGCGGACTGGCTGGGCTTTGGTACGAGACAACCTAATGTTCTAGTAACTAGACACCATTAGGAGCCAGAGAATGAACATCCAACCAGATATCGCTGACGCCAATACAGAATTGAAACCACGTTCCCCGCGAAGCCAAAGAAACCCTGTAAGGATAGCCGCAACAGACAATAGAAGACCGACTTTTTCAATGGTGTAATCGTGTGGCGGAAACGGCCTTACGAATTGTGCGTACGCCAAGCTTCCGCAGGCTAGAGCAATGGAAGAGGTAGTCAGCAGCATGGGAATCAGCGACCAAACACTGACGTCACGCTTCCAATTCGACCATAATCGTACCCAGAGAAAGACCACGGCTGCCAGCGGAATACCAAACAGAATCCAAGGTAGAATCCATGCCAGCTTAGTTGGCAATCAATGGCCTCCTTTCCTGTCAGCTTCCCTTCACTCGGGCCGGATGCCGATGACCGCCATCATGCGGCCGCTCTTGCCGAACTCGGCCCGGTGCGAGAAAAAACGCGCGGTGTCGCACGCCGTGCATCCCTCAACCACGCTGATATGTTGCTCGCGCACGCCGGCGTCCAGCAGCTGACGTCGATTCGCTGCCACCAGATCAAGATGCATTTCCGGCCCAAGATCGCCATGTCCCGGCGCGCGCTGGTTCAGGAACAACAGCGGATATCGCACGTGAATGGCATTAGAGTCGAAAACTTCTTCGAAGAGTTCGCCGGCATAGGCGAATTGCGACTCGAACTCGGCGCGCACCTCGGCGCCAACCTGATAACAGCAGCGCCGGATCGAGGGCCCGATCGCCGCCCGTAGATCGCGGGGCAAGCTGCCGAACTGGCGCCGCATCTCGCCCACACCTTTCTCCACGATGCGCGCCACGGTCCCGCGCCATCCGGCATGGAATGCGCCTACGACGCGCCGCTTTACGTCAGCCACCAGAACGGGGACGCAGTCGGCAGTCTTGATCGCCAGCAGCAGCGCTGGGACGGCGGTGATCAGGCCGTCGCCCGCGAAGGATTCGCGCGCGGCCGCGCTCCCACGATGCACAATCGCGGAGTGAATCTGCCTGACTTGCAGCAGCGGCCAGGGATTACCGTCTGCGTCCGTCGCGTTCAGCGCGGTCAGAAATGCCTTGCGATTGCGTTCGACGTTGGCTTTCGTGTCCTGCGATGTGAGGCCGAGGTTCAGCGCCTTGCCTCCGTAGCACGTCGACACGCCGCCTTGCCGCGTGCTGAACCCATGCACCAGCCACGGTAACGATGCGAGGCTTGGCGCGCGTAGGATCTCGAGCGCGCCGGCCATGCGGGGCCGGCGGGCAATATCTGGCACTGATTTAGTCTTACGACGAGAGACAGGCACGGTCTGATTCTAGCCGAACGCCAGCGACCTCGCGGCGAATACAATCGAGTGCGGCGATGCTGCTCTACTACATCACGGACCGCAAAGGATTCGCTGGATCGAGCCCTGAGCAGCGCAGTCAGTTGCTGCACAGGATCGCGCAGGCCGCCGGCGCAGGTGTCGATTACATCCAGCTTCGCGAGAAAGACCTTTGCTCGCGGGACCTCGAACGTCTGGCGCACGAGGCGGTACGCACGGTCCGTGACAGCTCGAGTGTCACAAAGTTGCTGATCAACGGCCGCTCCGATATCGCGCTAGCCTGCGGCGCTGATGGAGTTCATCTTCCGTCCGGCGAACTTCCCGCTTCCGAGATTCGCGCGCTATGGATGAAGTGCTGCCATCGTGAGCCAGTCATAGGCGTTTCGGCTCACTCGTCAGCCGATGTGCGCCGGGCCGCGACCCAAGGCGCAAACTTTGCTGTGATCGCGCCCATCTTCGAGAAAGTAAGGACCGATGTGAAAGGGATCGGCCTCGACGCGCTGCGCGAGGCGCGCGAGCGAGGCGATGTCGGAGAGTCCGGTTCCGGCCGATTTGCTGTGCTGGCGCTGGGCGGGATCAATCTCACCAACGCTCGGGCGTGCCTTGAAGCAGGCGCCGCGGGATTGGCCGGAATCCGGTTATTCCAGAGCGGCGATCTGGTAGAAACCGTGCGGCGGCTGCGCCAGTTCTGAGTCTGCCGAGACCTCGCCCAGCGTTGGCTACTACTCTCTTTCCGCGTCCCGAGCCAGCGCCTTCAGCACCATATTGATCAGCGCCAGCACGATTGCTCCCCAAAATGCCGGCCAGAAGCCGCCGACCACGAAATCCGGCTTCAGCAAGGCCGAGGCAAACATCAGCATCAGAGCGTTGATCACGAGCCAGAAGATGCCAAGCGTAAGAATGCTCAGCGGGAAGGTGATGATCTTCAGGAACAGGCCGAGGGTGGCATTCACCAGTCCGATCACCACCGCCGCGATCAGCGCAGCCATGAAGCCACGCACATGAAATCCCGGCACTACGTGCGAAACGATCAGCAGGCTGATCGCGCTCAGCAACCAGTTCAGCAACAGACGCATGTGGGTCCTTTCGGAGCTTAGTTTGGCTGGTAGAGCTGGCCTTGGAGACCTGCTCACCCAGTTTGCCGCTTCAGATGCCTTCCAGCACCGCCTTTAGATATTTCCAAAAGCCTTCAACCGAGGATATTTCGACGCGCTCGTCGGGGCTGTGCGGACCCACGATGGTCGGCCCAAACGACGCCATCTGCATTCCGGGATACTTCTCGCCGATGACGCCGCACTCCAGGCCTGCGTGCATTGCGATCAGCTTCGCGGGATGCCCGAAGACGTTCTCGTGAACCGCTTGCAGCTTGCGGACGATGTCGCTGTTCGGTTCCGGCTTCCAGCCGGGATAGCTGCCGGTATGTTCCGTCTGAAATCCGGCCAGGCGGCAGGCAGTGGCCACCATATGAGCCGCCGCTTCCTTGCTCGCGGCAATGGCGCTGCGCTGGCTGGTGACAATCTCGACTACGTCGCGATTGAGGGCCACCGTCGCAAGGTTCGTGGAGTTCTGCACCAGTTCTGGCACATCGGGACTCATCGCCAGAATGCCGTGGTGCAGGGTGGCCAACAGGTCCACCGTCAGCTCCGCATCTTTGGCATCGAGCACTTTTTCCGGACGCATGACTTTCTCAACCGTGATCTGCAATTCCGGATCGAAGTTGCCAAGATCAGCTTTGTAATCGGCTTCCAGCTTGGCGACAAGCGCCTTCAGTTCCTTTTCGCGAGCGGCGTCGAGCAAGATCGTCGCCGAAGCCTCGCGCGGAATCGCATTCTGCGCGCTACCACCGTTCAGATCGGCGACCTCAACCGACAGGCGCTCCATCAGGGTCTGCAGGGTGCTGCCCAGAATCCGCAGGGCATTGCCGCGCCCTTGATGGATGTCTACCCCCGAGTGGCCGCCCTTCAGACCGAAAACTTTGATGCGCCAACCGGTATCGCCCGTGGCAGGGCGCAGCGTAACTTTTCGGCGGGCAATTGTCTTCACGCCCCCCGCGCAGCCGATGCAGATCGTGTCCTCTTCTTCGTTGTCCAGGTTCAGAAAGTATTTCGACTTCAGCATCCCGCCAGGAAATTCGGCCGCACCGGTCAGTCCCGTCTCTTCGTCAATGGTGAAGACAAACTCCAGCGGGCCGTGAGCGATATCGGTGCTTTCCATGACGGCGAGCGCCGCGGCTACACCGACGCCGTTGTCCGCGCCCAGCGTAGTGCCTTCCGCCTTCAGCCAGTCGCCGTCGCGCCGTATCTTGATGGGGTCGGTGTCGAAGTTGTGCGCCGTGCCCTCGTTCTTTTCGCAGACCATGTCCAGGTGTCCTTGCAACAGGGCCATCGGCGCGGCTTCGCGGCCCGGATGAGCCGGCTTGCGGACCACGGTGTTGCCGATGCTGTCCTGAACGGCTTCCAGCTTGTGCTTGGCGGCAATCGACAGCACGTATTCGCGGGCTGCGGCTTCTTTCGTCGAGGCGCGAGGAATCGCCGCCAGCGCGTCGAAATGCTTCCAGACTTGCTTCGGTTCCAGATCTGTAAGTGCAGGTGTCATCACACGCTCCAGTAGTGCACACCAATCGTACAGCGCCGGGGCAAAGCTGACGAGTGGCTGCGATTCCCATTCCGAAACTTGGGTCCCCGATTTGCGCCCTTATCTATTGTCCGCGAGCAAAACTTGCGCTAACGTCAAACTGGATCGCTTCACCACAGGTAGGTCGCGATACGAGGGGCACCGGCTGATCGGGGCCCTCGCAAGGCGATTCCTTCAATCTCCCTTCGGCACCGGATCGAAGCATCCGGCAGCCAATCCAAGACCCTCCCAAAGTCGTTCGTGACATGAACAATAGCGCCCGTCTTTCTGGGCGCGCTGCATCAGTCGCCGAACACTGGAACGTAACTGAGCCAGGGAGGTCAGCGGGACATGAAGAGACTACCGGCAATCGCGCTCCGAAAGAGCATCGTAACCACTGCCCTTTGGCTGCTGACCGCCTCCATGCCGATCGCAGCACAGACGCTTGTCACCACGGTAACTGCCGGAGCCTATCCCGTCGCCATCGCGGTGAACCCCGCAACCAACAAGATCTACGTCGTCAACCAGAACAGCAACAACATGACAGTCATCGACGGAGCGACGTACAACACCAATACTGTCCTGACCGGGAACGCACCTGACGCAGTCGCCGTCAATGCCGCGACCAACAAGATCTATGCTGCCAATGGGAACAGCAACAGCGTGACCGTGGTCAATGGCACGACCAATAGGACAGCCACGGTTGCCGTAGGCGATTATCCCTTGGCCATCGCGGTTAACGCTGTCACCAACAAGATCTACGTCGCCAACTACTATTCCAACAGTGTGACCGTAATCGATGGCTCGACAAATAAGACCACAACTGTCAGCGTGGGGAGCAACCCATTTGCCGTGGCTGTCAATTCCGCTACCAACGAGATTTATGTTGCCGATTCCGGCAGCAACAGCGTGGCCATCATTGATGGAGCCAACAACTCGACCACCATGGTTTCGGTTGGAGCTTACCCGAGGGCGATCGCCATCGACCCGTACGCCAACAAAATTTATGCTGTCAACTACAGTTCCAACGATGTTTCAGTGATCGACGGGGTCACGAATCTGGTCACCAATGTCACCGTCGGAACGGGGCCCTCCGCAGTCGCCGTTAACCCGGCCAGTAGCCAGGCCTACGTAACCAACAGCGGAAGCGGTACGGCGACCATAATCGACGAAACCACGCTGGCCACTACCACCGTTATCGCCGGCAGTTCCCCAAATGCAATCGATGTCAACGTGGTGACCAACAAGGCTTACCTCACCAACAATATCTGGGACGGCACAGTCACCCTCGTCAACGGCACCGACGATTCCACTGCATCCATTTCACTCGGCAATGCGACCTGGCCCACCGCGATCGCCGTCAATCCCCTGACCAACACCGTTTTCGTGGCCAATACTGTGGGCAACAGCATCTCGGTTATCGCCGGCGCCGGTGCGGACGCGGTGCAGTTTCTGCCCGTGACTCCTTGCCGTGTTGCAGACACGCGGCAGACAAACGGCCCTTTTGGCGGACCCTATCTCGGCGGTGGAACGTCACGCAGCTTCGCCGTCCCTCAGAGCAGCTGCGACATCCCGAGTACGGCGATCGCCTACTCGCTGAACGTCACGGTCGTGCCAGTGCAAGGCCACGCGCTCGAATATCTCACCATCTGGCCCACGGGACTACCCCAGCCACTCATTTCGACCCTCAATTCGCTCGACGGCCGAGTGAAGGCGAATGCGGCGATTGTTCCTGCCGGCGCGGGCGGAGCAGTCAGCGTTTACGCGACTGACTCCACCAATGTCATCCTGGATATCAACGGATACTTTCAACTGCCGGCCAGTAGCACACTGCAGTTCTATCCGCTGACGCCATGCCGCGTGGTCGACACTCGCAATGCACCGGGAGAACTGGGCGGCCCGTATCTGCAAGGCGCTCAGGAGCGCGATTTTCCGGTTCTGAGCAGCACTTGCCAGATACCATCCAACGCGCAGGCTTATTCGATGAACATCACAGTTGTGCCGGTGGGTGGGAAGCCGCTGGGATATCTCTCCGTATGGCCGGCGGGGCTGAATCAACCGGTTGTCTCTGCCTTGAACAATCCGACAGCTACCATTGTGGCCAATGCCGCGATCGTACCGGCGGGAACCAGCGGCGCGATTGCGGTTTATGCCGATCAGGATACTCAACTGGTAATCGACATCAACGGCTACTTTGCTGCGCCGGCTTCTGGTGGATTGTCGCTGTATCCGGCCGCGCCGTGCCGAGTGATCGACACGCGCTCGACAGGAGGAGCATTCAGCGGCCAGCGCAATCCGCCGGTCAATGTGGCTGCCAGTGGCTGCAATCCTCCGGGTACAGCGCAGGGATACGTTTTCAACGCAACGGTGATTCCGGCGGGGTCACTGGGATATCTGACGCTGTGGGCCGATGGCGGTCAGCAGCCTATAGTCTCGACACTGAATGCGGCAGACGGAGAGGTGACATCCAACATGGCAATCGTGGGCAATCAGGATGGCAAGACCGACGCCTACGCTTACGGCACTACCCAACTGCTGATGGACATCTCCAGCTACTTCGCGCCGTAGAAGTAAGACGGGGGCGCCAGGCTAGTTTGCAGACGAGTTGGACGTCACGGTAAATTCCTGCCCCATCACCGGTGCAAGAAACGGTATGACGTAACCCTGCACAGCAAAATTCCCCGACTTAATCGCCTCGGCCACGATCTTGTACTTGAATTCGCCCATCTTGAAGGACGCGGCTTTCAGGTGAAAAACGAAGGTTCCGTTCTTCGACTCGTGCAAGCTGACCTGGTCGGGACTTAGGTTCTTCACCACAAGCAGAATTTCTCCGCCCTGGTCTTCATCGCGGTCGCCCGTCCCACCGGCCTGCTTCCCTTTCGCCTCCCGTTTCTCTTCCGCTTCGTGGGCCGGATGGCTGGCATGAGGCGCCTGAAATGCCGGAATCAGCTTGCGGGCTTCTTCCAGGTTCGAGGCGGGATAGTTGCCGGGCAGCCACAGAGGGTCGGGCAGTTCCTGCGGGCCGTCGATAATCGGATAGATCAACAACGTCTGTCCCTTGGACAAATTGCGCCGATCGGGAGAGATACTGAACTCCGCAACTACGAGAGGGAACGCGACTGCCTTCGATCCTTCGGCGATGACCAGCGGCCGCGGCCCGGCCTCTGTGCGGTCCGGAATCGCGAGATAGGCGGTGTCCGAGGTCTCGGCGACAATCCTTGCCGGACGCTGCTCAAATGCAGCGAAAGTCTTCGTGCTGTCTCCGCTGAATGGGCCGTGAATCACGCAAGGCGCGGCTTTCAGACACAGCGCCGGCGCGAGGTAGGAAGTCGGAGTCTTGGCTTTCGCCGAGGGAGCACGCGGAACGCTGATCGCCTTCGAAACCGGGCTGCCCGCATTGTCCGTCTGACGGAAAAGAACGGCCAGTTCCAGTTGTCCGGGAGGGATGGTCAGGGCGATAGGGCCATTCGCGGGCTGCGGTGGCTCGCCGGATATCTCAACCATCCAGCCCGCCAATGTAGAAGCGGGGCCGGAATGTGCGAACGGAAGAGTAACTCGGTTGACGACGATTCCCGGTATTCCTTCATAGTTACCAGGATCGTCAACCACGCCTCCCGAGACACAGTCGCCCGGACGAACCCGCGCCGGCAAAATCAGCCCCACTTCTTTCACGTTCGTTCCCGCACCCGGCTGAGAGGACGATGCGGGCGGCGCGGTCCTGGGAGGTTGCTGTGCAGCTTGCCGGGCCTTCGCCAGTTGCTCGGTCACTTCCTCTTGCGTGAACTTCTTCACCGACTCAGGAGGGCCGCTGGATTCTTCGCCCGCCGGACAATCGATGGTCTGGTATTTCTGAGCTGACACGTTCCAGTCGGCGCAGTGATAGAAGTTGGTCTGGGGATCGTGGACTAGCTGGTGGCCGCTGATTTGCTTTCCCGCCTCATCGAAAACCTGGATGAACTCGCCGGTAAAGTTCGCATTGTTGTCGTAGGTATCGCGCGTGATCTTGTGGACTTTTCCATTCGGCCAGTAGGAGGTGGAAGTGGTCTGCGGCACATAGGCGCCCGCGGGATACTCAAGATCTTGCTTTTGCAGCAGTTGGCCATCGGCGCCAATCGTGCGGATCTGGGTAACCTGGTCGGCGGCGTTGTAGTGCAACTCCAGTTTTCTTCCGCCGCCTGACTCCTGTACTACGGTGCGCTGGGCGTAGGCTGGTGCAGAACTCGCCATGAACAGGACCGCCAACGTGAATATCCAGTAAGAACGCACAGCGGGAATGCATTGAGATGGTCGCACGGACTTTTTCCCTCACGATAAGAACTTGAAGAGCAGGTCGGGAGCATGGGAAGGGGGAAGCCTTCCAGCAATGACTATGGTCTCCAATAGTAGCAGGCGGGACGGCGCAACACGATACGATGTGCCCTGCTCAAGCCATCGGCAATTGTGCTCTTTGCTGCGTTTGCCGGACGATGTTTGTTGGTCAGAACCGGGAGACAACGTGTTCAAAATCGGGACAAATGGACGAAGCCGGCGACAACTACTATCGTTTTCGTTGACATTGGGCTGCTCTACACGATAGAGTTTGATCGCTCCGGGTGGTTTCGTCCTCCTCCTGTCCAGCGCAAACATTCACTCGTGCCCCACACAGCTACAGCAGTCGAAAACAACTATCACGAAGAAGGAATCTGCCACATGAAAGTATTGCACTCGTTCTCCCGTCGCGGCGCTAGCCCGACTATATTGACCATTGCGCTCGGATTGGCCCTGGCCGTTACGGGCGTTGTTCCGAGCCACGCACAATCTATATTCCGGCAGCTCAGTCAAGACACTTTCACGAATGGAAGCAGCCAGCACATGTCGGAAGTCGAACCGGGCGCCCTCGCCGTCGGACCGACGATCGTCACAGCCTTTCAGGTGGCCCGCATTTTCGGCGGCGGCGGAGCTGACATCGGCTGGGCAACCTCTCTCAACGGTGGGATCTCCTGGACCAACGGATATCTTCCCGGCTTGACCCAATACGGGCCCGGCGGCGGACCCAACAGCGGCGCCAGCGATGCCGCCGTCGCCTATGATGCGAAGCATGGCGTCTGGCTGATTTGCACCTTGCCCATCGGCAACTACGACACCGTCGCCGTAAGCTCCTCGACCGATGGCCTCCACTGGAACAATCCGGTTTACGTCATCCAGAACCGGGACGCCGACAAGAACTGGATCGCCTGCGACGACACTCCTACCAGTCCTTACTACGGCAACTGCTATGTCGAATTTGACGACCCTGACGTCGGCGATCTGCTCTACATGAGCACCTCGCACGATGGCGGGCAAACCTGGAGCACACCGGTAACAACCGGCAATAGCGACTACGGAATCGGCGGTAATCCTCTGGTTCAGCCCAACGGGACCGTAGTAGTTCCGTTTGCTGATTTCAACTGCGGAATGTCGGCGTTCACCTCCACCAACGGCGGCCAGAGCTGGACCGGAGCTGTCGAAATTGCCTGCGCTCCCAGCCACGGCGAGGATGGCGGCCTGCGTAGTGCCGGCCTTCCGTCCTCGGCCATTGATGGCGCAGGAAATGTGTATACTTCGTGGCCTGATTGCAGCTTCGAAAGCGGCTGCTCGGCGAACGACATCGTCTATAGCAGCTCGGCCGACGGCGTTCACTGGAGCGCCAAGGTCCGTGTTCCCCTCGATCCCATCGGCAGCGGCGTGGACCACTTCATCAACGGCATGGGCATCGACATCCGCACCTCCGGAAGCAGCGCCCACATGGGGATGACCTACTACTATTATCCTGTCTCCAATTGCAACAACAGCTGTCAGCTGATCGCAGGGTTCAGCATCTCTAACGATGGCGGATCGACCTGGACTGCGGGTCGCCGGCTGTCCGGCGATATGCAAATAAGCTGGCTGCCCAACACTTTCTCCGGCTACATGGTGGCCGATTACGTGGCCACAGTATTTCCCGCTGGAGGCAGGGCATTCCCGATTTATGCGATGGCCCTCCCGCCGGCTGGCAAGTTGCTCCAGGAGGCCATCTACACCTCGTCCTACGGCTATACCCAGGACGAGATGGACGAGCCTCTGATGAGTTCCGCGGGCGAGAAACCGATACCGGGCATCAAGTCGGACCACCCGATGAGAGAGCGCGGCGACGTTGACAACCTGCCTCCAAGCCGCAGGTCGCAACAGGTTCTTCCGAACGAGAAGGACTAGCAATCGCAGCAAGCCGCTGGCTCTGGTACCGGCGGTGCTGTCAACTAAGTCAAAAGGCCGCCCGCGCACTTGCGCTGACGGCCTTTTTTCTTGCCGCAAAGGAAAGGCTGGAATCTATTTCGCCCCCGTTCCCACGTGCAGAAACACATGGCCCCGACGCCAGGCGATGGACGCCGCCGAAGAAAATATTTACGCGCTAGAATTCCTTAAACGGTATAGAGTTTGCGGGTGTTGGAGCCAACCTGAGATTACCGATGGTGACGAACTGGCCGATAATGTCAGATCGTCGCGCCGGAAAGTAGTTGCGAATGTGTTTTGCTTGGGGTGGGGGCTTTTTCCCCACCCTGAAGCACGGCGCAAGCCTTACTTCTTCAATTCTGCCGGCCAGTTTTGGAATAGAGTCAACGTCTGTGAGCTGCCTTCACTGGGCATAACGGCGATGAACCGTTGGCCATCGCGCGTAGGAGAATACTCACGGGCGATCGTGCCTCTCAGGGGAAGGCGGAACAACAACGTACTGCTGCCGACCTCGAATGCCGAACCCGAGCCGTTCACTTCTGCCGCCGCAATGCCGTTGAGGTCGAAGTAGAACAGTTCCTTGCCATCAGCCCGCCAACGGGGTCCGGCGCCGCCGCCGTTCGAAATTTGCCACTTCGCGCCCGTCCACGGAAAAGGCGCCACAAAAACCTCAGGGCGACCACCCTCTTGCCCGACATACGCCACCCAATGTCCATCCGGCGAAAACGTTCCTCTTGACGACCCACTGGTATAGGAAAACGGTTTGCCGTCGCCAGATAACGGAAGCACCCAAAGTTCGGTATTTATGCCGGCGCCCTGTTCATACATCAGGTAGCGGCCATCGCGTGACCAATCCGAAATGGCTTGATAGATAGGATCCGGCGAGGACAGAACAGTGCGCTCCGCGGAACTGCTGCCAAGAGTCTTAACTGAGATCGCGCGCTGCTGGTTCGAGGTAAAGGCCACCTGTTTTCCGTCTGGAGACCAGATGGGAGTGAGGTGGGCGCCACCACTGAAGGTGAGCCGTGTCCTGAGATTGTTTGTCAGATCGCGCACCCAGATGCTTGCGATGCTTGCATTCAAATCTGTGGTCGCGATTTTCTTCTCGTCAGGGGAAAGATCCAGATCGTAGAACTCGCCTTGCTCGCCCACCGTGCCCAGCCGCTTTCCGCTGCGGTCGTACCAGGTCAGGATCTCGGTCCCGGAAGTTGTGCCGGAGGCATACAACAGCACGCCGCCGGT
>Ga0182030_10017961_pt1 | contig 13608 bp, 14 predicted proteins | sample 812S3MmetaG_FD_121299 | JGI IMG/M metagenome (GOLD analysis project Ga0182030, IMG submission 121299) | Permafrost microbial communities from Stordalen Mire, Sweden - 812S3M metaG (Illumina Assembly) | ecosystem: Environmental > Terrestrial > Soil > Wetlands > Permafrost | place: Sweden... | reverse complement strand
TCGCGTTGCGCTTCGACCGCTGACTCCTGGGCCCATCCGAACAAGAACGAGCAGCAAAAAAAGAGAAAGCGAACACAGCTCGACTTGACGGGTCACTTCATATCAAAGCCTGTAGCCTGGGGCGGCCTCGCATGACCCTGACCTTCCGCGCCAAGCTGCTGGCGAGCCACCTCGGGCTGGTCACGGCGATCCTCCTGCTCGTCGTGCTGGAGCTGAACCGGACGCTGGGAGGCGACCTGGCGAGGCAGCTCGACGACCGGCTGGAGCAGCAGGCGCAAGGAGCGGCTCAGTGGGTCGGTGAAGGGCGGCGCCACCCGGACAAGCTCGCGGGCCGGCTCGGTCTCGTCGTCCACGCCGAGGTCACCCTCTTCGACCGCGACGGCAACGTGGTGGGCGACTCGTCGCTCGCCGACGTGACGGGCGCGCCGTCGGGCGCCGACAATCCGGAGTTTCAGGCGGCTCAACGCGGCGAGATCGGCCGCGCCACGCGCGCCGTGGAGGGGGGCGAGATGCGCTTCGTCGCCGTGCCGGCCGCCGACGGCATGGTGGTGCGCCTCGGGGCTCCGCTCTCGGACATCGACGCCACGGTCGGCGCCATGCGACGCCGCCTCACCTTCGCCATCGGCATCGCCGTCGCCGCGGCCCTGGCGCTCGGCTGGCTCGCCTCCCGCCTCGCGGCGCGACCCCTTCGCGCGATGACCGAGAGCGCGACGCGCATCGCCCAGGGGGACTACGCCATCGTGCCTTCGGCTTCGCCCGACGACTTCGGCATCCTGTCGCGCACGCTCGCATCCCTCGGGGCCCAGCTCGAGGCGAAGCTGCGAGAGCTCACCGAGGAGCGGGACCGGCTGAGCGCGATCCTGGCCGGAATGGTCGAGGGCGTGCTCGTGGTCGATGCGGCCGGGGACGTCGTGCTCGCGAACCCTGCCGCCGAGATGATCCTCGGTCCCGCGCTGGTGGGAAAGCGCATGGCCGATGCCGTGACGTCCCCTGCGTTGAGGGCGGTCATCGAGGGCGCCGCGGGCACCGGGCAGCCCCACGAGACGGAGGTCGAGGCCGGTCCACGCGCGATCGCCCTCTACGTGAGGCCCCTGGCGGCGCGCGGAGGGGGCCTCGTGACGGTGCTCCGCGACATGACGCGGCTCCGCAAGCTCCTCGTTGTCCGCCGCGACTTCGTCGCCAACGTCAGCCACGAGCTGCGAACGCCGGTGACGGCCATCCAGGGCTACGCCGAGACGCTGCTCCGCGGACCGGTGGACGAGCCCACGCGCAAACAGTTCCTCGAGATCATCCACCGCCACGCGCGGCGCCTGGGCGCCCTGGTGGAAGGGCTGCTCACGCTCAGCGACCTGGAGGCGCGCCCCCCCGAGCAAGCCGTCCGCGAGCGCGTCGAGGTCCCCGCCATCGCCGAGCACGTGCGCGCGACGCTGCGCGAGCGGGCGGCGCAGCGCGAGACCCGCGTGGACGTCGACATGGCCGAGGACGTCATCGCGCGCGGAGATCCGGTCGCGGTCGAGCAGGTGATCGAGAACCTCGTCGACAACGCCATCAAGTACGGGAAAGACGGAGGCGGCCAGGTGCGCGTCGTCGGGCGAAAACATGGGAAAGGCGTGACGCTCGAGGTCATCGACGACGGACCGGGGATCGACGCCGAGCACCTCCCTCGCCTCTTCGAGCGCTTCTACCGCGTCGATGCCGGCCGCTCCCGCGAGCGAGGCGGCACGGGCCTGGGCCTTGCCATCGTGAAGCATCTGGTCGAGTCGATGGGAGGCACCGTCGAGGTCGACAGCCAGGTGGGCCGCGGGACGACCTTCCGCGTCGACTGGCCGGCCTGGGACGCGACCGCGTATCCTCGCGCTCCGTGATCCGGGTCCGGGGCCTCCGCAAGCACTACAAGGTCCATGAGCGCCCCCCCGGCGTCGCCGCGGCCTTCCGGTCGCTCTTCCACCGCGAGTACAAGACCGTCGCCGCCGTCGATGGGATCGACTTCCGCATCGAGCCAGGCGAACGCGTGGGCTTCCTCGGCCCCAACGGCGCCGGAAAGACCACGACCCTCAAGCTCCTCGCTGGGCTGCTCCACCCGACGTCCGGTGAGGTGTCCGTGGACGGCCACGAGCCGCGACGTCGTGAGGACGCGTACCTGAAGAAGATCATGCTGGTCCTCGGGCAGAAGCAGCAGCTCCTGTGGGACCTGCCCCCGAGCGAGACCTTCGAGCTCAATCGCGCGGTCTACGACGTGCCGCGCGCGCAGTTCGTGGAGACCATGCGCGAGCTGTCGGAGCTCCTCGAGCTGGGAGACCTGGTCAAGCGGCCGACGCGGACGCTGTCGCTCGGCGAGCGCATGAAGTGCGAGCTGGCCGCGGCGCTGGTGCACCGGCCGCAAGTTCTCTTCCTCGACGAGCCCACCATCGGCCTCGACGTCTCGATGCAGGCCACCGTCCGCGGGTTCGTGCAGCGCTACAACGAGCGTTACGGCGCCACGCTCATCCTGACCAGCCACTACATGGAGGACGTGCAGCGCCTCTGCCCGCGCGTCATCGTCATCGACAAGGGCAAGCTCGTCTACGACGGCGCCCTCGAGGAGCTGGTCACGCGCATCCGGCCCGACAAGCGCATCATTCTCCGCTTCTCGCGGCCGGTGGACGAGAGCGAGGTGGCCTCCTTCGGCACCATCGTGCGCGATGGAGAGCCCACCGGCGCGCCCTGCTGGTCCATCGCCCTCGACGTGCACATGGACGCCGTCAACCGCGTGGTCACCGAGGCGCTCTCCCGGCTGCCGGTGAGGGATCTCACCGTGGAGTCGCCGCCGCTCGAGGAGGTGATGAGCGAGCTCTTCGCGCGCGGGAAGGCCTCGTGAGCCTCCGCAGCACAGTCACGGCCTTCCCGACGCTGCTCCGCGTCGGCTTCATGGATGCCGTCGCCTACCGCGCCGAGCTGCTCGTGTGGATGCTCGCGACGACCATGCCGCTCGTCATGCTCGCGCTCTTCACCACCGTGGCAGCGGACGGCCCCATCGGCCGCTACGGGCAGCCGCAGTTCATCGCGTACTTTCTCGCGACGTTCATCGTGCGTCAGCTGACCGGCTCGTGGGCGTTCTACGAGATGAACTTCGAGGTGCGTAGCGGCACCCTCGCCATGCGCCTTCTCCGCCCCGTCCACCCCCTCTGGGCCTACGCCGCGGAGAACCTGGCCGCGCTGCCGATGCGCCTCCTCGTGTCGCTCCCCGTCGCCGCCGTGGCCCTCGTCTGGGTCGGCCGTCAGGCGACGACGCACGATCCCGTGATGTGGGGGCTCTTCGCCGTCTCGGTACTCGGTGCGTGGCTGATCACGCTCTTCGTGAACTTCGCCGTCGGGTGCCTCTCTTTCTTCGTCGAGAGCAGCATGAAGCTCATGGACACCTGGCTGGTGTTCTTCTTCGTGCTGAGCGGCTACCTCATCCCGGTCGACCTCTTCCCGCACGGCGTGCGCGCGGTCGTCGACTGGCTGCCCTTCCGCTACCAGATCGGCCTCCCCGTCGAGCTGATGACAGGGGCGCACGGCACCGCGCACGCGCTCGGCCTCCTCGGCCGACAGTGGATGTGGGTGGCGATCGGGCTCGGCACGACGTCGGTGCTCTGGCGCAGCGGTCTGCGGCGCTTCGCCGCCTACGGAGGCTGAGGCGATGCGATACGCGCGCTTGCTCCTCATGCAGGTCCGGGCCTCCATGCTGCTGGCGCTCCAGTACCGGGCCGACTTCCTGCTCGACGGGTTCGTCGAGATCTTCTGGATGGTGCCCGCCATCGTGCCGCTCGCGGTCGTTTTCCGCGTCCGCCCTCACCTCGGAGAGTGGAGCTTCGGCGAAGCCCTCATGGTGGTAGGCTGGTTCACGTTCCTCCAGGGCGTGCTGGAGGGGGTCATCAACCCGAGCCTGGTGACGGTGGTCGACCACATCCGAAAAGGGACGCTCGACTTCGTGCTGCTCAAGCCGGCCGACGCGCAGTTCCTGGTGTCGACCGCGCGCTTCCAGCCGTGGCAATGCGTCAACGTCTTCACCGCGGTCGGCATCTTCGTGTGGGGCTTCGTCGTGCTCGGTCGGGGCCCGACGCCTGCGGACATCGGCGTGGCCACCGTGGCGATGCTCGCCGCCGTGGTGGCCCTCTATTCGCTGTGGATCCTCACCGTGAGCGCCGCGTTCTACGTGGTCCGCATCGACAACCTGTCGCAGCTCTTCAACGCCATCTTCGACGCCGCCCGCTGGCCCGTCAGCGTCTTTCCCCGCGTCGTACGCCTCCTCTTCACGTTCGTCATCCCCCTGGCGCTGATGACCACGTACCCGGCCCGGGCGCTCCTCGGGACGCTGCCGTGGGCCACCCTCGCCGGTGCCCTGGGGGGTGGGATCATCGCGTTCACGGTGGCCCGGATCGTGTGGAAAGCCTCGATCGCCAGGTATACGAGCGCCGGAGGCTGAGCCCCGGTACTATGAGGGCAATGGGGAGCGCGCGCCTGGCGACGTTCTTCGCGCTCGCGATGTCGTCTCTCGCGATCGCGTGCGGTCTCGATTTCGATCGCTACGAGCCATCGGCGGATGCGTCGGCCGACGCGAGCGTGGGAGACGGGAGCCACGCGGAGACCGGGGTGGACGCCACCGCGCACGACACGGGGTCGAGCGAGGCCGCGGGGGACGACGCGAGCGGCGCGGAGGCCAGCGGCGGCGACTCGAGCAGCGCAGACGCGCCCGTCGAGGTCTCTACGACCGACGGGGGCCCCTGCGGTGGGCCGGGTCAGGCCTGCTGCACGAGCGGGCCGGCTTGCGAGGGAGGCGGGTGTTGCTCCAGCGGGGCGTGTGTCGCGCGCGGGGCCTCGCCGACCCCCACGAACGTGTGCCTCGACGGGAACCTCGTCGCCTGCGGGGGAGCCACCCAGCCCTGCTGCCAGAGCTCGACGTGCGGGAAGCGCTGCTGCGTCGACGGGCTGTGCATCGCCGAGGCGCAGAGCTGCGGGGGCACGCCTCCTCTCGGCATGTGCCTCAACTCGGCCTGCGGCGCGTGCGGCGGCGACGGCGAGACGTGCTGCACCGGAGCCCCCGGCGGGCAGGGCGACGGCGCGAACTTCTGTACGGTCGCGGGCGAGGCGTGCAGCGCCGCCACGAACAAGTGCGCGGCCTGCGGCGGCAGCGGGCAGCCCTGCTGCGACGGAGCGTGGTGCGGCGGCGGCGCCTGTTGCGACCAGACGGTCAAGACGTGCGTCGCGAACACCGCGACGTGCGGCGGCGGCCAGGGAAAGTGCTTCAACGCCGCGTGCCAGGGGGGCGGTTGCGGCGGAGTGGGCCAGGCCTGCTGCGGCGGCGGCGTCGGGTGCACGGCGCCGTTCTCGGTGTGCGCGGCGAACGTGTGCGTCGGTTGCGGGGGAACGGCCGAGCCTTGCTGCCCCGGCAACAACACCGGGGGCGAGTGGTGCAGCGGCGGCGAAGTGTGCGTGTCGGGCAGCTGCGCCACGTGCGGGGCGAGCGGCCAGAGCTGCTGCGCCGGCGCCGAGTGCAAGGCGGGGAACTGCGCGGGAGGGAAGTGCCCGTAAGGGAGGGGTGAGCCGTCCGGGGGCCGGGCTCTCCGTCCGGATCTTCAGCGTGGCTCCGACCAGCCACCCGGAGGCACGATCCGCTCGCCCTCGGCGGGCCCCCACGAACCCGGGGCGTACGGGTACACCGGCGTCGCGTCGTCGAGAACGGGATCCACGACTCGCCACGATTCTTCGACCGCGTCTCTGCGCGCGAAGAGCGTCGCGTCTCCGTCGATCGCGTCGCCGAGGAGGCGCTCGTACGCCGTCATCCCCTCTGCCTCGGCGCGGTGAAGAACGAGCTCCCTCGCTTCGCCGACCATCCCTTCGCCGCCGGCCTTCACGTTGGCGCCGAGGGCGATCGCCGTGTCCGGGCCGATCCGGAAGCGGAGATGGTTCGGCGCAGCGGCGCGGCGGTCCTCGAGCACGGACGTCCTTGTCCCCTTCCAGCGGACGACCACCTCGGTCGCCGTGATCGCGAGCGACTTTCCGACGCGGACGAAGAACGGGACGCCCTTCCAGCGGGGTGAGTCGACCGTGAAGCGGAGGATCGCGAACGTCTCGGTCGTCGAGTCCTTGGCGACTCCCTTCTCGTCCTTGTAGCCGCGCGCCTGGCCGCGAACGATGTCCCCCTTCGCGAGCGTGCGCACCTGCGCGAGGAGACGGCTTCGCGCATCGCGCAATCCACCATGACCGGGCTCGGTCGGCAGCTCCATCGCGAGGCATGCGATGAGCTCCAGCATGTGGTTCTGGACGACGTCGCGCACGGCCCCGACGCTGTCGTAGAACTCCGCCCGCCCTTTCACCCCGAACGTCTCGGCCATCGTGATCTCTACGCTGTCGATCTCTTCGCCGTTCAGGCTCCGCTCGATGAGCGGGTTGGCCGCGCGGAGGTAGACGAGGTTCTCGACCGGCTCCTTCGCGAGGAAGTGATCGATCCGGAAGAGCGACTCTTCCTGGAACGAGGGATGGAGCGCCTCGCTCAGCGCCTTCGCGGACGCCAGATCGTGGCCGAACGGCTTCTCGAGCGCGAGGCGCGCTCCGCTCGCGAGCCCGACCTTGGCCAGGTTGGTGGCCACCTTCTCGAAGGCGTCGGGGGGGAGCGCGACGTAATGAAGGGGGTGCTTCGCGTCGGGGAGCGCGTCGCGGATGCTTCGAAAACTGTCCGGCGCGTCGAAGTCGACCGCGGCATACCGAAGCTGGCTTGCGAGCTTCTCGAACGCGCCCCCGTCCACCCCTTCCTCGCTCGCGGCGAGGCTCTCCTTCACGCGCGCGCGCAGCTTCTCGATCGGGACGTCCTTTCTTCCGACCGTGACGATCGGCATCGCCAGCCTGCCGTGCTGCACGAGCGCCTGGAGGGCCGGGAAGATCTGCTTGAAAGCGAGGTCGCCCGTCGCACCGAAGAAGACGAGCGCGTCCGAGCGGAGGATGTCCGTTTGCGGGGTCATGGGCGAAAAGGTACCCCAGCGGGGCCGCGGATCAGCGCCCGGTGATGCGCTCGATCGCGGCCTTCGCGTCCTTCAGCCCGGTCTTGGTCGCGAGCCGGTACAGCCGGATGGCCTCGATCACGTTGCCCGCCGCGAGCGCGTCCAGGACCCCCGGCACCGACCCGGGGGCCACGCCCGCGGGCGGCGGAGCGGCGGCGGCCAAGGGACATGGCGCCGACAGGATATCTCGGGAGGATTCGCGCTCTCCACGGAGTCGGCGTTCAAAGCCCGAGGCGGGATCCGCCCTGCGTGCTGTACCTTCGGGCCTCCCATGCGCCGCCGCTCCGCCTCGAGCTCGTACAGATGATCTTCGATGCCCGATTGCCGGCGTGACGAGGATTCACGGTGCCCACGCCTCCCTGCTCCGGCCTCCTCTCCGCCACGGTGGCCCTCGTGGTGGGGTGCACCCCTCACGGGAGCGTGCAGCACGAGACCCCGGCTCCCTCCGTCGCGCCCATCGCCGCGCTCGCGAGCGCGTCCGTCACCACGCCGGCGGCTCCGCCCCCGGCAAGCGCGCGGTGGACGCAGGGCGCCGACGCCGGCGACTCGTGGACGCGAGGTCCGGGCGCGCACGCGCCGGCGCTGGTCATCCGCGGCGTGCTCCGCCCCACACAACCGACCGACATCGCAACATGCCCGGAGTTCTTCGGGGCGCGCTCCGGCACTCCACCGCTCCACATCGCGCTCGAGGGCAGCCCGCGCACGCTGCACTTGTGGGCTCGCGCCCGTGGTCCCGTCGGGCTGCGCGCGGACCCCCAGGGTTCCTGCGCCGCAGCCGGCGCAGGCGCGTGGGCGCGGCTCGATCTCGACGTGGCGGCGGACGGTGATGCCACGATCTACATCGCGGACGTCGACCGTCCCGGCGAGCGACGCGGGCAGACGTCCCCGTACGTCCTGGTCGTCACCGACGCCGACGCCTCCCCCACCGAGGAGCCCGACCCGCGCACGCCGCCCGGGCCGGGGGACGTGACGGTGCGCTGGTCGGCCGCGCCTGCCGCATGCCCGCAGGCCGCGCCGTACGGATGGCAGTGCTCCCGTCTCACCCTGGTGCTCGGCGGCGCCGTGTCGCGCAGCATCCCGCTGAACCACCTTCTCGTCGGCCAGTCTGGCTGCTGGCCCGACGACACCGGCGTCACCTGCCCGGGCGCCTCGGGTGTGGGGTTCCTCTCGCTGACCCTGAGCGCGGGCGGCGTCGTGCGGGTGGGCGAGACGAGCGAGTCCGACGGCTACTGCGAGCCCGACGCGGCCGATCATTGTCAGTCGTTCGAGAAGTGGACCACCTTCGCCCTTCGCCCCGGGCTGCGGCTCGTGCCGGACCCGGCCGGGACGTTTCCTCCGGCCAGCGGCCAGGTCGGGTCGGCGCCTTGACCGCAGGAGGCCCCCGAGGCTGACGTGCTGGCGGGGCCACCGTCAAGGCAGACGCTGCCAGCGAAAGCGTGCGGAGCTCCGGCACCCGTCGCCACCATGTCACCCTCACCCCGGCGGCACAGGTGTGCCGCAATGGAAGTCGCGTAATCTCGAACGATCCGGCTGGCACCATCGTTGCTCCTTGCGGGCTCCAGGAGGCCGAAGATGACCAGCGCCCGTCTCGCCACAGCATGGGGTCTCCTCGCCGCGGTCGCCGCCGTCGCGGTCGGGTGCGGCTCGACGTCGTCCACCGGAGGCAGCGCCGACGGCGGCAACCCGCCCGGCTGTCCCGCCGCGATCCCCAACGCCACCCTGAGCTGCACCGCGGCCGGTCTCCAGTGCACCTACGGATGCGGCGCCTTCGCGACGTGCAGAGGCGGCACCTGGACGGTGACCGAGTCGAACATCACCTGCGGCGCCGACTCCGGCGCCGCGTCCGATGGCGCGGCCACGTGCAGCTCCAGCGCCGACTGCCACCCCACGGACTTCGAGTGCAGCCCGGGCGGCGTGACCATCGGGTGCGGCATCTGCGCCATGCCGCAGAACCCCTGCAGCGTCGACTCGGACTGCACGCTCATCGACGGCGCCGCGCCGACGGCGCCGATGGTGTGCGGACCGGCCGGCGGCTGCACGTGCCCGGTGGGCGGCAAGTCCGGGAGCTGCATCCCCGCCTGCCAGTCGGCGAGCGACTGCAGCCCCGACGAGAGCTGCGCGCCCGGCGGTCACTGCGTTGCCAAGACGTGCACGACGGACGCCGAGTGTCCCTCGACGCAGACGGTGGACTACGCGTGCTCGGCGACCGGCACCTGCGCGGTCAAGTCGTGCCAGACGAGCGCCGACTGCGGCGCGCACTACTGCGTCAGCGGCGCGTGCTACCCGCAGGCCGGGATGTGCGTCGCGCCAGCGGCGTGAGGGGACGGCGCGGCGGCGCAGCGTTTGCGTGTCGGGGCGTGGGCTGATCAGCGCGTCCGGCGCACTGGGGTCATGTCCTTCAGAAGCGCCTTGCAGGTCTTGCCCGGGTTGGCGTCGTTCGCGAGACCGTTCACGCGTCGGTACACGCCCGCGCAGAATGGCTTTCGGTCGATCTCCGGAGGCAGGCTCGGGTCGTCGCAAGCGGCCGTCGCATATTCGGCACATACGGCCGGCATGCCTGGAGCGAGCCGCGGCGACGCCGGGGCCTCGACCGTCGCGCTAGTTTCGGGCGCTGCGGCGGGCGGGGGGTCCGTGCCCGGCTTGCCCGTGGTCGTCTTGGTCGGCTTGTCCGTCTTGCTCGGGGTCGTCGTGGCCGGGGCGGCCGCCTTCGCCGCCGCCTGCGCCTCCGCGACACCCACCTTGGCCGCCGACGCCGCCCTGTGCGCGTGCGGCTTGGCCGCGGTCGCGCTCGCGACCTTGGCGTCATCGCCGCCCGGGATGGTCGCGGCGGCCGTCTTCTTCCAGCCGCTGGCCGTGAAGCCCTCGAGGAGCGCGTCCAGCGTGTCCTGCTCGAACGAGAGCGAGTCCTTCGTGGACGACACCGCCGCGATCAGCGTGACCGCGTGGATCACCCACTTCTTCGTGCGCGAGATCGCCTCCGTCGTCAGGTCGCCCAGGCTCAGCTTGCCGAGGTCGTCCGGGCTCAACCCGTTCAGCGTGAGCTTCACGTCCGTCCCGTCGAGCTTCACGTCGGGCTTGAACCCGTTCATGATCGGCCGGCTGCCCGTCTGCTCCTCGACGATGTCGGCCACGATGACGGGCACGACCTCCAGGACGGAGTCGGGCAGGGACTTGAGGGCGAGCGGGTAGCGCACCGCCGCCGCGCCGTCCGCGATGCTCGCGTCGTCGACGGCCTGCCGCAGGTTCACGAGCACCGGACCCACCGCGTCGCGCGCGTTCGCCTCCGCCTTCTGGGCGGCGCTCTTCGCCGCAGCGAAGAACTTCTTGCGGAGCGGGTCGACCTCGTCCTCGAGGCCCGAGACCTTCTTCTTCAGCTCGTCGATGGTCTTGTCGTGCTCCTTCTTGTCCTCGTCGCTCACGTCCTTGGCGTCCTTCGCCGCCTTCTCCGTCTCGATCTGCGCCTTCGCGTCCGCGATGTCGGCCTCCTTGGCGGAGATCGCAGCGTAGGCGTCCGCGAGGTCGCTCGAGACGATCGCGAGCAGGTTCGGCGAGCTCCCGCTGGTGCTGTGGATGTCGGCGAGGGTGCGGGCCCAGACCTCGGCGGCGACGACGCGCGCATGCGACTTCGCGTACATCGGCTCGCTCTTGATGGCCTTCACCTCGCCCGCCGCGTCCTCCGGCTTCGGACCCACCGTCCGGAGCCAGCCGGCGTCGGGGCTCGCGGGGGTCGCGGTCAGGATGCGGTCCACCTGCTTGGCCGTCGCCTCGGCGGCGTCGGCGCGGCGGACCACGACGGACATCGGCGCGGGATCCTGGATGGCCCAGGCCACCTTGGGGTTGGCCATGGCGCCCAGCGCCCCGCATCCCGTCATGATGAACAGCAGCCCGAACAGGGCGCAGATCGTTACGGCAAGTCGGAGGGGCCCGGCCGCTCGACCTAGGAACGTGGTCATTCTGTTTCTCCCGGCTGCAGGCACCTACGGTGGCGGCTCGGTTTTCCTCCCCCTCTGTCTTGCCGAGGCGACATGGACGTGCGCACGATTGCCCCCCATGACCGGCCCGAGGGCTCTCCCGCTCGCCCTGTCGACCCTCGCCGTGCTGGCGAGCGGCTGCGGGGGAGCAACCTTCCCGACCGGTTCCAACGTCCTCGGCGCGTCCTCGATCGAGTGGGCTCGCGAGCCGCACCCGATGACGAGGGAGCGTGAGCTCCGCTTCGAATCGGACGCGACGTCGACCATCTCCCGTCTGGATCCGGCCGGTTCGCTCCCCGTGCGGCGCAACTACTTCGACGGCGAGACCGCGGTTCGCCTGGAGGCCGTCTGCACGGCGCCCTGCGCGGCGACGCTCGGGCCCGCGTGGTACATCGTCACGGGCGGAGACGTCGTGCAGACGCAGGCCTTCCGGATCCCGGACGACGCGGCGTACGTTCGCGTCAAGGCGGGCGGTTCGCAGACGATGCGCGAGATCGGAATCGGCGCGACGTTCGTGGGCCTGGTGGTCGTGGCCCTCGGAGGCATGGCGGCGGCGATGGCCGGGCCCCATGGCGCAGACGGCGGGTCGATCGGCCTGCTCGCGACCGGCGGGGTCGGCATCGGCCTCGGGCTGCCGCTCTGGCTGCGGAACCCGCCGACGCGGGTGTCGTTCGGCGCCTCCGCGTCTTCGCGCTCCTCGCGCTCCTCGCGCGACAGCGAGTAGCGGCCGCTGGCTCGCCTGCCGTCCGCAAAGACGCTGGACAACACGTAACGACACTGTTACCTATCGCGCCGTGGACGCCGTCGCTCAAGCGCTCGCCGATCCGATCCGCCGCGAGATCCTCGTGATGCTTCACGAGGCGCCGCGCACGGCCGGCGCGATCGCCGAGACGTTCACCGTGAGCCGCCCCGCCGTCAGCCGGCACCTCCGGGTGCTCCGCGAGGCGGGCCTCGTGCGTGACACCGTGAGCGGCCGCGAGCGTGAGTACGTGCTCGCCCTCGACGCCCTCGCGCCGCTCGAGGCGTTCCTCGCGCAGCTCCGCGGACCGAGCGTTTGGAGCCGCCGCCTCGATGCGCTCGAGACCGAAGTTCACCGCGTTCGGCGGCGGAGCGAAGCCCGCGAGCAGGCCACCGAAAACAAGGCACGAACCAAAACCACGAAGAGGAAGACAGCATGAACCCGAAGCCCACCGGCCGCCTCCGCGGCAACGATCTCGTTCTCAGCCGAACTTTCCGCGCGCCGATCGACGACGTTTGGACCAGCGTGACCAGCTCCGAGAGCACTGCACGCTGGTTCGGCCCCTGGGAGCGCACTAGCGACGACAAGAAGATCCGCATCCAGATGGCCTTCGAGGAAGGCAAGCCGTGGCTCGACGGCACGATCGAGCACTGCGAAGCGCCGCATCACCTCGCCGTCCGGACGAAGAGCGGGTACGGCGAGAAGCTTCTCTCGATGACGCTCAGCGAGTCCGCCGGAACGACGACGCTCGAGTTCGTTCACCATAGCGTCAACCGCCAGGCGGTGGGGGAGCTCGGTCCCGGCTGGGAGTACTACCTCGACTCGCTCGTGGCGTCGCGCGAGGGACAGCCGCTGCCGAAGTTCGACGCGTATTATCCAGAGCAGAAGGCTTACTTCACCTCGCTCGAGGGATGAGTCATCGGTAGGCGACCGGGGATCGCGGGCGGGAGGTGGAGCTTAACTCGAGCGGCAGCCCCAGCTCCTCCAGCTCGTGGCGCCGCAGCGGGAGCTCCTCACGCAGGAAGAACTCGTCGAGCTGCGGCGGCTTCACCGTCGTTCCGGCGAGCATGGCGTGGACCTGACCGCGATGATGGACCTGGTGCTGGAAGAGGTGCGCCAGCACGTCCCCGGCGCGCTCCACCTGCACGTGATCCTCGCGCTCGCGGAGCCTGTCAACGAGAGTGAGACACCCGGTGGGTGAGTTTAGTGAGCAGCCAGATCGGTCGCGACCTCCGGCGCAGGCTTGTTGATCCAGACCTCGTGGGGCGGCGTCGCGGGGACAGGACGCCCTCGCATGAAGCGCTCCGGGTGCGCGAGAAACGCGGCGTCGAGGACGGCGGCACGGCGCTGGAGAGTCTGCGCCGCGAGGCCGTAGTGCACGTCGTGCGGTGTGCAGAGGCCGAGCGAGCCGTGGTGGTGCTCGTCGTTGTACCAGTCGAAGAAGGGGCCGCCGTGGGCACGGGCGTGCTCGATGGTCACGAAGCGCTCAGGGAAGCCCGGCCGGTACTTGAGCGTCTTGAAGGCCGACTCCGAGAAAGGGTTGTCGTTGGAGACGTGGGGGCGCGAGTGGGTCTTGGTGACGCCCAGGTCGGCCAGGAGCAGGGCCACCGACTTGCTGGTCATCGAGCTTCCACGGTCGGCGTGCAGCGTGAGCTGGTCGGGCTCGATGCCCTGGCGGCGACACGTTTCCTCGATCAGCTTGCGGGCGAGCGCAGCGCTCTCCTCGTGCGCGACCATCCAGCCGACCACGTAGCGACTGAAGACGTCGAGGATCACGTACAGGTAGAAGTACGTCCACTTCTGCGGCCCGAGCAGCTTGGTGATGTCCCAGCTCCACAGCTCGTTGGGGCGCGTGGCGAGCAGCTCGGGGCGCGGATGG
>Ga0182030_10017960_pt1 | contig 13609 bp, 9 predicted proteins | sample 812S3MmetaG_FD_121299 | JGI IMG/M metagenome (GOLD analysis project Ga0182030, IMG submission 121299) | Permafrost microbial communities from Stordalen Mire, Sweden - 812S3M metaG (Illumina Assembly) | ecosystem: Environmental > Terrestrial > Soil > Wetlands > Permafrost | place: Sweden... | reverse complement strand
CAAGTCATATTCAGTAATCTTGAAGCAGGAGATTCAGCCTCCTGCCTGGTTGGTCTGGATACCTGTAAAATGGATTCATTGGGAACCTATTATACGATGATCAATTCCGGTAAAAAAACCATAACCATGACAAGCATATATGATGGGAATCAAAATCTGAATCCAGTCACTATTACAAATATAACTAGCAGCAACACAAGTTTAATCCCGACGCCCACAATTTCTGCCATTGTTAACGAAATAGCGACATTAACATATATACCGGCAGCCAATCAGACCGGTACTTCAACCATCAGTTTTACACTTACTGCAGCCAATACTATTTCAAGTACACGTACCTTTATAATAGATGTTGAACAGGCGGGTGGTTCACCAGTAAGTATTACTCTTGATACACTTACAAAATACCAGCAGATAGATGGATTTGGAGCATTCGGACCGCCTGACAACCTTCTTGGTGACGCGGTAAACGATCTCGGAATGACCATTACCCGTTCTGAAGTAGTGCCAACCTTTGAAGCGTTTAATGACAATCCTGATCCGAATGTTTTTAACTGGGAAGGATATAATTACAGTGCTTTAATGCCTACCGGGGGTACCGTAGCTACCAATGATTTTGCCATGCAGAAAGCGATGGGTATTCAGAAATTTATCTCTACTGTTTGGACACCCCCGTCCTGGATGAAAAAAAATCTAAGCAATGGCTGTCCTCTGGGTTATATGACAGACAACGTTCTTGATACAAATTATTATGCTGAACTTGCCGAGATGCTGGTAGCTTATGTTCAATCCGTAAAAGAACTTTTTGGAATAGATCTGTATGGGATAAGTATTCAGAATGAGCTGGAATTTAATGAATTTTATAATTCATGTCAATATACTCCTGCAATTTATATGAGGGCAGTTCAGGTAGTTGGCAAACGTTTCGCTGAGGAAGGCCTGACAACCAAACTTTATGGACCGGAAAATCTTCCGGCACAGGGTGATTATCTTACCTATATTGATGCTATTTACAACGATCCCGTTGCTAGAAATTACCTGGGAATTTATGCCATCCATAATTATGATCCTACAGGTACACAACAGGGAAATATAACTTCTTCAAGCTGGACAAATATTCTTGCAGCAGCCCGAAAATTTCCTACACCAACAGGTTTGGGAGCTCCGGGAACCGGAAATGGGGGAGCCGGTATACCGGTGTGGATGACAGAAACATCCGGTTATAATCCAACCTGGACGGATGCTATGGCTCTGGCTACTCATATTAATCGTGGTCTGGTCTTTGGTAACATAAGCGGCTGGGTTTGGTGGTCACTCGAATCAGGAGGTTCAGCATATGGATTGATGAATAATCTGGATGCATCCAATCCGACTGAACCTACTTATCATGCATCACGTCATTTTTATAAATATATCAGACCAGGAGCAGTTCGTATCAGTTATACAAATTCTGATACCAGTATAGTAGGGTCTGCTTTCCTCAACACTGATAAGACTTATGCAATTGTATTGATTAATACCAGTACCACAGTTACAAAAACAATAAAAATTGTTGGAAGTTCGGATATGAAGAGCTTCAGGGCATTCCAAAGTTCACATGGTTCCTATTCACAGGAAATTGATACTTTGATTGATAATGTAGCCGTATTGCCTCCAAACAGCTTAACAACAATTTGGGGCGGGAAAGAACTTCCTACAGATACCAAAGTGGCACAGAGTATAGCAATAGCGCCTGAAAAACTGATTCTTTATCCGAATCCAGCCTCTACCACATTATATGTAGGTTTCCCGGAAAATTCAAAAGAAATAAACATTTACGATTTATCCGGCAGGGTTGTGTTGAGTCAGCAAATTACACAACCAGAAGGATATGTAATACCTCTTAATATAAGCTCTCTGAATCAGGGATACTATATTATCGGTGTGGACGGAAAAATGTTTGATAAATTTATTAAGGAATAGAGTTCTTCAGTTAAACGGGTTTGCTAGTTTTGCAAACCCGTTTATTTTTAATCTAATAATCCGGCAGCTGCTTTATCCAGGTACCATTCGGTTTCTCCTGTATGAGGTTTGATGAAATATGCAGGAAAATGGTCGGCTTCTGGTGAATGAGTTATGATTTTTTTAATTTTTTCAGCTTTGTTGTTTCCGGTAACAATAAATATAATTTTTTGAGCATTGTTTATAATTTTTCCTGTCAACGTGACCCGTTTCTGTAAGCTCTCCGGATGAATTGCCATTTCACAAAGATTATAGGATTTTAAGAACTGTTTTTGATTTGGAAAAATAGAAGCAACATGTCCGTCTTCACCCATTCCAAGGTAAATGAGGTCGAAGGAAGGAAGGTCATGATCTGATGGCACTTCTTTGATGAGTTCATTTGTATATCGGATCATCTCATTTTCCGGCAGGTTCTCTCCTTTGATCCGATGAATATTTCTGCCAGGAATGAGAATCTTATTTAGTAATGCCAGATATGCCATCCTGTAATTGCTTTCAGGATTATCAGGAGGTACGCATCTTTCATCAACCCAGAAAAAATGAATCATTGACCAATCCAATTTATTTTTATAATGTCGGCTTAAGTATTCAAAGAAAAATTTTGGAGTGTTTCCCCCTGGAATAGCCACGAAGAAGTTTTTCTTCAACATTCTCTTTTCTTCTGCCTGCTGAACGAAATTTTCAGATAAAGCATAGGCTAATTCTTCGTTTGAGTTATATACGTGTGTTGACATGAGGGATTAAAATAAATTTATACCGTTTATTTGTAATTCAGATTAGTAGCCAGCAACCGTTCAGCTTCTTCCTCGCTGATATTTTTTCGTTTGGCATAATCCAATAACTGATCCTGTGATATTTTATCAACAAAAAAATATCTTGATCTGGAATTACTGAATATGAGGCCGCTCACGGATGCAGCCGGGTACATCATATAACTTTCAGTGAGTGACACACCGATATTTCCGGGAACATCGAGCAATTGAAATAATGTTTCTTTTTCTGAATGATCCGGACATGCCGGATAACCATGTGCCGGACGAATTCCAATATATTTCTCCTGTAACACTTCATCCATTGACAGATTTTCATTATGTGCATATCCCCAATATTCTCTTCTCACTTTTTCATGAAGGTTTTCAGAAAATGCTTCAGCCAGTCTGTCAGCCAAAATCTTAATCATGATTGAATTATAATCGTCAAATTCTTTTTTAAATGTATCTAAAGATTTTTCAATGTTAATTCCGGCAGTTACAGTGAAAGCTCCTATATAATCCACTTTTCCACTTTCTCCGGGAGCAATAAAATCTGCAAGACAAAGATTGGGTTCATTTTCTTTAACTACCTGATTGCGAAGATTGTGGAATGTCTTCAGAATGGTTTTCCGGGATTCATCAGTATATACTTCTATATCATCTCCTACAGCATTGGCAGGAAATATCCCGAAAACAGCATTTGCCTGAAGGATTTTATTTTCGATTATTTCATCCAGAAGTTTATTTGCATCATCGTATAACTTCCGGGCTTCATCTCCTTTTTCCGGATCATTAAAGATATCAGGAAATTTTCCTTTTAATTCCCAGGCAAGAAAAAAGAAAATCCAGTTAATGTATTTACGGATTTCAGCGATTGGGTAATCTATAAAAACCTTAGTTCCGATAACAGAAGGTTTTATAATATTTTCTTTTTGCCAGTCAATTTTAAATTTATTTTTTCTGGCGGCTTCAATTGATACATATTGTATTTTACCTTTTGCACCCGAATATGATTTTCTCAAATCTTCATATTCTTTTTTTAACAAAGCAAAATACTTATTTTTTTCTTTTGATACCAGGCTGCTGACAATATTAACGCATCTGGATGCATCTTTTACATATACCACTGGATTTTTATAATTAGGCGCTATTTTAACCGCGGTATGAATTTTTGATGTTGTTGCCCCGCCAATTATCAATGGTATCGTAAAGCCAAGCCGTTCCATTTCTGATGCCACATGCGACATTTCCTCAAGCGAAGGGGTAATCAACCCGCTAAGTCCGATAATATCCGCTTTTTGTTCCTGTGCTTCTTTTAATATTTTGTCGCAGGGAACCATGACACCAAGGTCTATTATTTCGTAATTATTACAAGCGAGGACAACACCCACGATGTTTTTACCTATGTCATGAACATCCCCTTTTACCGTTGCCAGTATAATTCTGCCAGCATTTGTTCTATCACCGGACTCTTTTTTTTCCAGTTCAATAAAAGGAAGAAGCACAGCCACAGCTTTTTTCATTACTCGTGCACTTTTTACAACTTGTGGCAGAAACATTCTTCCGGCGCCAAATAAATCCCCAACAATATTCATACCGTTCATCAGGGGGCCTTCAATAACATCAAGGGCCCGTGATGATTTTTGGCGGGCTTCTTCCACATCAACTTCGATAAAATCGGTAATCCCTTTTACTAAAGAATGTGACAATCTTTCTTCTACTGGTTTGTTGCGCCATTCATCCGGTACAATTTCCTTTTTATCCTCGCTTTTATATTTTTCCGCGAATTCAATCAGTCTTTCAGTAGCATCCGGTCTTCTGTTGAGGACTACATCTTCAATTTTTTCGAGAAAATCTTTTGGTATTTCGTCATAAATCTGCAGCATACCAGGATTTACAATTCCCATATCCAATCCTTCCTTTATAGCGTAAAAGAGGAAAACGGAATGCATCGCTTCACGAACGGTATCATTACCACGAAACGAAAAGGAAAGATTGCTTATCCCCCCGCTTATTTTGACTAAGGGAAGATTGTGTTTAATCCATTTGATGGTCCTGATAAAATCCAAGGCATAATTATTATGTTCTTCAATACCGGTTGCTATAGCCAGTACATTGGGATCGAAGATAATATCCTGCGGGGGGAATCCAGCTTCTAAGGTAAGTATATTATAAGCCCGGTGGCAAATCTCAATTCTTCTTTCAAATGAATCAGCCTGTCCTTTTTCATCAAAAGCCATCACTACAGCTGCTGCTCCATATTGTTTTATGAGGCGGCCTTGTTTTTTAAACTTTTCAGGTCCTTCTTTCAGGCTGATTGAATTGACGATGGCTTTGCCCTGAATACATTTCAGTCCGGCTTCAATGACTTCCCACTTTGATGAATCAATCATCACCGGGACCCGGGCAATATCAGGTTCAGAGACTACCAGATGTAAAAATTTCACCATCGCTTTTTCAGCATCAATCATTGCATCGTCCATGTTGACATCAATAATCTGTGCGCCATTTTCCACCTGTTGGCGGGCAATAGAAAGAGCTTCTTCATATTTCTCTTCTTTGATCAGGCGGGCAAATTTCTTAGATCCCGCCACATTCGTACGTTCACCGATATTAACAAAATTGCTTTCTTTGGTGATTGAAAGAGCTTCTAATCCACTAAGCTTAGTTATGTGTAAATCAGGGGGAATAGGTCGTGGCTCTTTGCCTTTCACAGCTTCGGCAAATTTATGTATGTGCGCCGGCGTCGTACCACAACAGCCGCCAATGATGTTAACAAATTTATGATCTATAAAATCATTGATATCAACCATCATGCGATCGGGTGTTTCATCATACTGACCAAACTGGTTTGGCAATCCGGCATTGGGATGAGCGCTTACATAAAATGAAGTTTTTTTGGCTATTTCCTCAATATGTGGTCTCATCTCCTTTGCTCCCAAAGCACAATTCAGACCGATACTTAACAAATCCACGTGTGACATTGAATTTAAAAAAGCTTCTACTGTCTGACCTGATAATGTCCGACCGCTACCATCAGTAATGGTTCCTGATACCATCACAGGGAATTTTAATTTCCTTTTTTTGAGAATATTTTCTATCGCGAAAAGTGCAGCTTTGGCATTTAAAGTATCAAAAATAGTTTCTACTAATAAAATATCCACTTCAGCATCAATCATAGCCTGAACCTGCTCGGTATAAATTTCCACCAGGAGGTCAAAGGAGACAGCCCGGAACCCGGGATCGTTCACATCGGGAGACATGGAAGATGTTTTATTGGTCGGACCTATAGAACCTGCCACATAACGTGGTTTTTCAGGTGTTGAATATGTCTCTGATATTTCTTTGGCTAATCGCGCGGATGCCATATTTAGTTCCCTGACCTTATCTTCCATGTGATAATCGGTCATAGAAATACGATTGGCATTAAATGTATTGGTCTTTAGGATATCAGCGCCTGCTTTCAGATATTCCTCATGTATAGTCTTGATAAGTTCCGGCTTTGTAATAGACAGAAGATCATTAAACCCTTTCAGTTCGTGTGGAAAATCCCTGTACTGATTTCCTCTGAAATCCTCTTCTTTTAAATGATGTTGTTGAATCATCGTACCCATAGCTCCATCAAGAACCATGATCCTTTTCTTCAATTCCTCCCTGATATTATTCCTTCGTGTCATTCAATTGATTTTATAGCATGCAAATTTATGATTTATGAATTTAATGCCTGCTAAAATGGTTAAAATCTTTCAGCATACGCATATTAATTCTATAAAAATTCTTAACTTCGTTCTTTCATTTAATAAGATTAAAATTTACTTCTCAATTGACTTATGGAGAGCTTACATAGCCGAATTTTATTCAAATGTTTTTCTGATTTTATAGATTAAAAAATGAAATACGGGTTATTACTTTTCTTATTTTTATCTTTATATACCAAAGTACGGGCGCAGGAAATACCGTATTTTGCTCACCTCAATAACATTCAATTTAACCCTGCAAGCGCCGGAAGTACTGAGAATCCGGAAATTAACCTGTTGAGCAACTCATTAATGGCCAATTATAATTACAATCAAACTAGGGCGCTACCCAACCTTTACATTTTTTCTGCTGAAGCTGATATTGAAAGATTTAGTAGTGGGGTGGGTACTATTTTCAGATATTATGAATATAGTAATGTTAAACAATATTCACCGGCTTTGGCTTACAACTATAAAATTAAATTCAGTAAGATTTCTAATTTGCGTCTGGGTGTTCAACTCACATACACTCAAAGTATAACATCCGGCGATCAGTACAATCCCGTGCAAAAAACACAAAATTATTTTTATGTCAACATCGGGTTGTGGTATAAAATTGATAAATTAAATATCGGACTCAGTCTAAACAGTGATTCCACTCATCATTTTAATACAAATTACTTGAATGCTTTTTACACTTTTGAATTGAATCATCTTGACATAACACCTGCCATTATTTATAAGACTATTATAAATAACGGCAGTCCTGATATTTCATATTTTTTATCTTTTATGGTTAAAAAAATGTTCATGCTGGGTGTCTCCTATAACTCGTATGACGCTTATGATTTTTTGTCTGCTTACATTGGAATTAAACTTGATAACAGGGCAAGTCTTTGTGTTTCATATAATAAAGCATTAAACCTGTTTCCTGAAAATTTTACAAAATGGGGATTATCAGCCAAGTATGAATTCTATTCTGCTAAAAAAAGAATTATAAAGAATGACAGTTATAATGAGGAGTAAGGGGTTGAACACTATCTGACCGGGCAAAAACGCATTGCTTCCGAATTAATACAATACCTGAGACCTGTTGGTTTGGGACCATCGTTAAACAGATGTCCCAGATGAGCGCCGCAACGAGCGCATGTAACTTCAGTGCGAACCATTCCATGACTGGTATCGGAATACTCCTTTATATTATTTTTCTTCGCTTTATCGTAAAAAGCTGGCCAACCACAACCGGAATTATACTTTTTATCTGATGAAAATAATTCACTTCCACAGGCTACGCAATAATAATTCCCTTTCTCAAAAAAATTATCATACTTCCCCGAAAAAGCTATCTCTGTACCTTTTTCACGGGTTACGTGATATTGCATGGGTGTTAACAGTTTTTTCCACTCCTGATTGCTCTTTATTATTTTATTTTCAGATGAATCTCCCATCATTTTGGTATTTTTATCTTGTTCATATGTAGTACAATGCAAACAAAGTAAAATCACAAATATCCAAATAAGTTCTATTTTCATATCTTATATATGATATATAAGAAAACAAATCAAAAGAAAATAAGTTTAGTAAAAGTTTATGGTTTTTTATAGAGAATCATGTAAACACCTCTACACTTTAGAACTTTTACAGGAGTCCATGTTGAACTTAATTCATCTATCTCAACGCCGGTAAAATCATTAAAAATATTTGAATATAAGATATATTTACATCGCTGCAAATCTTTAACAATAAATTTTCTGGGATCATTATTTAAATCTATATTATTTATTTCAGATAAATTTGGAAAGGCTGATCCTACCTGAGAGATATCAATTTTTTCGTGATCGAGAAAAGTAATCATTTGTTTTCGTAAACTATAATAATGCCAATGTGCAGGGGTTGCATCCCACCCTTTTGCAATTTTATCAGGGTAAATCCAAAAATAACCGCTTATTAAGCAAATAAAAATGACAGGTATAATGAACTTATAATATTTGGCGTATTTTAACAACCAATAAATAGCTGCAATTGTTGCCGGAATAATTACAGGAAGCAAATATCTATGAGCAAACGGATATTTGTAAATAATTGTAATAGGCAGGAAAACTAAAAGTTGAGTGATTGATATAAAAAATAGTATTTTAAAATTATTATCGAACATGCTTCCCGTTTTTATAATCTTATATAAAATATAACTGATCATAATCCATATACCAATTCTACCAAAATCAATCAGTCTCCAGATTAATATTCCCATATTCCTGATTGCTTCAGAAAAGTTAGCATGCACAGCGGATTCACTCCAACTATTTGATACCGTATTGTGTACAATCCAATGTTTATGTATATAAAAATTAAATAAGAAACAAGCTATTGCTACTAATCCCGGGATGAAAGGGGAAAAAGTTTTTATTTTCAGTTTTTCCTTTTTTAGAAAGCAGAAAATAACAGCAAAAACAATCAATCCAATGCCGGATATTACACCTCTTAAACTACTCAACAATAACCCTGTAAACGAGATTGACAAGAAAAGTTTTTTATTGGTTAGCATATTATTAATTGACCATAAGAAGAAGAAAATCTGAACCAGATCAAAAGTTATTAATGACAGTTGTGAAATGATTGTAGGATCCAGAAGGACAAAAATCAAAATAACAAATATGTGAGTCCTTTTAATATCAAATTGGCTAATTAATTTGTATGATTGAAAAGCAATTCCAAAAACAAAAGGAAACATAGCCAAATGAGAAATAATCAATGATCTTTTAAAGATTTTCCATAGGAATGCTATATACATTGCAACAAAAGGCGGATGACCGGTTGCTATATTGTCGGGAAGAAAAAAATAGTTAAAATTATTTTCGAAATACCAATTTGCCGGTATGGATATCTGAATGATAGTATCCCAAAAGAAAAATTTATGAAGATGACATAGTGTAAACACGAAGCTGAATATAAACAACCCGATGATATCAATTCTTTTCAGGTTAACAGGATTCATGAATTTAGAGTTTGTTTTTTGTTCATTTACGTTACATATAAAACCAATCCTTTCAGATATTCGCCTTCGGGATGATATATACTCACCGGATGATCTGCAGGCTGGGAGAGCTGATGCAGAATGCTTACTTTACGTTTTGCATTGGCCGCTGCTGCAAAGACTGATTTGCGAAAATTTTCTTTTGTTACCACCTGTGAACATGAAAATGTAAAAAGAATACCTCCTGTTTGTATTTGTTCAAATGCTTTCTGATTGAGCTTTTTATATCCCTGCAAAGCGTTATTCAGCGCGCTGTTATGCTTCGCGAATGCCGGAGGATCAAGGATTATCAGGTCGTACGAATCTTTTATATCCGCTAAATATTCAAAAGCATCCATAGCAAAAGCTTGATGACTATTGGTTCCAGAAAAATTGATTGACACATTTTTTTCAGTCAGTTCAATAGCTTTTTTCGAACTGTCTACGGAATGAACCAACCTGGCATTTCCGCGTAAGGCAGCAATGGAAAAACCACCGGAATAACAAAACATGTTTAAAACAGATCGGCTGCAGGCATACTGTTGCAATAAAATCCTGTTCTCACGTTGATCAATAAAGAAACCTGTCTTTTGACCTTCTTCCCAATCAATAGCATAACGATTGCCATGTTCCCGCGCTTCAAGATCACTATGATTGCCGAATAAGTAACCATTTTCACCTTTTATTGCTGCTTTAAATGGGAGTGTCTCTGCACTTTTATCATATACTGCTGTAATTCTGTTTCCCAGGACATCCAGGAGTGCTTTTAAAATTTGATCTTTGATGAGATACATTCCGATTGAATGCATTTGAACAACGGCAGTACCACCGTATATATCTACAATCAAGCCCGGCATAAAATCTCCCTCAGCATTAACCAACCGGAATATATCTGTTTCTGCATTGTCAATTAATCCAAGCGCTTTTCTGAGATTAAAAGCTGCTTCAATTTTGCTTCTCCAGAAATCATAACCGGGGATCATTTTTTCAAAAGATAAGACCCGTACTGCAATACTTCCTATCTGATAATGACCAAGTGCTAAAAATTTCCCATTGTTATCTGTCAACTCCACAAGATCACCCTCTGAAACATTGCCTGCAATGCTTTTTATGGCGCCGGAAAATATCCATGGATGAAAACGAAGCAAAGACTTCTCCTTGGTGGATTTTAAAATTATTTTGGTAAGTTCTTTCATTCTATTTGTTCAACTTCATGTAAATTTCATGACAAACCCAGGCATCAGTGGCTGCATATATTTTCTGCTGTGAAGTTAGCTCTTCTACTTCCCAATTGGATGTCTGCTGTGATTTTGAAATTTTAATTCCAAGTACAATAGCAGAGAGTTTTTTTAAACTCTTGTCAACAATTCCTGATTTCTCAGCATATTGCTGAAGATCAATAAACTCTTCAGGAGTAAACTTTGTAAGTTTATTCAAAGTGATAATATCATCTCTGATAGCAACGCCTACTTTTAAAATGTTTGGTTTGGAAAGAATATTTGCAATTTGTTGTGGTAATCCGATTTTATTAAGCCGGAAAAGGAATGCCTGTGATGAATTTGACAATTGCAGCAATGATACTTTATTTTTTTTACCTTTTTTAAATGATGGTTTGGTCTCTGTATCAAAGCCCCAATATGATTCTTTATCTAGAAGTGGGATTGCTTCTTCAAGCTTTTCCATGTTATCTATTATTGTTATTTTTCCTTTAAAATGTGCTGAAGGTAAATTGTTAATTTCCTCCTTCGTGATGGTTTTGATATATTGATTATCCATTTTTTAGTTCTTCAAACATTTTAATCTTCAAAATCTTTAGTAACAAAGAAAATATGATGTAGAATTCTTATAGAATTGATCAGACGCTGACCCCAGTATTGTTGAAAATTCTGTTCACATTCAAATAAAGCGTCATTCATAATATCTGCTACACCGAACCGGTACAAATGCAAAAAATCTTTCAAATCCTGGTATATATCAGCCAGGTTTTCAGAAATACTTGATGTTATAGGTTCAGAAGCTTCCTGCATCTGATGATCATAAAAATCTATATAGGAATCACTTCTACCAAGCTTTTCAGCAATACTGTCTTTAATTAAATTCCAATCAGATTCGGTTACAATTTTCTCAGAATCTTCTTCGTTTACAGAATCTACTGCCGGCAGCATGGTGGCTTTTAAATATAATAAAGAAAGAAGTTTTAGGGTTGTATCAATAAGATATTTTTTTTCAAGACCAGAAGCATTTTCAACGAATGTACAATATTCATTAGAAACGGCAACGAATTCAATCACATTTTTTGAATAAACGGCATGGTTGAATGTATTTTCCATAAAAAGGGGTAAAGTTAATGTAAAATTTAATTCATCTTTTCTTTTTCAATTCATCAATTTCTTTTTTCAGTTCGGCTTCATTCTTTGCTGATTTTTCCTGAATGTTCCTTAATTCTTCCATGCTGTAGCGTAAGGTTTGTTCCTTCATGATCATCTGTTCAGCCTGTTGTTTGGATCGTTCCAATAAAATTTCTGTTTGAATATTTTTTCTGACTGTAGAAAGCGTTGACGCGATACTTTCGCCTAATTTCTTGATAAATTCTATCTGGTAAGTCTCGAAAGACTTAAAAGAAGCTATTTCCAATGCGCCATATACATCACCATTAAACATAAGGGGAACAATCAGCAAGGAACGTGGATTTTCTTCACCCAACCCTGAAGATATTTTGATGTAATCCTTTGGAATATCAGTAAGAATGATGGTCTCACGTTCCTTCACGCAACGACCGATTAATCCTTCCCCCGGGGAAAGTTTTTTTTCAAGATTTTTCTTTCGGTCATACGCGTAGCAGGCAATCATTTCAATAGTTGCATTGTTTGGCACATCGTTGTTCAGAATGAAGAATCCCCCCTGGTTGGCTTCAAGATACCTGACCATGTTACTGATAATGGTATATGAAAATTCTTCGAGGTTATTGCTATGCTGTCGTAATATCTCACTGAATTTTGCTAACCCCTGGGTTGCCCAGTTACGTTGCGCGTTTTCTATCTTTCTCTTTTCTTCTTCCGACCCTGCCTTTTTTAATTCCTCGCGCATCTTGATCAGAGAATTTCCTAATATATCCTGATCACTCAAGGGAGTGAATGTGGAATTAAAATTACGTTTGCCAATTTCAATTGAAAAATCTGATATATCCTTTAATCCTTTTACTAAGGTATTTAAGGCAACTGACATTTCTCCTATTTCGTCATTTCCTTCTTTGATCTTCTCTTTAGGCAATATCCCTTTTCCCATAGAAATAAGTATATCTTTGAGATAGTTGATCGGAACCACCATTGAACGTATGGTGAAGAAAGAGATGATCATGGCCAGTATGATAAAAGCTATTACAGAGAAAATAAATAACCGGTTGATTTTATTTAAATTCTCTGCACTTTTCTTTCGGGCATTTATAAAAAGAAGGTTTTGATATGTCTGCAATCTGGAAATCCTGTTAAGGATTACTTCCGACAAGCCATTAATTTTTCCATCAATACCAATAAGAGTATGCACCTCAGAACGGATTAATGGTTGTTCCAGGGCTTTTGGATTGGTTAATTGATTCAAAACAAAAGTATGCCAACTTATTAGCGAATCGTTTATGACTGCTTTTACCTCCCTGTATTTTTTTTGTTCTTTCTCTGGCCATTGTTGTATCAGACTAATAATATTACCGTCACAATCAGGGAATAATTTATCTCTGAAACCAATGACTTTCTTTCGGTCATTTAATGATATTGTGTTTTCACTGATTTCTGCTTTCCTGAAAATAGCATTGACATCCGAAAGATTTTCTTCCAGTTTATCCAGATAATACATGGAAGGAGAGTAGACATTCATGATTTTATCATTGATAATCTGGCTTCGGCTGAATTGCAGGTTAATCAGATATGCATTGATCAAATAAATAACAGTCAGAAATCCGAGACCTAACCCTAATCTTCGGGCAATTTTCAATCTGAGGTTCATATAACTTGTATAAAATAACCTTATTTTCAAGATGACCTAAAAATAATCAATTCTGCAATTAAAACCAATAATAAACCCCAACAGAATTTACATTTTCAGTTGGGGTT
>Ga0182030_10017959_pt1 | contig 13609 bp, 10 predicted proteins | sample 812S3MmetaG_FD_121299 | JGI IMG/M metagenome (GOLD analysis project Ga0182030, IMG submission 121299) | Permafrost microbial communities from Stordalen Mire, Sweden - 812S3M metaG (Illumina Assembly) | ecosystem: Environmental > Terrestrial > Soil > Wetlands > Permafrost | place: Sweden... | reverse complement strand
GGGCTCATCGAGAATGTACATCACGCCCACCAGGCCCGAACCGATTTGGCTGGCGAGGCGAATGCGCTGCGCCTCGCCGCCCGACAGCGTGTCGGCGCTGCGATTCAAGGTGAGATAGCCCAAGCCCACATTGCCGAGAAACCCCAGGCGGTCGCCAATTTCCTTGACTATTTTCACGGCGATTTCGCCGCGCCAGCCCGCTAGCTTCAACTGGCCGAAGAATTCGAGCGCGCGGGCGACCGACAGCGAGGAGACTTCCGGAACGCTGCGGCCGCCGACGAAGACGTTGCGCGCCGCGCGGTTCAGGCGCGTGCCCAAGCATTCGGGACAGGGGCGCGATGCGCGATATTTTGCGAGCTCCTCGCGCACCGTCGCCGACTCGGTTTCGTTGTAGCGGCGCTCGAGATTCTTGACGATGCCTTCGAAGCTGTGTTTGCGCTTGACCGTGCCGCCCTTGCCGTCGAGATATTTGAATTCGATCTCGACGTCGTTGCTGCCGAACAGGACCAAATCCTGGATCTTCTGCGGCAGGCTTTCGAACGGCGCTTCGATGTCGAACTTGGTGTGCCGCGCCAGCGATTGAATCAGCTGGAAGTAGTAGGCGTTGCGCCGATCCCAGCCGCGCACCGCGCCGCCGGCCAGCGACAAATGCGGATTTGCGACGATTTTTTCCGGGTCGAAGAATTCTTGGGTGCCGAGGCCGTCGCACGCCGGGCAGGCGCCGATCGGGCTGTTGAACGAAAACAGCCGCGGCTCGAGCTCGCTCAACGAATAGTTGCAAATCGGGCAGGCAAATTTGTCGGAAAACACGAGCTCCGCGCGCTCTGCATCGTCCATGTAGGCAACGCGCGCCACGCCCCCACCCAGCCGCAAGGCGGTTTCAAAAGACTCGGCCAGTCGTTGGCTCAAGTCGGGGCGAACTTTGAAGCGATCGACGATGGCTTCGACGGTGTGTTTGCGGCGCACATCGAGTTTCGGCGCCTGGTCGAGCTCCACCACCTTGCCGTCGATGCGGGCGCGCACGAAGCCGCCCGCCTGCAACTCCTCGATCAGTTCGGCGTGCTCGCCCTTGCGTTCCGCAATGGCCGGTGCCAGCAACATCATGGCGGTGCCTTCGGGGTGTTGCAGAACGGCGTCGACCATTTGGCTGACCGTCTGCGCGGCAAGGTCGATATCGTGGTCCGGACAGCGGGGCGTGCCGGCGCGCGCATACAAAAGCCGCAGATAATCGTAGATCTCGGTGACCGTGCCGACGGTGGAGCGCGGGTTGTGCGAGGTCGACTTCTGCTCGATCGAGATGGCCGGCGACAACCCCTCGATGGTGTCGACGTCCGGCTTCTCCATCATCGACAGGAATTGCCTTGCATACGTCGACAAGGATTCGACATAGCGCCGCTGGCCCTCCGCATAGATGGTGTCGAAGGCGAGCGAGGACTTGCCGGAGCCCGATAGGCCGGTCAAAACGATCAATCGATCGCGCGGCAGATCGAGATCGATGTTCTTCAGGTTATGGGTCCGGGCTCCCCGGATTCGGATATTTTGCATGTAACCAACTACTATACCCGTGGATTTCTGCACAAGTGCAGCACTCAAGCCCCGTATTGGGGTGGGTCCTGGCGTGTACAATACCGGTCATTAAATCGATTCCAGGGGTTTGACATGGCGCGCGGCGTAAACAAGGTCATTTTGGTGGGTAATCTCGGTGCGGACCCGGAAACCCGCTCCATGCCGAGCGGCATGACGGTGACCAATATCCGCATCGCCACCAGCGAATCGTGGAAGGACAAGGCCTCCGGGGCGCAGCAGGAGCGCACCGAATGGCACAGCATCGCCCTGTTCGGACGGTTGGGCGAAATTGCCGCGGAATACCTGCGCAAGGGCTCGCAGGTGTTCGTCGAGGGGAAACTGCGAACCCGCAAATGGCAGGATAAGCAGGGGAACGATCGCTTCACCACCGAGATCATCGCCGACAACATGCAAATGCTGGGTGGCCGCGCCGGTGGCGGCGGCGGCGGAAGTGGCATGAGCGGCGGCGGCGAACGCGGCGCCGGCAGCAGCGCACCGCCACGCGATGATTACGATCAATCGACGCCGACTCCGGCCGGCGGCAAAGAGGATTTCGACGACGATATTCCGTTCTGAAATATGCGCACTCAGGCAACGACGCTTGGCACCTGGGTTAAGTCGATTTGCCGCGCTTTCGAGGCGGCCGGCGGCGACAGTGCGGCGTTGCTCGCCGAGGCCGGCTTCGAGCCCAAGGCCCTCGACACTCCGACAACCCGTTATCCGCTAACGCAGACCGCGCGCCTGTGGCGCATCGCCGTGGCCGCGACCGGCGATCCGGCATTCGGCATCAAGGTGGCGAGCCACATCAAACCGACCACTTTTCACGCGCTGAGCTTCGCCCTGTCGGCGAGCTCCACGCTGAAGGAGGCGTTCGAGCGCGCGCAGCGCTACTGCCACGTGGGGAGCGATGCCATCGAATACGAATTCGCGCGGCGCGGCGCCGAGTATCACTTCGTGATCGAGCCCGCGCTCGATGTGGCCGACGAAGCGGTGGACGCGCTGGTGGCGGCTTATGTGCGCATGTGCCGCTCGATGATCGGGCACGATTATTCGCCGCTCAGCATCGAGTTTCGTCGGGCGCCGCCCGCCAAGCTCGAGGATTTCGAGAATGTGTTGCGCGCGCCGCTGCAATTCGGCGCGGCGCAGACCCGGCTCACGTTCGACGCCGAATCCATCGAGCGGCCGCTCGATGGCGGCAACCCGGAATTGGCCCGCCACAACGACGCGATCGCGCTGCAGTACCTGTCGCAGATCGAGCGCGACAATATTCAATGGCGGGTTCGCGATGTGTTGACGCAGCGCTTGGCGCAAGGCGAACCCTCGCAAGAAGAGGTCGCCGAACTTCTCAACATGAGCGCACGCACGCTGCAGCGAAAGCTCGGCGAGGGCGGGGTCACTTATAAGGAAATACTCGATGAGACGCGGCGCGTGTTGGCCTTGGCGTACTTGAGCGCCCCGCGCCACTCGGTCAGCGACGTGACTTATCTGCTGGGATTTTCCGCCGGCAGTTCATTTACGCGAGCGTTTCGCCGCTGGACCGGACAGTCACCCTCGGATTGGCGGGCCAGAACGAATTAGGCGGCGCGGATCGCTCACGGCGCAATGCTGGATTTTCGCGGCGCGGTGCCGAGCGAGGCCTCGAGTTCATTGGCGAGCGCAATCAGCCGCGGGCGTACGTCGTTCAGCAAGAACTCCTCGGACACCATGTAGGCGGGTGCGCCGCAACTGATCGCCATCGGCGGCAGTCCGCCGCCCGGCCGGACCGGCAACGCGATGGCATTGACGTCTTTCTGCCAATCGCCGAACGAGCAACAGACACCGAGTTCGCCGATGTCGCGCAGCGCCTGGTCGACGCCGCGTTGTATATCGGGCCAGCGCTTGACGTCGGCCAATTCGCGCACGCGTTGCAGAATGTCGCTGCGCTCGCTCTCGGACACGGCGGTGAGATAGGCTCGGCCCATCGCCGAGTTGGCGATCTGAATCCTGGCGCCGGTCTCGAGGCTCAAGGTGACGGCGGCGGAGCCGCGCACCGCCTCGATGTAAATCATCGACAGCCGATCGCGGCTGCCCAGGCTCACCATGCATTGGCCGAACTCGGCCAACTGCTGCATCAAGGGATGGGCGAGCTTGCGAATGTCGAGCCGCGACAACATGGCGGATCCCAAGCTCAAGGTGGCGGTGCCCAGGCTGTATTTCGCGCTGTCTTCGACGTAGACCAGATAACCGAGTTCGGTGAGCGTGTGTGTGAGCCTCGACACCGTGGATTTGGCCAGGCCGCAGCGGCGCGCGAGTTCTTGGTTGCCGAGCATGCGATCGCCGTGGCGAAAGCACGCCAGCACCTCGAGACCGCGCGCCAGCGCCGTCACGAAGTGACGGTCGGTTTTTACAATAACCGCTCGCACGGGCCCCTTCGCCCGTTTGAGTGCCTGCGCTTTCAGGGGTCGGTTCATTGACAATCTCCGCCGCGCGTACGCATAATTTTGCACTAATTCGGAATTTAATTCTGTACTGCAGAACACGAGATCCACCATGATCAGCGCCGACCGCTATGCGCCTTGAATTCACCGACGAAGAACAGGCATTCCGCGCCGAGGTACAGCGCTTTCTGCGCGAACAGCTGTCCCCCGAGATCAGCGCCAAGGTGTGGAACGGCTACGAATTGGGCCGGGAAGACCACGTCGAGTGGCAGCGCCGCCTGCACCAGCGCGGCTGGGGCGGGATGGGATGGCCGGTCGAATTCGGCGGACCGGGCTGGAACTCCGTGCAGCAATACATTTTCGAGGAGGAGTCGGCACTCGCAGGCGGACCGCGGCTCATCCCCTTCGGCACCAAAATGGTGGCACCGGTCATCATGGCGTTCGGCAGCAAAGTCCAGCAGCAACGCTTCTTGCCGAGAATCAGCTCCGGCGCCGATTGGTGGTGTCAGGGATATTCGGAGCCCGGTGCGGGATCCGACCTCGCGTCGTTGAAAACGCGTGCGGTGCTCGAGGGCGATCACTACGTGGTCAACGGCCAGAAGACCTGGAACACCTTGGGTCAGTTCGCCGATTGGATCTTTTGTCTGGTGCGCACCGACAGCCAAGCCAAACAGCAGTCCGGCATTACTTTTCTACTGATCGACATGAAGTCGCCCGGCATCACCGTGCGCCCCATCATGCTGTTGGACGGCGGCCACGAGGTCAACGAAATCTGGTTCGAGAATGTACGCGTACCCGTCGAAAATCGCATCGGCGAGGAAAATCGCGGCTGGACCTACGCCAAATTTCTACTGGGCCACGAGCGCAGCAACATTGCCGGCATCGGCATCGGCAAGCGCGAATTGGCGCGCCTCAAGCGCATCGCGTCGAGCGAGCGGCAGAACGGGCGGCCCTTGATCGAGGATCCGTTGTTCGCGGCGCAGATCGCGCAGGCCGAAATCGACTTATGGGCGCTCGAGATTACCAATCTTCGCGTGCTGTCCGCAGAGCGCAAGTCTGCCGCGGTGGGTCCCGAGGCCTCGATACTCAAAGTCAGGGGGACCGAGATTCACCAGAGCATCTCGGAACTCTTGATGCGCGCGGTGGGACCATATGCGCTGCCGTTTCGCCGCGAGGCGATGGAGGCCGGCTATCAATTCGACGCGTCGCGAGAATCACCCGGTCCGCGCTATGCCTCGACCCTGGCTGCCTCGTATTGCAATCAGCGCAAGCTCTCGATCTTCGGCGGCACCAACGAAATTCAGAAAAACATCATCTCCAAGATGATCGTCGGCCTTTAGGAGAATTCCTTGAACTTCGAATTCAGCGACGAACAGCGGCAGCTGCACGAGGTCGTCGAGCGCTATTTGAACGAGCAATACAGCTTCGAACGCTTCAAATCGATCAAGAATTCGGCCGCCGGCTGGGATTCTTCGGTGTGGCGCGGCCTTGCGGAACTCGGCGTGCTCGCGATCACGGTGCCGGCGGAACAGGGCGGCTTGGGCTTCGGGCCGCTGGAAACGCTCGCCATGATGGGCGACTGCGGACGCAATCTCGTGCTCGAGCCCGTGCTCTCGAGCGCCGTGATTGGCGCCGCCGTATTGCGCGCCTTCGCCGATCAGAAGCCGGCCGCGGAGCTGCTCGCCGGCATCGGCAGCGGCGAGAAGATTGCGGTGCTGGCGCATTTCGAGAGCGGCGCGCGCTACGAGAGCCAGTGGGTAACCACGAGTGCGCGTCGCAACGGCGACAATTACACGCTCGACGGGCACAAGGGCGTGGTGATGCATGCCGGCGCGGCCGATACGCTGTTGGTGTCGGCGCGCACCTCGGGCAGCCCCGGCGATGCGCAAGGCGTGTCGCTGTTCATGGTGCCGCGCACCGCGCCAGGCCTCGTGCTCGATGAGTACCCGACGCTCGACGGCCAACGAGCCGCGGATGTGTATCTCAAGGGCGCCCAAGTGCCGCTCGCCAACCGCTTGGGTACCGAGGGTGGTGCGCTGCCGGCGATTGAAGCGGCGCTCGATATCGGCCTCGCTGCCGTGTGCGCCGATGCGGTGGGCGTGATGCAGGCAATGGTCGACGCCACCGTCGAATATGTGCGCCAGCGCCAGCAATTCGGTCAACCCATCGGCCGCTTCCAGGTATTACAGCACCGCATCGCCGACATGCTGATTCATCTCGAGCAGGCGCGCTCCATGAGCTATTTGGCGGCGCTTCGCTGTACGCACGAGGACATTATCGAACGGCGGCGCGCGCTGTCGGCGGCCAAGGCGGTGATCGGCCAGGCGGCGCGGTTCGTGGGTCAACAGGCGGTGCAATTGCACGGCGGTATGGGCATGACCGACGAGTTGCAGGTGAGCCACTGGTTCAAGCGGCTCACCGCCGCGCAGTTGATGTTCGGCGACAGCGACACTCATCTGCAGCGTTTCGCGGCACTGAAACGGGCATGAGTCAGCGCTGCCGGGCGGTGGTGGCGCGCGAAATCGGCAAGCCACCGACGGTCGAGGACATTGACGTCGAAGCGCCGCGGCACGGCGAGGTCACGATCAAGCTCGCCGCCTGCGGCGTGTGCCATAGCGATTTGTCGGCCACCAACGGCACGATTGCGTACCCGCTGCCGCTGGTACTCGGCCACGAAGGTGCGGGCGTGGTGACCGCGGTGGGCGAGGGTGTCACCCGTTACGCGGTTGGCGACCACGTGGTCAGCTCGTTCGTCAGCATGTGCGGCCGCTGTCATTACTGCCAGACCGGCCGTCCGCAACTCTGCGTGCAGTCGCTCAAGGCGCTGTACACCCTGCCGGATGGGACGGTGCGCACGCGCGACGGCGCGGGCGCTGCCCTCAATGTGTTTTGCGGCTGCGGCGTGATGGCCGAGTTCGCGACGCTGCACGCCGATAATTTGGTGAAGATCGATCAGGATATGCCGTTGGATCGCGCCGCGCTCATCAGCTGCGGCGTCATGACCGGAATCGGAGCCGTGGTCAACACGGCCGAGGTCGAGGCGGGTTCGATAACGGTGGTGTTCGGTTGCGGCGGAGTTGGCCTCAACGCCATCCAGGGATGTGCGATCGCCGGTGCCGGCATGATCGTCGCGGTCGACACCAGCGACGCGAAACTCGCATTGGCGAAGAAATTCGGTGCGACCCACGCTTTCAATGTATCCGGCCAGGACAACGTCGGCAAGGCGCTCTATAAGTTGACGGGCGGCGGCGCGGATTACGCCTTCGATTGCGTGGGGCTTGGCAAGATCTCCGAACAGGCCTGGGGGGTACTGCGCCGCGGCGGCACCGCTGTGATCGTCGGCATCGCGGGCCCGAAGGATCAGATCATTCTCAACGCGCAACAAGCCGCGATCAGCGAAAAGACCTTGACCGGCAGCTACTACGGATCGGCGCGTCCAGCGCAGGATTTTCCGCGCCTCATTGGCCTGTATCGCAGCGGCCGATTGAAACTCGACGAGCTGATCACGCGCACCTACTCGATCGAGGAGGCGCCGCAGGCCTTTGCCGATCTCGTCGCGGGACGCGAAGGCCGCGGGGTCATCGTCTTTACGAGCTAAGCCTTCCAAGTGATCCGATAGCCGAGGCCGCACAGCACGCGCCCGCGCCCGCGCCCGTGCGCCACGTATCCGGGCGAGCACCGCTGCGCAATGCGGCCGGCAGGTATCCAAAAAACATCCGCGTAGGAAAAATCTGACATTGCGCGCGGAAATTTCCATCGTTTGTAGGACAATTGAAGCAACGCGCGGGCAACGTGAACTGCGCACACTGACCGCCGTCACATATCCTCTTATAACGCGTCGACGCAATGGAGCGTGGATAACAAACTGATCGGGTTACGGGTTCGGATGTCATCGCTTGCGCGTAGGAATTGCAGCACGGCTATTGATCGGCTTGAGCGGCGTGGCGGTGCTCGCGCTCGCCGCCAACTTCCTGGTCGAGCAACGCGTGCGGGTGGAACAGACCGAAATCACCCGCATCGAACCCCCGGCCGCGCTCCCCGTTGCGCCGGTGATTCCCGCCGTGCCAGCGGCAGCGCCGGCCGCCGAACGAACAAGCGTCGTGAGTTCGGATGTGCTGACGGGCGCCATCGAACGATTTGGCCGCGCGGTGGCGGCACGGGTCGAGAACCACAATGACAGCGCGGATTTGGAGCAGAGCCAGTCTGCGAGAGACCTCAGCCGCCACTTAGGCACGTACTTAGCCGATGTGGGTGCGCTCACCGTCAAGCTCGATCTCAAGGCAGTGGCCGACCACGTCAAGGCCTACCAAGCCCACGGAACCCTGCTCATTCAGAGCGCGGATGACCGACGAGCCGCGTTGACCGCCTATGCGACAAGCTTCGAAAGCTTGAACGCCCGGGTCAAACATTCTCTGGACGGCGCGTGGACCATTTTGGGTCGAGTGGTCGCGCGACAATCGCTGCTGCGACTCAGCCAAGATCTCGACACGTTGCGCACCAATTCCGTGACGTTGGCCGCGAAGAAGGCGACCGACCCTGACGCGTTGACGGCGCTCGCCGGCAGCGAGGATACGTTCGCCAATACTCTGGCGAGCAACGAGAAAAGCTTGCGCCGTTCGCAAGGCGATCCCTGGTTCGAGGCCATGCAAGGCGACTTCGTTAAGTTGCTGCAAGCTCGCAAATCGGTTTTGCAGATATCCGAGGAATTGCGCGGCCAGAGTGAGGTATTCGCGGCTGACGGATCGAGTCTGTTCAAAATGATCCCCGCCAAGGTCGAGGGGCGGCCGCGCGTGCATGCCAGCCGCGTCGCGGATCGAGCGGCCGCGGCGCCACCGCCGGTCAGCGCCGCCGCTTCGCCGGCGGCGGCAACGCCGGCGCCGGTGAGCCACACCCAATCCTTCACCGAGACCAAGCCGGAGGACACGCATCACCATTGGCTTGCCTGGATCAGCGCCATTACCATCGCCGCGCTGATCTACTTATGCGTCGGCACCGTGCTGAGTGTGGTCCGCCCGATCCGCGGACTGCTCGAGGCCACCACGCGCATCGCCGGCGGCGACCATCAGGTGCGCGTCGAGCGCGGCGGCATCAAGGAACTCGATGTGCTGGCGCAGGCGTTCAACTCCATGGCCGAGGAACTTGGCAAAGCGAAAGCCGTGGTGCAGGAGTATCAGCTCAATCTCGAAACCAAAGTGATCGAGCGCACGCAACAACTGCAGGAGCTGGCGGAGCGCGACCCGCTCACGGGCTTGCCCAATCGCCGCCAGCTATTCGGCCTTCTCAATTCCGCCATCGACCAGGCGCGCCAACGCGGTCACTTGGTGGCGGTGTTCTTCCTCGACATCGACAATTTCAAATACATCAACGACAGCCTGGGCCACGCCTTCGGCGATCGCGTCTTGGTGAGCCTCTCGAATCGATTGGTCGAGGCGTCGCGCTCTTTCGGTTTCGCGGCGCGTCTCGGCGGCGATGAATTTACGGTGGTTTTCGAAGATGCCGGCACGGAGGCGGAAATTCGAACCGCCGGCTTGCAGGTGGTGCGCGAGTTTCAGCAGCCCTTGGCGGTCGATGGACGCGACATCATCGTCAGCGTCAGCGTCGGGGCGAGCATTTATCCCGACCATGAACAAGATGCCGAGGCGCTGTTGCAGGCGGCCGATGCCGCGCTGTTTCGCGCCAAGAAGCTCGGTCGCAGCCAGCTGTCGGTGTTCACGCCGGATCTGTTGGAAACGGCGGCGGCGAATTTCACCACGGAGCAAGGACTGCGACGCGCCATCGAGCGTGGTGAATTCGAGCTGTTGTTTCAGCCGGAACTTTGCGTCGAGACCATGGAAACGTGTTTGGTCGAGGCGCTGATTCGCTGGCGCCTGCCCGACGGCACCCTGGCGAGTCCGGGGCAGTTCCTGGCCGTGGCCGAAGAGTCCGGTCTCATCATTCAAATCAGCGAATGGGTGTTGCGCTCGGCGATCGAGGCCGCAGCGCAATGGCACCACGGCGCATGGCCCGAGGCACGGGTCGCCATCAATGTGTCGCCGCGCCAGCTATTCGACAATCAATTCGTCGAGCGGCTGCGCGGGCTTCTCGATCACTATCGCCTGCCTGCGCGCTGCATCGAGATAGAGCTCACCGAGTCGGTATTGCAGACCGGGCCGACCACCGTGGAGGCATTGCGGCGACTTCGCGAACAAGGCATCGCCATTGCCCTGGACGATTTCGGCACCGGCTATTCCTCGCTCGCTTCCTTGGAGCAATTGCCGCTCAACCGAATCAAATTGGACCGCAGCTTGATCGCAGGGCTCGGCACCGACTCGCGATCCGCCGCCATGACTCGTGCCATCATCGCCATGTGTCAGGACTTGGGGCTCGAGATAACGGCGGAGGGGGTCGAGCGCGCCGAACAGTTCAATGCGCTGCTCGGCCATCGCTCGATGTATCTGCAGGGATACCTCTTGTGCCCGCCGGTGTCTCGAGACGAGCTGCTGCCGGCGATGGCGCGGGCCTCGGCGCTGGCGAGAGAGCTCTTGCTGCTGTCGCAGCCGGCGCCCAGAGCTTTGGATCTTACGGCTTTTGCAGCCGATGTTCCTGCCGCGGCCAGTGCGCGAGAAAGATCGCTATAAGCAACGCAGCCTCCGCAGAGAGGCTGCTCATTGCATAGTCTACTCGGCGACGACGATCTTGTTGTGAACCGAAGTGACTCCATCCGTGTCCTTGGTAATCATCTCGGCCAGGTCGCTGGCGTCCTTGCTCGGCGCAATGCCGCTCAGCCATACGGCGCCATGGGCGTCCGTGTCCACTTTGATTTTGGTGAGCGTCGCCATGTGCTTGGCGGCGAGCTTCGCCTTGACCTTGGTCGTGATCACAGAGTCTTTGACGTACGTGCCCGCGGCGTCCGAATCCACCGCGTAAACGACTGTAGTGAAAGAACCGACGGCCAACATGGCCGACAGAAGCAGGGTTTTCATGAGAATCTTCCTATTACCGCAATGCAGAGGAATTAATCGCGGCGCGACCAAACGACGCCGAGCAGGAAGCCTATGCCCGCAACCACGGCCAAGGTCTGCAGAGGATTGCTGAGCGCCGCATCGCGAAAGTTATCGACGGCCTCGCCATAACTGCGCTGCACCTTGCCCACACCTTGTCTGACCTTGCCCTGCAGTTGGGTCCCGACATCGCCGGTAGCACCGCCGAATGCATCTTGTGCCTTGCCGGCCACGTCTTTCGCAATGCCCTTCGCCTGATCCATCATAAAAACCTCCCGCGCAAGTGTTAAGTGACGCACTCGAAAGTGCAGCACTACTTTGCACGCAGAGGGTCAGACGCACCATGCCGCAGAATTCTCAATTGCTGTAAGGCAGCTCCTACATCGCGGTAGTGGCGAGCGGCAAGACGTAACGCCGTTTGCCGGTGGCGGCAAAAATGGCGTTGGCAACCGCGGGGCCTAATGGAGCGACGCCCGGCTCGCCGACGCCGGTGGGCGGCAGGGTTGAAGGCACGATGTGCACTTCGACTTGCGGCATTTCATTCATGCGCAAGACGCGGTAGTTGTTGAAATTGTCCTGCTCGACGCGGCCATCCTTCAAGGTGATCGCGCCGTAAAGCACCGCCCCCAAACCAAAGCCGATGCCGCCTTCCATTTGCGCGGCAATGATGTCGGGGTTGATGGGCGTGCCGCAGTCGACCGCACACACCACGCGATCGACCTTGACCTGGCCATCCTTGTCGACGCTGACTTCGGCGACTTGTGCGACGAAGGTTTTGAAGGCTTCGGCAACTGCGATGCCACGGCCCTTGCCGGGCGGCAGGGGCGTGCCCCAGCCCGCCTTCTGCGCCGCCAGTTCCAGCACCGCTTTCATGCGCGGCTCGTGCTCGAGCAAGTTGCGCCGGAAGGCGAAGCTGTCTTGACCGGCGGCGTGCGCCACCTCATCGATGAAGGTTTCGACGGCGAACGCCGTGTGCGAACTGCCGACCACGCGCCACCAGAGCACCGGCACGCCGGTCTTGGTGGTCGATAAATCGACCGCGATATTGGGAATTGAATAGGCGATGGTGGATGCCCCTTCCACCGAAGTGGGATCGACACCATTCTTGATCATTGCGGCAAACGGCGTATCGGCGACGATCGACTGACCGACGATGACGTGCCGCCAGCCGGTGAGTTTGCGTTCGGCGTCGAGGCCCGCCTCGAGCTTGTGGTAATACATGGGCCGATACAACCCGCCGTGAATGTCGTCCTCGCGGGTCCATTGCAGTTTGATCGGCGTGCCGTCGGCGCCGTAGGCCTTGGCAATCGACACGGCTTCGACGATGTAATCCGAACCGGGGTTCGCGCGACGGCCGAAGCTGCCGCCGGCATACAGCGTATGGATGCTGACTTGCTGCGGATCGAGGCCCGCGGTGTGAGCGGCATTCGCCTGATCCACCGTTTGGAATTGATCTCCGGCCCAGATCTCGCAGCTATGGGCATCGAGCTTCACCACCGCGTCCAGGGGTTCCATCGGCGCGTGTGCCAGGAACGGGAACTCGTAGCTCGCGGCTACCTTGTGCGTGGCGTCCTTGAGTGCCTGCAGCGCATCGCCGGTCTTCAGCGCGGACGCGGCGGGTTGTTCCGCGAGGCGCCGATATTCCTCCATCAGCGCCGCGGAGCTGCGCTTCTCAGCCTTGGAGTCGTCCCATTCCACAGTTAGGGCGTCGCGCCCTTGCTTGGCGGCCCAGAAACTTTTTGCGACCACCGCAACGCCGGCCGGCACTTGCACGATTTTGACGACGCCGGGAACGGCCGCTGCCGCCGTGCCGTCGAAGGATTTAACGGTCGCGCGGAACAGCGGCGGCCGCTTGAGCAGCGCCACCAGCATGCCCGGCATCACGAAGTCGAGCGTGAACTGAGCCGTACCGTCGGACTTCGCCGCCGCATCGACGCGCGGCACGCGTTGACCGATGAGCTTGAATTGCTTCGGATCCTTGAGCACCACGGTGTCCGGAACCGGCAGCGTGACCGCGGTCGCCACCAGCGCACCGTAGGTGGCCTGACGCTTCTTGCCGGCGTGATACACCGTGCCTTGGTCCACGGTCAATTCCTCGACCGGTACTTTCCATTCCTTGGCCGCCGCGGCGAGCAGCATGGCGCGCGCCTTGCCGCCGGCTTCGCGCAACTGCGTCCAGGAGTTCGCCATCGCCGAGCTGCCGCCGGTGCCCTGCATGGTGCCGAAGGCGAGATTGGCGTAGCGCTTGGCATCGGCGGGCGCGCTCTCGACGCGCACTTGAGCCCAGCCGGCGTCGAGTTCCTCGGCGAGCACGGTGGCGATGCCGGTGTAGGCACCTTGCCCCATCTCGACGTGCTTGGCGATCACGGTGACGCTGTTATCTGCGCCGATTCTGAGAAAGGCATTGGGTGCGAAGGTTGCGCCCGTGATCGGGGTGCCGAGCGCGCGGCGCGCCGGGCCGACCCAGGCGAATGCGATGCTCAACGCGGCGAGCGACGCGGTGCCCTGCAGAAATTCGCGGCGGGAGGAAGCTTTCGAGGCGGAAATGGTGCTCATGCGTTAAGTCCTGATGGAGTCGGCCGCGGCATGGATCGCCGCGCGGATGCGCGAGTACGTGGCACAGCGGCAAATGTTGCCGCTCATCGC
>Ga0182030_10017958_pt1 | contig 13609 bp, 12 predicted proteins | sample 812S3MmetaG_FD_121299 | JGI IMG/M metagenome (GOLD analysis project Ga0182030, IMG submission 121299) | Permafrost microbial communities from Stordalen Mire, Sweden - 812S3M metaG (Illumina Assembly) | ecosystem: Environmental > Terrestrial > Soil > Wetlands > Permafrost | place: Sweden... | reverse complement strand
GAACGAGGTCCTGATGCCGTTCACGAGGGCTGTGGCGTCCTCATGGGAGAGGGTGACCGCTTCGGCGCTCATCGCCCCGCCAGATCAAAGGCTCGGAACGTCCCGCCGCATCCAGAGTGTGCATATGGAGACCGCTGGGTGACGCCGCCGATGGTCAAACGAAACCGGCCGCCGGACTTGCGGAGTCTGCCGGTCGCGGTGGTGTGACACCGCCGGCACTGGAGCAGCACGAGCCGGGGCGCGTCCCGGCCGTCTCCGCTATCAGGAGACCTGCGTGTCTGGGCGTCGGGCTCGAGCCCGGGCGGTCTGGGCGCCATCAGACGGCGGGCCTGCGCCGCCGAGCGATGTAGTCGTCGATGGCACCTGGCTCGAGGCGGACGAGCGCCCCAACTTTCACGCTGTCGATTTGGCGCTCCTCGACCAGCTTCCGGACATGGCGCGGAGACGTACAGAGCAGCTCGGCCGCACCGTCGTAGTCGAGGAGCCCAGGGTGCCGGCGTTCCTGCCTCGGGGCGACTCGGGTATCAGTCACTGTGACCTCCTGTGTCGAAGTAAGGGGCTTACCTCTGCTATTCTGTCAGCCCATGGCGCCGAAACCGGCAGGAGGAGAACCACGCTTTCCTATTACGGTCTGGCCGAACACCCCTCTACCTGAAGTAGACGTTGAGCGTTGCGCGCTACTGATTAGGACCGGAGGCGTCTTGGCCTGGCGGACGCCGATCGAGCCGGAGCCATTGCCACACGAGTGGGTGTTGAGGCAACTGGCCGACGCGGACCTTGAGGACGACGACGCAGTAGCGCGGCTGCTGGAGGGGCGTGGAGTCATTTCATGGCCGTACTTCGACAGCGCCCTGGTGCCCCCCGATCGACGCGGCTTGCTCGCTCCAGCGCCGTCCGTTGACGAGCGGCGTCGGCTTAGGTGGTGGGAGCAGCGCGGTGACGCCACCCTTGAAGACGCCCGCTGGTGGCTCAAGACGGCCCGGGCGCTGGGTCGCACGTGGTCCTACGTCCAGCTCAACAAGGACCCGGCCTCGGCCTGGGACGCCGAGGGCTTCGTAGAGCTCAACGAGGACGACCTCTGGACGGAGTTCACGCTCGCGCTTGATGTCGGCTTGCGTCCGTTCCGGGCTCGAGCTGAGTTCCGACGCGACTTCATGGGCCAGCACCAGCACACGTTCGGCGTTCCGCGAGTGGGCCTCTACTCCGCGGCGTGTCGTCAGGTGTTCAACCTCATCGTCAACGACGAGACGGCGCGGATATGTGAGAACCAAACGTGCGGGCGCATCTTTGTCCACCAGCTCGGCGGTGCTGTTCAAGGTAAGTACCGGAGCAAGGGCCTTCGTTTTTGCACGCCAGCTTGCGCGAACGCAGAGACCCAGCGGCAACACCGGCGACGCAAAGCCGCCGCGAAGAAATCCAGCCAGGAGGAGCAGGCATGACGACTAACCGCCACCGTAAGAGCCCCCGCACATTTGGGAAGGTCCTACGGCTGCCCTCGGGCCGCTACCGCGCCTCGTATCTCGCCCCGGACGGTAAACGCCGCGCTGGTGAGACGACTTTCCCGACCGTTGCCGATGCGAACGCCTGGCTGGCCACGGTGCAGGCCGACATCGTCAACAAGAGCTGGCGCCCACCGGAGCCGAGTCGAGAGACCGTGGGCGCCTACGCCAAGCGATGGCTGGCACTCGGAGTCGCCCGCGATGGGAAGCGCCTATCCCCCACCACGATCGAGCTGTACGACCTCCTCTGGCGACGCTGGCTCGAGCCGACGTTCGCCGACGTAGCCCTGGGCGACGTCACGCTCGAGACGGTACGGATCTGGCTTGCTGAGTCCCGCAACGCCCACCCGACCAGCACCCAGCCGGAGAAGGCGTACAGACTGCTTCGGGTCATCTTCAATGTGGCTGTGGACGATGAGAAGATCGTCGCCAATCCCTGCCGCATCAAGGGCGCGGGCAAGGAGAGCGCCCCGGAGCGCCCTGTAGCCACGACGGAGCAGGTACTCGCTATCGCCGACGCCATCGAGCCTCAGTATCGGGCCATGGTCATCCTGGCCGCGTTCTGCGCATTGCGGTTCGGCGAGCTGGCCGGTCTCCGGCGAAGCCAGGTCGACCTGCTCCACCGCGAGGTTCACGTTGTCAAGCAGCTCGTGGAGCTGGCTGGCGGCAAGACGGTCTTCAAGGATCCGAAGTCCGACAGCGGTGGCTCAATCCCCATCCCCGCCAAGGTCATCCCCGTCCTCGAGGACCATCTGGCCCGCTACGTCCCGGCACCACCGAACCCACCGCCGACGCCCGGCTCTGATGCGGACGCCTTGCTGTTCACCAGCCCGGAGGGCCATCCGCTCCGGAGGACGAAGTTTCGGCCGCGCTGGGCGGAAGCCTGCCGCAAGGCTGGCGTGACCGGGCTGCACTTTCACGACCTGCGCGGTACGGCCGCGACGAGGGCTGGCGAGCATGGCGCCTCATTCGCAGAGATCATGCAGCTACTCCGGCACAAGACTCCGACAGCGGCGCTGCGCTATCAGCACGCCACCGACGAGCGGCGACGGATGATCGCGGACAGCATGGGCGACCTCATGGACGCCGCCCCGACACCGAGCGCCGAAGTCGTCGACATCGCGGGCCGTTGAATCTCACGAAGCAACGCTGAGGCAACGGCGCTCTGTTGGCCAACAAGTTGCCGAACAGACTTCGGTTATTTCACCAGGTCAAGCGGGGTGTCGGAGGGGGGACTTGAACCCCCACGCCCTTGCGGGCACCAGCCCCTCAAGCTGGCGCGTCTGCCTATTCCGCCACTCCGACAGGCGTACAACTCATTGCAGCGTCCGCAGATCGTAGCGCGTGGCCACAGGCCCACTTCAGCGCTCCACCCCTCCCGCCCGGGGGCGGACGCGACCTATTGACCGGGCAACGACGGCGTGGTGTTGCTGGTCGACTCGGGTGTCCGGACCGCCCACAGCTGGGCGTACCAGAGCAGGGCGTCGCTGCGCGGCGTCGGCGTCACACCCCCGATGGTCCGGCTCCACGCCAGCGCCGCCGGCTCCGCGAAGAGGGGCAGCGAGACCATCTCGTCCCACAATTGGGTGTCCGCCTGCGCGTAATAGGTGGCCGCGGTGTTGGGATTCAGCTGCTGCGAGGCGGTCTGGACCAGCTGGTCGAACTGGCTGCTCGAGTAGCCGGTCCAGTTCTGCGAGCCGTTCTTGCCCGCCGGGCCCAGCAGATTCGTGTACCACGCGATCACCTGGCTCATGTAGGGGGTGAAGGTGACCGGCAGAAGGGCCAGGTCGGCGAACCCGTCGGCGAGCGCCTGCCCGGCTGCCGTGGCGCTCGTGACCGGGTACAGGCTGGTGTCGAGTCCGACCGCGTCCAGTTCCGAGCGGATCTCCGGTCCGACGGCCGCGGCCCATGGATCGCTCTCGTCCACGACGAGGTGGAGCTGGAACGGGGCTCCGAAGGCCGAGTGGTAGTACGGGTCGTCCGGTGTGCGGACCAATCCCGTCGCCGCAATGAGCGCGGCCGCCTGGTCGGGCACCGGTGTGACGGGGAAATTCACCGACCCACCGGAGCCGATCACGGTGGTCGCGGTCGACGACGTCGGGGGCGGGATCGTCGTCGTGGGGCTGCTCGTGGGCGCGGGTTTGTAGGTCTGCTGACCCTGGACGTACACGTGGCTGTTCGCCACCGAGATCCCGGGCACCGCCCAGCTGACCTGCTGGTTGACGAGGTCCTGGCGGTTGATCGACAGGGCGATGGCCACCCGGAGGTCCGGGGACAGGGTGGCGTCGGGGGAGCTGGCCATGTCGAGCTGCAGCAGGGTTGCCGACGTGTCGACGTCGCTCTGCGCGCCCGGCAGCCCCGTCATCTGGGTCAGGAACCCCTTCGTCACCATCGTGGGCTGCGCCACCTGCACGTAGCCCGACGACATCCACTGCGCCAGCTGTGCGGTCGAGGACGCCAGGTGCACCGTGATGGAGCGAGCGTTGGAGGGCGTCCCCCACCACTTGGGGTTCTGCAAGAGCTGTATCGCCTGGCCCGACACCGAGCCGATCTCGAAGGGTCCGCCGGACAGGTCGATGGCGGGGTCCACCGTCGAGCAGCTGGGGTTCCATCCGACTTTCTCCATCACATGCGCGGGGAGGAGGTCGCCGAACAGCATCTGCCAGTCCGCGAAGGTCGTCTTGAACTTCACGGTGACGATGTGGCCGCCGCTCGAGCCGGTGACCGATGCGATGTCGCGGTACCCGGCGATGCTCGAGACGTCCGGGGACGAGACCACGGGGTCACCGCGTTGCTGCTCCCACGCGTACTTGAAGTCCGCCGCCGTGATCGGCACCCCGTCGGACCAGACGGCCTTCGGGTTCAGCGTGTAGACGATCGTCTCCGGCTTCGTGCTGACCAGCTCGGACTGGACGATCAGGGCCGAATTCGCCGTCGAGGCACCGAGATTGTTCACCACGAACGGGCTGGGCAGCACCGCGCCCAGCACGGTCAGCGTCCCCGGGGAATCGCCCGACGGCGTGTTCGGGTTGCAGCCGGTCGGGCTCTCGGTCGTGCCGAAGGAGATGGAGCCACCGGCCACGCCGACATAGGTCACCGTCGTGCCGCCGCCACCGCCACCCCCGCAGGCCGACGCCAACAGCGCCAGTGCTCCGAGTCCGCCGATCAGCCCTCGCCAGCGCCGGGGGCGGCGGCCCCGGCCTCTCACTGCAGCCGGAGGTCCAGGGTGATGGTCGTCAGGGCGAAGACGATGGCCACGGTGACGGTGATGCGGTCGAGGTTGCGCTCGACCACCGTCGAACCCTGGGCTGCCGCGCCGACGCTGCCGCCGAACATGTCGGACAGGCCGCCGCCCTTCCCACTGTGCATGAGGATGAGGAAGATCAGCCCGAGCGCGGCGAGTACCTCGATGACGATGTACACCCAGGTCACTGCGTCCAAGGTTGCCAGCAACAACACGGGGGAGCCTCCAACTCGCGGCGGGTCGGGCCTTTACGGCCTAGGAACGGTAGCAGGCGGCGGCGGCCCGAATGATGTCGGTGAAGGCCGCTGCCTCCAGGCTCGCCCCCCCGACCAGGAGGCCGTCCACGTCCGGTTCCGCCATCAGGTCGGCCGCGTTCTCCCCGTTGACGGACCCGCCGTACTGAATCCGTACCGTCCCCGCCGCCGCCTCGCCCCCCACCTTGGCGACCAGGGAGCGGATGAACACACAGGCGTCCTCGGCGTCGACCGCGGTGGCCGCCTTCCCGGTGCCGATGGCCCAGATCGGCTCGTAGGCGATCACCAGGGCCCCCACGACCTCGGCGGCGAGGCCGGACAGGGCGGCCAGCACCTGCTCCTCCAGCACGCTCTCGGTCTGCCCCCGGTCGCGCTGCTCCTCGCTCTCCCCCACGCACAGCACCGGGGTCATGGCGTTGCGCAGGACCGCCCGCAGCGTGAGTGCCACCGTGGCGTCGTCCATGCCGAACAGCGTCCGGCGCTCCGAGTGCCCGACGATGACGTAGGCGGTGCCGAGCCGGGCGAGCATCCGCGGGCTCACTTCGCCCGTGCGCGCGCCGGCGTCCTCGTCGGAGCAGTGCTGCGCCCCGAGGGCCACCGGGATGCGCTCCTTCTCCACCAGGGTCTGCACCGTGCGCAGGTCGGTGAAGGGCGGGTGCACCGAGACGTCGATGCGGGCCACGTCCTCGGGCTTCAGCCGCAGGCCGAGGTCGCGCACCGTGTGCAGCGCCTCAATGTGGTCGTGGTGCATCTTCCAGTTCCCGCTGACCAGCGGGCGGCGGTCCGTCACCCCCGCGGCGCGTTCGGGGCGTTGCGCAGGGCGTCGATCCCCGGGAGGTGCCCCTCGAGCTCAATGAAGGACAGCGACGCTCCGCCACCGGTCGAGAGATAGCCGATCTTGTCGGACAACCCGAGCTCGTCCAGCGCGCTGGCGCTGTCCCCCCCGCCGACCACCGAGAAGCCGGGGCAGTGCGCCACCGCCTCGGCGACGATCCGGGTGCCCTCCGCGAAGCGGTGGTCCTCGAAGGCGCCGAGCGGGCCGTTCCACAGCACCGTCCCCGCCGTCGCCACCTCCTCGACGAAGGCGGCCGTCGTGTCGGGGCCGATGTCCAGGCCGGTCCACCCGTCGGGCAGGTCCCCCTCAATGACCTTGACGCTCCCCCGCGGCCCGTGACCGTCGGAGGGCGGGCCGAACGTCCCGCCGGGCTCCAGGGCCCGCGTGTCGGTGGGGAGCACAATGCGGACTCCTGATGCCAGCAGGTCCCGGCAGTCCTGCAAGTGGGCCGGATCGAACAGCGAGTTCCCCACGTGCTGGCCCTTGGCGGCCAGGAAGGTGAACGCCATGCCGCCACCGACGACCAGGGTGTCGACCTTCGTGGCCAGGACCTTCAGCACGTCCAGCTTGTCGCCCAGCTTGGCGCCGCCGACGATGGCCACGAAGGGCCGCGCCGGCTGCTCCAGGATGCCGCCCAGGACCTCCACCTCCTTCGCGAAGCGGAGCCCCGCCGCACTGGGCAGGAACTGCGGCGGCCCCACGATGGAGGCGTGGGCGCGGTGGGCCGCACCGAAGGCCTCGTCGACGTAGGCGTCGAAGCCCTGGATCAGCCGCTGCACGAAGGCCGGGTCGTTCGCCTTCTCGCCCGGGTCGAAGCGGAGGTTCTCGGTCAGCCCGATCCCCGGGCACAGGGCCTCGAGCCGGGCCCGCACCGGGTCCATCTCCCAGCGCGGGTCGGGCGCCCCGGCGGGGCGCCCGAGGTGGGAGGCGGCCACGACCTCCGCGCCTTCGTCCTGCAGCCGGCGCAGGGTCGGCAGCGCCGCGGTGATCCGGAAGTCGTCGGCCACGGTGGCCCGGCCGCGCACGCCGATGTGCAGCGGGACGTTGAAGTCGACCCGCACGAGCACGCGCTTGCCCTCGAGGTCGGGGAGGTCCTCGAGGAGCGGGATGCCGCGGAGCGGGTCCATGCGGTGGTCAGCTCCCGACCAGCACGGCCAGGTCGAGCAGCCGGTTCGAGTAGCCCCATTCGTTGTCGTACCACCCGTAGACCTTGACGAGCGAGAGCTCGTCGCTGACCGGCATCACCATGCTCAGCCCGGCGTCGAAGGTGCACGAGGCCGGAGACCCGACGATGTCGCTCGACACGATCGGGTCCTCGGTGTACTCGAGCACCCGGTCCAGGGGCGGCTTGGCCGCGGCCTCGGCGAACGCGGCGTTGACCTCCTCGACGGACGGGTTGCCCTTCACGACCGCCGTGAAGTCGGTGATCGATCCCACCGGCAGCGGGACGCGGAGCGAGAACCCGTCCAGGCGCCCCTTCATCGACGCCATGACCAGGCTCGTGGCCTTGGCCGCGCCCGTCGACGTCGGCACGATGTTGACGGCCGCCCCGCGGGCCCGGCGGGGGTCCTTGTGCGTCAGGTCGAGCAGGTTCTGGTCGTTGGTGTAGGCGTGCACGGTCGTCATCAGACCGCTCACGATCTCGAACGCGTCGTCGATCACCTTCACCATCGGCACGAAGCAGTTGGTCGTGCACGATGCGTTGGACACGACCAGGTGCCTGGCGGGGTCGTACTCGTCGTCGTTGACGCCGAGCACGAAGGTGGCGTCGGCGTCGCCGGAGGGCCCGGAGATGATCACCCGCTGCACCGAGCCGCCCAGGTGCCCGGCGGCGTCGGCCCGGGAGGTGAAGCGCCCGGTGGACTCGATCACGACGTCGGCCCCCAGCCTGTCCCACGGGAGCTGCTCGGGCTCGCGCTCGGTCAGGACGCGGATGCGCTGGTCGCCCACCACGAGGTCGTTGCCCTCGACGTCGACGGGGACCGGGAGCCGGCCCTGCGTCGAGTCGTAGCGCAGGAGGTGCGCGAGGGCCTCGGCGGAGGTCAGGTCGTTCACCCCGACCACCTCGACGTCGGCGCCGGTGTCGAGGATCGCCCGCAGGAAATTGCGGCCGATGCGTCCGAAGCCATTGATTCCGACCCGCACCGTCATCTCGTCCCTTCCTCTCGGGTTCCGGGCGACCTATGCCAGCAGACCGGACAGCGCCTGCGCCAGTTTGGCCGGGCTGTGCACCAGGGTGTTGTCCCCCGTCAAGGGGACGTCGAGCACCGAGACATCCGTCACGCCGATGTCCATGCCCTCGATGCTGTCACACACCACGACGTCCACATCGACATCGTGCCTGGCCAGGGCTGCAACGTGGGCTGCAACGTCGAAGCCCTCGGTCTCGGGGACCTGGGGGCGCAGATTGCAGACGTAGACGACCTGCGCCGCGGAGGAGGCCACCGCCTCGGTGATGCCGCGCACCGCCACGGCGGCCAGGACGCTGGTGAACAGGGAGCCGGGCCCGATCACGATCTGGTCGGCCCCGGCGATCCGCTCGACGGCCAGCGGCGGCGGTTGGGCGTCGCCGGGCACCAGCGAGACGGCCCGGATGTCCCCGGTGCCCATGACCGCCACCTGGCCCGCCACCGTCCCCTCGGCCGCCTCGGCCTTCAGCACGACCCGCTCGGTCGTGGCGGGGAGGATGTCGCCGCACGCGCCGAGCAGCTTCGCCGCCTCGCGCACCCCGAGGACCAGGTCGCCGGTGACGTCGATCAGCCCGGCCAGGATCAGGTTGCCCAGCGCGTGCCCGGCCAGCTCCCCCTCGTCGAATCGGCGATCGAAGGCGACGGCCAGCACCGAGTCCTCTTCCGCCACGGCCACCAGGCACTTGCGGATGTCGCCCACGGCGACCACGTTGAGCAACTCGCGTAGCCGGCCGCTGCTGCCGCCGTCGTCGGCCACCGAGACCACGCCCGTCAGGGTGCCGGCGTAGCAGCGGGCCGCCCTCAGCGTGACGGCCGTCCCGTGGCCCCCGCCGATGGCCACGACCGAGGGCCGGGTGCCGCTCACCGGTCGATGTCCCGGTGGAAGACCGAGACCGTCAGGCCGTGCTCGCCGAGCCGTTCGGCCAGGGCGTGGGCCAGCGCCACCGAGCGATGACGGCCGCCCGTGCACCCCATGGCGATGGTCAGGTACGACTTCCCCTCCCGCACGAACGCCGGCAGGATGCTCGTGAGCAGGTCGTCCACCTTCTCGAGGAAGCCGATGGACTCGGGCTGCCCCAGCACGAAGTCGCGCACCGGCTCGTCGAGCCCGCTGAAGGGCCGCAGCTCCTCGACCCAGAAGGGGTTCGGCAGGAAGCGGCAGTCGAAGACGAGGTCGACGTCGAGCGGTATGCCGTGCTTGTAGCCGAAGGAGATGACCGAGGTCTGCATCTGCGGGGCGTCCTCGTCGCCGAATGCCTCCAGGATGCGCAGGCGCAGCTGGTTCGAGTTCAGGTCCCCGGTGTCGACGAGCAGATCGGCGCGCTCGCGCACCGGCTGGAGCAGCCGGCGCTCCACTGCGATCGACTCCTCCACTCCCCTTGCCGGCAGCGGATGGCGCCGGCGCGTGCCCTCGTAGCGGCGCACCAGGACGTCGTCGGGCGCGTCGAGGAACACCACGCGGACGCGACGACGGGCGGCATGCAGCTCGTCGAGCACCTTGGGCAGGTCGTCGAAGTACTCCGGGCCCGTGTCGCTGCCGCCCCGGCCGATGACCAGCGCCACGCGCTCTATGCCGGACCCGGGACGGTCCACCATCTCGACCATCTTCATGATGAGGCCGGCGGGCAGGTTGTCGATGACGAACCAGCCCACGTCCTCGAGCGCCGCAGCGGCCGTGGAGCGGCCCGCCCCCGACATCCCCGTCACCACCGCGAACTCGCTCATCGCTCCCCAGCTTTGCGCACTCCCTCGTACACCGCGGACCCGACCGGGTCGGGCAGCCACGACAGGGCCTGGAGCTGCTCGAGTGATGCGGCCCGCACGGCGTTCACCCCACCCAGTTCCTTGACCAGGCGCGCCTTGCGGGCCGGGCCGAGCCCGGGGATGTCGTCGAGGACGCTCCGGGTCATCCGCTTGGCCCGGCGCTCCCGGTGGAAAGTGATGGCGAAGCGGTGGGCCTCGTCGCGTACCCGCTGCAGGAGGTAGAGGGCGTCGGAGCCCCGGCGCAGCCGCACCGGGTCCGGTGAGCCCGGGCGGTAGACCTCCTCGAACTGCTTGGCCAGCGACGCCAGCTCCAGCTCCCCGTCGAGCCCCAGCTCGTGCACCACCCGCTCGGCGACCCCGAGCTGTCCCTTGCCGCCGTCGACCACCAGCAGGTTTGGCCGGTAGGCGAAACGCCGTGGCCGCCCGCCCTCGGGTGCCTCCGGTGCCGACTTCAGCGCGGTGAGGCGGCGCGTCAGCACCTCCTCCATGGCGGCGTAGTCGTCGTTGCCGGCGACGGTCTTGACCTTGAAGCGCCGGTAGTCCGACCGCTTGGCCAGCCCGTCCTCGAACACGACCATGGAGCCCACGTAGTCGGTACCCTGCAGGTGGCTCATGTCGTAGCACTCAATGCGCAGGGGTGCCTCGCGCAGGGACAGCGCGTCCTGCAGCTCGGTCAGCGCCTTGGACCGCGCGTTGTGGTCGGCCGCCCGGCGCAGGCGGTGGCGCGCCAGGTCCTCGCCCGCCGACCGCGTCACCGTGTCCTGCAGCGCGCGCTTGGCCCCCCGCAACGGGACGGCGATGTCGACCGGACCACCGCGCACGGCGCGCAACCAGCTCTGGAGGATCTCGAGATCGTCCGGCTCCTCGGGCACGAGCACGCGGCGCGGCACCTCCGCGCCGTCGGCCCCGTAGACCTGCGCGACCACCAGCGCGACGAACTCGGGCCCGGACAGGTCCTCGACCTTCTCGGCCACGAAGCCCCGGTGCCCGACCACGCGCCCACGCCGCACGCGGAAGATCTGCACCGACGCCTCGAGCGGGTCCTCGGCCAGCCCCACCACGTCGAAGTCCTCGGCCCGGTCCGAGACCATCTGCTGGGTCTCGGCGGCCTTGTGCACGGCGGCGATGCGATCACGCAGCCGTGCCGCCCGCTCGAACTGGAGATCGTCGGAGGCGGCCAGCATCTCCGCCTCCAGGCTCGCCAGCACGGGCTCCGTGTCGCCCGAGAGGAACCGCATCAGGTCGGTCACGTAGCCGTCGTAGGCCACGTGGTCGACGGCACCGACGCACGGCCCCGAGCAGCGGTCGATGTCGTAGAGGAGGCAGGGTCGCCCGAGCCGCTCGTGCCGCGTGAACTTGGTGTCCGAGCAGGTGCGGACCGGAAAGCTCCGCACCAGCAGGTCGAGGGTGGACCGGATGGCGCCGGCGTTGCCGTAGGGCCCGAAGTAGCGGACGCCCTTGCGCTTGCGGCCCCGCACCACCGCGGGCCGTGGCCACTCCTCGTTGAGCGTGACGGCCAGCCAGGGGTAGCTCTTGTCGTCCTTGAGCCGGACGTTGTAGCGGGGCAGGTGCGCCTGAATGAGCGAGTGCTCGAGGATGAGCGCGTCGACCTCGCTGTCCACCACCACCCACTCGACGTGGTCCGCCTGGGCGACCATCTGGGCCGTGCGGGGCATGAGCTTGGCCGAGTCCTGCCAGTAATTGGGCAGGCGATGGCGCAGCGACTTGGCCTTCCCCACGTACAGGACGCGGCCCTCAGCGTCGTAGAACTGGTACGACCCCGGTGCGTCGGGGATCGAGCCGGTCGGGGGCCGATACTGCATCGGTCCCACTCTCGCGCAGCCGCTGGTGGCGGGCGGTACACTGGCCCTGCCGGCCTGGTATCCGGCGTACAACCTCGCATCGAGGCCGACATACCCGCGGATGGGCGACCAGGCTGTCCCCGCCGGCCACATCGATGCTCTCCCTCAAAGGGGGCAGACCACATGCTCAGGCTCCAGGCGCCGCTTCCAGAGCGGTACACGGCCGCGGCCGAGGACGAGCTGGCCACCATGATCGGCACCGCCAAGGCTGCGCTCGGTCCCCGACTCTTCGTCCTCGGCCACCACTACCAGCGCGACGAGGTCATGCGGTGGGCCGACGCCAGGGGTGACTCCTTCGGGCTGTCCCGCCTGGCCGCCGACCAGACCGAGGCCGAATTCATCGTCTTCTGCGGCGTCCACTTCATGGCGGAGTCGGCGGATGTCCTGACCGGCGACCACCAGCACGTCGTGCTCCCCGACCTCAACGCCGGGTGCTCCATGGCCGACATGGCCGACATCGACCAGGTCGAGGAGGCCTGGGACGACCTGGCCCGCGTGATCGACGTCGACCACCTGATCCCGGTGACCTACATGAACTCCGCGGCCGCCCTGAAGGCGTTCGTGGGCCGCCACGGCGGGGCCGTCTGCACGTCGTCCAACGCCAGGGCCGTCCTCACCTGGGCCCTCGAGCGGGGCGAGCGCGTACTCTTCTTCCCGGACCAGCACCTCGGGCGCAACACCGGCTTCGAGCTCGGGTACGGGGCGGACGACATGCGGGTCTGGAACCCGCGACTGGCCCTGGGCGGCCTGACCGACCGCGAGGTGAAGGAGACCACGCTGCTGCTGTGGAAGGGTCACTGCTCCGTGCACCAGCGGTTCCGGCCCGAGCACGTCGAGGCCTTCCGCGCCGAGCACCCCGACGGGATCGTGATGATCCATCCCGAGTGTGCGCACGAGGTCGTCGAGCTCGGCGACGTCACCGGCTCGACGGACGCCATCATCCGCGCCGTCGCCGCGGCCCCCTCGGGTTCGGTGATCGGCGTGGCCACGGAGATCCACCTCGTGAAGCGGCTCGACGACGAGTCGCCCGACAAGACGGTGGTCTGCCTCGACCCCCTCGTCTGCCCGTGCTCGACGATGTCGCGCATCGACCCCCAGCACCTGGCCTGGGTGCTCGAGGGTCTCGTCGACGGCGAGGTGCGCAACCGCATCGTCGTCGACGCCGACACCGCCGAGTGGGCCCGGGTGGCACTCGAGCGGATGCTCGCCATCACCTGACACCCCTCCCCCGAGCCCGATCGGGCCGCCGCGCTCCGCCGTTAGGGTCCAGCCGAGAGCTGCGACACTCGAGGCTGCGACACCCGAGGAGGACACGCTGGTGAGCGACTACCCGGCCCCACCCGTTCCGGCCGACCACACCGAGCCGGTCCCCCGCCGGGTCCGGGCCTTCCTCGCCGGCCGTGCCGTCGTCGACACCACCCGAGCCCGCTACGTGTGGGAGTGGCCGGGCTTCCCGCAGTTCTACGTCCCGCTGGCCGACGTGGCGCCTGAGGTGCTCGTGGACGAGGGCGCCACCGAGGACACGCCGCGCGGCGACGTGAGGCTCTTCGGGCTCCGGGTGGGCGACGTCCACCGGCCCGGGGCGGCGAAGGTCCTCGGCGCGGCGAAGGTCGAGGGCCTGGACGACACCGTCCGCTTCGAGTGGTCCGCGCTCGACGCCTGGTTCGAGGAGGACGAGCGGGTCTTCGTCCACCCCCGCAGCCCGTACACGCGCGTCGACGCCATCCGCTCGACGCGCACGGTGCGGGTGGAGTCCAAGGGTGTGGTGCTGGCCGAGTCATCCTCGCCCGTGCTGCTCTTCGAGACCGGGCTCCCGACCCGCTACTACCTCAACCGGACCGACGTCGACTTCTCCCGGCTGGTCCCTTCCGACACGGTCACGGCCTGCCCGTACAAGGGCACCACGTCGGGCTACTGGTCGGCGCAGATCGAGGGCAGGGTCCATCCCGACATCGCCTGGAG
>Ga0182030_10017953_pt1 | contig 13611 bp, 15 predicted proteins | sample 812S3MmetaG_FD_121299 | JGI IMG/M metagenome (GOLD analysis project Ga0182030, IMG submission 121299) | Permafrost microbial communities from Stordalen Mire, Sweden - 812S3M metaG (Illumina Assembly) | ecosystem: Environmental > Terrestrial > Soil > Wetlands > Permafrost | place: Sweden... | reverse complement strand
TTTTCTCTGCACCTATTGTTTTTCTGGTTTTAATCAAACGAAAATGTTTATCCTTAATCACTTCAGTTTTTTTGTTGACTAGGTCCTGCATCTCCGCAAAGGGTCTATAAAACGAAAAACTATTACAAATATTATCTTTAAGTCCAATATCATCTTCTGTGGTTGCAGTGATATTTAGACGTGCCAAATGAATTGTTAGTTTTTGATTGCCTGACTGGTCATACCAAAATCCATTCAATGCGCTGGTACTGAATGATTCAAATTGCCATTCCCCAGTTTGTTTGTCATTGTTATTTTCAGTCCAATTTTTTTCATTTTCGGCGGCTTTTGTTAGCGAGATAGTCTGGCCATGTCGTAGATAGTAGTATCTGGAACCGCCTTCCCCATCATCTCTATCCTTGTCAAAACAGGCGATGATTTTTTGTTTTCCGATGGAGCCTTGCCATAGACCCGTGATGCCAAAATTGGACGATCGATCTTGCGGTGTCTCTGCGAATGCTGAAAAACTAATGAACAGAAGAGGTACTACTAACTTAACGTAAAGCCGCATTATGTTTTTATCCAATTTATAAGCAATACTTCGGGCTAATGAGCTGGTGACGCTAATGGCCGATTGCAGCGGTCAACGGCAAACCCAATGACTATCTTTGTCAATCATTTTGACAAAAAATTGATATTACAATATCAGATAGAGCAGGGGTATGACCGTCCGGAGTTGGCCGATAGCGGATGTACAACTTTCGTTCCAATGCGATGCTGTTTTGGTAATTGTACATCCTGATTGGCGCGGATAGTCAACATCGAGTTTGTTAAGCCGCGTTATCGTTTTGCGAGAGCCTTCACTCGCCTTTCCTGACATGGCGCACAAACCCAGCGCCACGATTTATTGCGCTGAATAACACTTCCGTTGTTTGCGTCAGCAAGTCCTTGATGGTCCAGGCAGAACCGCTTGCCGGTGGCTGCCACAGTTGCGGTTGTCGCCGCAACGTTGTCACGAATTTTTTTATCTGGCATGGCAAATAGGGGCGACTCCCTCTCACGTTAAAAGGGTTTCCATCGAAGATGGAATGATCAGCTGCGAACGAAAGCAAGCAAGGGTTGAATGTTGCCTGAGTCTGCCGCACGTAGTGCATCAAGGTAACGTAATCGAGCATCGCCAGCGTTGACAAGATTCGCGCTGCCCCAGGTAAACGGGCTTGCGTAGCATTCCCGTAGCATGGCATCGGTCATCATGCGCGCATGCCGGCCGTTACCGTTTGCAAAACAGTGAACACATACCAGGCGGTGATGAAACCGGGTGGCGGCCTCATCCACCGTATAAGTACGGTTGGCTAACCAGTAACGCGTATCGTCCAACACATCGCGCAGGCGAATGCCAATATAACGCCAATCCACGCCGATGTTTTTGTCGGACTGCCGGAACGTGCCAGCCCACGTCCAGGTTTTATCGAACATGCGGCGATGCAGGTCTCGGCAAAATGCTTCGCTCAACACGTCCTGGCGGCGATGTGCATATAACCAGCGGCGAGCAGCGATGATGTTGGCTGCTTCCCACTCATCCAGATCGCCCTGCGTGGCGATATGCCCAGGAATCAGCCCTCTTGCCTCGTCGGGATCAAGTGGCGTGGCGCCGGGCGGCGTGTCGATGGTCAACGCCATAGCTTGGTCCATTTTCCTTTAATCAATTCGATTTTGCGTTCGGCGATCTGGTCTTCCTCAAACATACTCCCAGGTTTCTGGTTCTCTAGCGCCATCGTGTGCGAGACGCCCTGCACTTCCACCCGCGCGATCGCATCGGCGCGCCGGGTGATCACGTCTTCCAAGTCCCGCCGCGATACCAGCGCATAGACCAGTTCGCAATCCAGCGCGGCGGCCAGCTTGCGCAATTGCTCGACCGTGATATGGCCGGTCAGCTCGTTTTTTTCGTGAACATGCAAGGTGGCGGGCGCAATGCCAATGCGCGCAGCCTGTTGCCGCAAGGTGAGTCCCAAGGCTTCGCGCACGCACCGCAGCCAGCCGTCTGGCGGCGGCGTGACAGTTTGCCATTCGGCGGTTTGCCGCAAGAGGCGGCGAACTTGATTCAGGCGCAGGCGCTGGGTATTCATGTATGCCTAAAGACAAATAAGAAGAAATATCTTGTTTGTGTATTATATTACACAAACAATTATATTGTCAGTCTTTAAGCATACAAATACGCTGCCGGGAGAGAGTGGCGTTGGTGGCTTTTTTGTTTCGCTGTTTGGGTGAGCTTTTGCAGGGAGTGGGACAAGTTTTGTTCGTGGCGTAGCTTGCGGTGAGCTGGGCGGGAAGTCGATTTGCGCGGAGGTCTTATGTCCAATTGTTGGCGCGGACAGTGCAAGCCGATCTTGCAATTATCTACTGCGTGCTACTATAATTGTAAATAATTGCAGCGCACAAAGACAAGGAATAATGCCATGACCACCGAAACCATCGACCACACCACATTATCCAAATTGGCAGAGGCGGGAGCCGTGCGTAGCGCGCACGTCGTCGGCCAGGCCGGAGGTTGGGGCATTTTGGTTAAGTACGGCATGACTGAGCGCGCCCTAGCCGCGCAACGCAGCCACCAGGTACGAATTTTCCGGAAGTTTGAAACGCTGGCCAGCTACCTCAAAGGCGTTGGCATTGTCCATTTTGACGTGGACACGGCGAATTATGATGCGGATAGCGCGACAGCCAAGACGCGCCCCGATAGCGCCGCCAAGCTGAAAAGCGCGCACGAAGCCGTCGCCTACGATCAGTATTTCAGGGACAAAGTCAACAGCGCCATCAATGAAACGCGCCCTCGCCTGTCAGCAGCGGACGCGCGCGCGCATATGGAAGCGGTGCGCGCCGAGATATTTAAAACTTCGCCGGTGTCGACGACTTGAAGGACGTTTATTGGAGCAGACAGGCTCTTGACGATCGTGAACAAATAATGCGCGATCGGGTCGGATATTTTTCGCAAGCGTCGATCACCAAGTATGACGATGAAATTGCTGAAAAAGGCGAGGCGCTTGGCGGTATCGCCGTATACAAAAAAGGACGTGTGCGCGGGACGCGCGAGTACGCTTTTTCGGCAGACCACATCATCGTTTATCGCCTTGTCGAGAATGACGCAGTCGAAATTTTGACGGTTGTTTCGACTGCAATGAGTTGGGTGAAAAGCGGGGCGGGGAAGGTGAAAGCAGCCGTCAAGAAATCGGAATTTAAGTAATTACGCCTATCAAAATGCGCGTTTAATGCGTAGAATCTACGCATTAAACGCGCAAAAGGCTAGCATGAAAGAATTACACGTCACCTTGAAAAATGCCGCAAAGACCGGAAAACAGCCCGCAAACGAAGAAGTGCGGTTGAGTCTGGTGGTTTCTCCTGAATTGAACGAGCGGCTTGAAGAAATGGCTAAGTCGGCTTATACGACGAAGAGTGAAATTTTGCGCAAAGCCATCGCCTTGTTTGACGTCGTTGCAGAAGCCAAATCGAAAAAACAGCGGTTGGGTATCCTGGATAGCGACAGGAAGCTTATAACCGAGATTGTGGGGATATAGCGAATGCCCGATAAGCCATCCCGCACACTACCGTTATCGACGGCATGCACATGGTGCGCTGGAGGCGCACCACAGATAAGCGGGGGGGCGCCCATTCGGGCGCGTCGGCCATACCGTTTGGGAAAACCCGCACAAACGTGCCGACTGCCCCTTTTTTTTTGCGATAGTGGCATTCAACAATCGGCTTGCATAAAAACAAAAGTGGAAGCCGTGCTGCTTGATTGCATTATAGTTGTAATAAATATATTAAAGTTATTTAAATAATGTATATTGACATATATAAATATATATTGATAACATAGATATGTACATTATTTTTATAGGCACATAATGACCATATACGCTGTCGTTAATACCAAGGGAGGCGTAGGAAAAACTACTACGGCTGTTCATGTCGCAACAATGCTGGCTCGCAACGACAAGACATTGTTGATAGACGGCGATCCGCAGGCAAGCGCTGCGAGTTGGGCCGCTTGGCGACGGGATACCGAATACCAACCAAGTCCGACGACAACATGCCTGCTTGGAAAGGCAATCCTGAATGAAGGGAAGGGTTTGGCGGCTGGATTTGTGCATACTGTTGTTGATGCTGGTGGCCGAGATTCGGCAGGCTTGCGGGCGGCACTCCTGCTTGCGCAGTTTGCGATTATTCCGATTGGAGCGTCAAACCTCGATGCCGCTGCAATGACCGACCTGCTGGAAATCGTGGAACTCGCAAAGGAATACAACGAGGCGCTCGATGTTCGTGTGTTGTTGACGCGAGTAGACCCGCGCACAAAGGACACTGGAGAAATGCTGGAATTCCTTCAGGAGCAAAAGCTCAATGTGTTAGCGACGCGTGTTTGTGAGCGGGTAGCATACCGGCGCGCAATAGGGGAGGGCGCTATTGTTTGTGAGCTTGGAAAGGATGCCCAGGCGATCGCGGAAATGGAAGCGTTATTGAAGGAGGTAACAGCATGAGCATCAAGGGGAAACCAGATGTCAGTGCCTTTCTTGACGGTGGTGCGGCCACCTTGCCGGAAGTCAGAACCGCGCCAGCGTCAAAGAAAGCGGCAAAACAGCAGCAGGCGGTAGCACCTTCAGACGAGCCAAAGCGGAAAAAGCTTGTGGAGTTGCCAGTGCCAATTTTCGAGGCGCTTAAAGACCGTGCATATGAAGAATTCAAAAAGTCTGGCCGGCGCGTAACCGAGACGGAAATTATCATTGCTGCTTTGGGCCAGTACCTTGGAGTCGTATAATAAATATATGTTTATATAAATATATATTTATACAGCAACCCGAAAAATGTCCGAATAGGGGTTGTAAGCCGGAACCGCCGAAATTTCCGTCACGCCAAATCCAGCCCAGCCAGACCATTGGGAGCGAAGCCGCAATTTGACGACATTTGACCGGAAAGCCTTGCTGGATAAGACTTTCCGGATGGTGCCTCCCGAATACGACCGTTGTCGAACACTACTACTTTTTACAAAAACGCATAAATGAAGTTAATTTATTGCTGTGTGACATTATTTGATTACGCAAGTTTTACGATGGGAGCGACTGGCGGCTGGCGACCCTCAGCCGCCACTCAACCTCGCAAATTCGTCGCCACAAAGCCGCCGTTCTGTAACTGTAGCTAGGGTCGTCGGGATTGGGGTGCCCGGTATAGGGTGATGGGTCTTTGGGGTGTTGTCGGTGCGGTGGCGAACGTTGCCCGTTGCTAACCCCTGAAGATATCGAACGGTTCGATCTTAAGTACCTTGCGCACGCCAAAATAACTGGAGATTCCGGCAATCAGGACGACCATGCCGAAAGCCAGTTCCAGGTTCCAGAACGTTATCGTAGAGGCGTAATTAGGCAAACTGGAGCGCGCGATCGTAATCATCAGCGTGACCAGACCGATGCCCAGCCCATACCCGGTGAGCGCGGTAAAGCTGGCCATGAAAAGGATCATGATAACCAGTTCGCGTCCTTTGGCTCCGATCGCCTTCAACGCGCCGAATTTGTCGACGTTTTCCAGAATGAAGGTGTAAAAGGTCTGGCCAGAGATCGATAAGCCGACGATAAAAGCGATGATCGTCATCAACAGGATGTTGGTGCCGATGCCGGTCTTGTAGGTGTAATAGTCTGCGATGCGTTGGTTGAATTCATCCTTGGTGAGAGCGATATATCCAAGCTTGGCGACTTTCTGCTTGATGCCCGCGATGGCGGCGTCGCTCTTCGCCTGCGCCAAGACATAGGAAATCGTAAACCGTGTACTTGGAATATATTCCTTGGCGCGGTTGTACGTCGTATACAAGGTCGGGACGCCATTCAGTCCATTCGAGGCGACTGAAGCGATCCCGACAATCACGCCACGATAGTCATTGAGTTCGAAGGTGGTACCAATCTTCGGGTTCTCCAGCTTCGAGAATTCAGCGTCGTCAACCACAACGAACGAATTATCGGCGTAGATATCCAGGATATTGCCTTGTTCCAGCGCGGGACGACCAAACAGGCTGGTGTCGTCCAAACCGATTACGGTGACAGATTGATAAATGCCGTCATTGAGCTTGAGCTGCGCGCCACCGATAAACAACGGTGCCGCGTAACTGACTCCGTCCATGCTCAGCACCGCGTCCAGCAGATAGTCGGGCAAGGGGATCGAGGTGGTCGCCGTATTGACCGCAGGGTCCATGATCCATAACGTCGCGCCGATATTGGTAACGGTCGAATAGGCGCGGTTCAGGATGCCGGCGAACATCGACGTCATTTGCACCATCAGGAACACCGCGAAGGTGATCCCGATTAATAGTGCCGAGAACTTGGCCTTGTCATTGACCAACAACTTGAAGCCGATACGCAAGATGCCGCCGTACTTCATGGCGCTTTCCCTGCCGCCGTTTGGCTTGTTGCATTCCACCAGCCGCCGCCCAACGCCACGAACAATGCCACGGTGTCCTGGTGGCGCTGTGCGACTGCCTGCACATAGGCGACCGTCGTCTGTTGAAATTGCACATCCGCCGTCAATACATCCAGGTAAGCAACCATACCGGCACGGTAATTTGCTTGCAACAAATGGAGTGCTTCTTCGGCGGCACGCTGCGCTTCGGTTTGCGCTTGCAATCCTTCGGCATCATGCTCCAACGCTTTCAAGGAATCGGCAACCTGGGCAAACGCCGTCAATACAGTTTGCCGGTAGTTTGCCTGCGATGCCTGATAGGCGTCGATCGCCGCCTTGCGCCCATACCACAAGCTACCTCCATGAAATAGCGGAATCGAGATCGACGGGCCGATGCTCCAGAATCTACCGCTTGCCGCCGAAAGATTGCCAAGGCTGCTGCCGGCAGCACCATAGTTGCCAGTCAAGCTGAAGCTGGGAAACATCGCGGCGGTGGCGACGCCAATGTTAGCGCTAGCCACGTGCAATTGCGCTTCAGCCTCCAGGATGTCGGGCCGCTGGCGCACCAGATCGGACGGCAGGCTTAGAGGCAGGTCGGACGGCAATGTCAGTGCGCTCAATTCGATGTCGGGAAGGCTGGCTTGGGATGGCGTTATTCCTTCTAGTGTCGCCAGCAAGTGTTCACTCTGGTCGACCTTTTGCTTGAGCGGCGCCAACAGCGCTTGGTTGGCGGCAATCAAACTGCGCATGCTCAATACGGTCGAATACGGCGACGTGCCCGCATTGACCTGCGCCTTGGTGGCGTCCAGCTGTTCGATTTCCATTGCGATCAACTGCTTGGTCGCGCGAATCTGGGCCGCGTAGGCGGCCCTCGCAATGCTAGTGTTGACCACGTTGGCTGACAAGGTCAGATACGCCGCGATATTTGAGTTACGCTGGAAATCGGTCTGAGCGCGCAATCCCTCCACCGTGCGACGCTCGCCGCCAAACACGTCGAGCGTATAGCCGATGGTGGCGCTCGCAGTAACCAGATTGTAAATCGAGCCAGGCGTTTTCAAGCCCGTCTCAGCGGGCGCCGAGCGGTTTCTGCTAGCACCTGCTCCGGCATCGATTTGCGGGAAAAACACGCCATAGCCGGCACGCAGGTTATCCTGACTTTGGCGCAAGGTTGCTTCGGATGCTTCCAGCGTCGGACTATTGGTGATCGCTTGTTGCACCATTGCATCCAATTGCGGAGACTTGAACAGCCGCCACCAGTCGGCGGCAACCGCAGTATCGGACTTGAAGCGTTGAACCTGACCACCGGCCGCCAGCGTGGTCGCCGTCTGGGGTTCGCTGGTATAGCGATCCACTGCGGGTGGCGCAGGGCGAACAAAGTCAGGCCCAACCGCGCAGGCGCTGAGCAACACCGCTGCAAGGACACCGCCCCATGCGCCGTAGCGTAATTTCCTGCGAGGCATCTTGGCAAGCGTCGACATTATTGCTTCCCTATGAAGACATCCACTTGTTGACCGGGATAGACCATGGCTAGATCCTTTTTCGGAAAGCGGAAAATAACCGGCAATACCCTCAAGTCAACCCGCTCCTGGCGTTGATTGGAAAGCTCGATCTTGGGCGAAACCAAAGGTTGGACGCGGACAAATTCCAGCGGTATCTTGACGGTGCTGCCGCGTATCGACATTTGCGCGCGAATATGCGCTGGCGCCGGCAACTGTGAAACCAGAATTTCATCGACAAAACAACGTACCGCCAGATAATCCTGGGGCGTGCCCAATACAATGATCGGATCAACTCCCTGAGTATAGGTGTCGTAGACACCCAGCGACGAAACATAACTGCCGGAACTGGCGTTGACAGCCAGCACGATACCGTCCGCCTGCGCTTTGATCGAATACTTTACAAGGAGCGCATTGGCCGACTGATAAGCCTGCTTTGCCGCTTCATACAATTTCTGCTGATTTTTGATGTCAAAGCTCCATGCGCCGGCCTTGGTCAGGTCATATTGCTTGACCGCTACCTTAAGACTGGTTTGCGCTTGAAGGACTGCGTCCTGCGCGGTATCAACCACATCCTTGCTGATCGATCTCTGGTCCAGATCGTATGACGCGCGGCGCTTGTCGTACTGATCGCGTGCCGCTTTGAGAGTCGATTCCGCCTGATCCACCTGCGCCTTGTTAACCGCCAGCGTTTCCTTTCTCGGTTGCGCCTTGAGTTCCTGCAAAAGTTCCAGCGCCGATTCAGACTGCAATCGCAACTGTTCTGTCGTGGCTTTCTGCACCGAATCGTCAATGCTCACCAGCAGCGTGCCGGCCGACACTGTTTGCCCCTCCTTTACCAGGATATGGGTAATAGGACCGGAAACTTCAGGAAAGATATTGATGTTTTCACCGGATTGCTGGTCGCTCTCGATCATTCCGTTAGAATAGATCGCCGAATCATAGGGGTTGCTGGTTGGCGCAAATACCGGAGGCTGGGCTTTTTTTTCGATGCCGAATATGTAGGCGCTGACAAGGCCAGCCAGTATTCCCAGTATCGAGAGCGCAAAGATGATCTTGTTTCTCATTCCGTCCCCTTGTCCAAGCCGGTGATGCGTCCATCTTCCATATGGATGATGCGGTCCGCGTATTCGTTGATGCGTGCATCATGCGTGACGATCACAATGCAACGGTTTTCATTCAAAATTTTTTCCTTGACGAACGCGAGGATCATCTTTCCAGTGTCGCCATCAAGCGACGCTGTCGGTTCGTCAAAAATCAGGATCTGCGGACCGCTGACGATGGCGCGGGCAATTGCAACGCGCTGTTGCTCGCCGCCCGAGAGTTTCACCGGCAAAATTTCAGCACGTCCTTTCAGCCCGACAATTTCAAGGTATTTGTTCGCTTCGACGATCGATTCGTCCCAGTCGCGCTGTTTCAAGATCAAGGGGATGGCGACATTCTCGGCACTGGTCAGACGGGGAAACAAATGGTAGTCCTGGAACACAAAGCCTATGGTATTCAAGCGAAAATCCGCTAATTCATCATTGGTGTAAGTCCAGATATCGGCACCATTGACCGTCACCGAACCGGCATTAGGTCGCAGAATTCCGGAAACCATGCTGAGCAATGTGGTCTTGCCGCTACCGGAAGGGCCGACAATGAACAACATTTCGCCAAAGTGAGCGACGAATTCGACAGCGTTTACGGCTGTCATTTTGGTATCGCCTTCACCGAACCATTTGGTCACTCCCTTTGCAACGATCGCTTCCTTCTTGATTGTATTGTTGTTTTCCGCACCCATAGATTTCAGCAGACGTGCCGCTCCAGCTCCGATTGATCATTAAACTATTACCAAAATGTCTCGCGCAATTTTGTCCGACAGATCCTCTACGGCGACCTTGCAAGCTTGGCCGCTAAGATCCTTCCACCTGGCTAATAGCTTGCGCGACAACCCGTCCGGCGCTCTCCGGATCTTTGATCAGGGCAGCCAAGAGCAGTTCGCCTAAGGGCGTGTTCATCAATTTCGCAACGTCCGTCTTGGCATCGATCTTGGCTTGGGACTTGGGTTCGGCTTTGGCAGCAGGTGGAGCTTCGACTTTGGTTTCCGGCTGCATTTCAGCTTTGGATACGGACTGAGCTTCAGCTTTGGCTTCGGGTTGAACTTCGACTTGGACCTCGGGCTGCGCTTCGGTTTTGACTTCAGGCTGTACTTCGGATGTAACTTCGGGTTGACGCTCAGTTTTCGCTGCGGGCGGAGGGGCTTTGGCGAAATTGAAAATCCGAAATTTGTACAGCTTTAAGAACGGCGACAAAGCCACGGCGAACAGCGCGACGCTGCCCAGCAAGACATTAGCGATGACCGAACCACTATCCTTCGTCAACCCCATATAAATGCCAAATGCAAGCGTCATGGCACCGATGGTCAGGAAAATGTAAGAGACTTTCATTTGGGCGGGGCTAAGCCCCTGAACTTCTGGCATCAAATTCTCCGGGGAGGCAGTGATCTGGCATGGGATCTGTTATTCACTACGGCGAGCATAAATATAAAGGCCGAAGCGCTCTGTACGCTGCCGCACTTAGTCACGTCGGCGTCGTTCAAAAATGCGCCATTTTGGGTGGCACTGAAAAGCGGAAATTCAGATGTAGCTCAAACCAGCGTAACACTTTCACGAATTGATTCATCATTTCCTTTGCTGCCATATTTGCGGAAATGTCGGCAATTGCATACAACGCTAGCGCGAGGGGACAAAGGCGGTGTGACGCCGCTGCGGCGCCCTGAAATTGCACCACCTGGAAGCGGACTGCCGCCACGGGCAGCTCATGGCCGGCTGCTGCCAGTCGCGACACACCAAAGCATGCCATAAAATCCGCGTCGCCGATACCACGATTACACAAGCAAAAGTACCAAGTGCACGGTGGCAATTTTTGCAAAAAAGTTGCAATAAAAACCACCGTCTAGCAGTGTGTCCCATTCGTCGTCCGTCATCGTTGACATGGGATTTTCCTCTGGAAATTGTAGGTTGTAGCCTCGGATCACCGTTCAGGCGGCTTGCCCAACTGCTTGACGGCGCCGATGCCAATCAGAGAGCGCATCTGCGTGATGGCGATGCCGTTCAGTTGCGCCAAACGCTCAGGTGCCGCCAGCCCCTGATGGATCAAGACAGCGTTGATGCTCTCCATATTGGACAGCACGACCAATTGCTCCAGCGTGGCGACGTCGCGCATGTTGCCCGGCAGGGTTGGATTGGCTTGCCGCCATTGGGCGGCCGTCATGCCGAACAGCGCAACATTGAGCAAGTCAGCTTCGCTTGCATAGACGGTGACGGTTTGCGTCTTGGTGAGTTGCTGCGGAATCAGACGTTCCTTGATAGCGTCCGTGTGGATGCGATAGTTAACCTTGGCCAAGGTGCGTTGAAAGCTCCATTCCAGCGATGTCGCCCGCGCCTCTTCGTCCTTGAGGCGCTGGAATTCCTTGATGAGGTACAGCTTGAACTCGGGACTGAGCCAAGAACCGAACTCGAAGGCGATGTCCTTATGGGCATAAGTGCCACCACCCCGGCCCGCCTTGGCGTAGAGGCCGATGGCGCCGGTGGCTTCGATCCATTTTTTCGGCGATAGCGAAAAGCTGTTCAAGCCCGCCTGACTTTTAAACCTCTCGAATTCGATAGGTTTAAAGGCCGGGTTGTAGATTTGCTCCCAAATGCCCAGAAACTCGATGGTGTTGCGGTTCCGCAACCAGCCGTACAGAATGCTTTCATCCCCGAAGCGTTTCACCATGTCGGTCAGCGAAATGTAGTCCTGATCGTGGCGAGTCGTGATGGTCACGTCTGCACCGCGCACGGTGATGCTTCTGTTCTTCATATCGATTGATCCAAAATCTGTCGGAAAACAAGTGTTTTCCGACATGACCAAGCTAGCCGGCTCAACCTTATCGCCTAACCCGTCAAAAAAATACGGAAAACTGTGTCGCTATGGTATAGCATACGCAAACCATATGCTATAGGTTTTTCGTACATGCTGATCGGCTACATGCGTGTGTCTTCCGACTCCGATCGGCAGACCACGAACCTACAACGCGACGCGCTGCTTGCAGCAGGCATCGATGGCCGCCATTTATTCGAGGATCACGCCTCCGGCGCCAAGGATGATCGCCCCGGTCTGCTCAAGGCGCTGGCATTCGTTCAACCTGGCGATGTCCTCGTCGTTTGGAAATTGGACCGGCTCGGCCGTTCGCTATCACATCTGTTGACTATCGTTAACACGCTGCAGGAACAGAAGGTCGCTTTCCGCTCGCTCACCGAAGGCATGGATACCACCACGCCGTCGGGTGAATTGCTGTTTCATGTATTCGGCGCACTCGCGCAGTACGAACGCGCGCTAACCCGCGAGCGTGTTGTCGCCGGTCTGGCCGCCGCCAAGCGGCGCGGACGACTCGGTGGCCGGCCGCCAGCGATTATCGGCGAGAAATTGGACACCATCGTCGCCGCGTTGAATGGCGGCATGTCCAAGGCGGCCGTGTGCCGAAATTTTGGAGTCAAGCGCACGACGCTGATTGAAACACTCGCCCGCATCGGTTGGCCAGGCACCGGAAAAATATCGAAACGATGATCAGCAAGAGCGAGCGACTGGCCGTCCTGTCCGACGCCGAGCAAGAAGCCCTGTACGGGTTGCCGGATTTCGACGATGGTCAACGACTTGAATTCCTGTCGCTATCGGAGGCCGAATTGGCGCTCGCTAGCAGCCGTCCCGGCCTCCATGCCCAAGTCTACTGCCTCTTGCAGATCGGCTACTTCAAGGCTAAACATGCCTTCTTCCGCTTTGACTGGAGCGAGGTCGAGGACGATTGCGCCTTCGTTCTGAGCCGCTATTTCCATGGCGAAGCGTTCGAGTGCAAGCCGATCACGAAGCATGAGCATTACACCCAGCGCGAGCGAGTTGCCGCACTGTTCGGCTACCAGTTGTGGGCGGCCGACTTCTTGCCGCAGCTTGGGCAGCAGGCCACACAGACCGTGCGACGCGACGTGACGCCGGGATTCGTGGCCACCGAGCTGATCGTCTGGCTCAACAAGCACAAGATCATCCGGCCCGGCTACACCACCCTGCAAGAGCTGATCAGCGAAACACTGTCCACCGAACGTCGGCGCTTGGGCGGGCTGCTGGCGGAAGTGCTGGACGATGCGGCCAAAGCCGCCTTGGCCCAGCTACTGGTGCGTGATGACACCCTGTCTCAACTGGCGGCGCTCAAGCAGGACGCCAAGAGCTTCGGCTGGCGTCAGATGATCCGCGAGCGCGAGAAGCGCGCCTTGCTGGAGCCGCTGCACCGGATCGCCAAGGCGTTGTTGCCCAAGCTGGGTGTTTCGCAGCAGAATCTGCTGTACTACGCGAGTCTGGCGAACTTCTACACCGCCCACGACCTGCGCAACCTCAAGGCGGATCAGACCCATCTCTACCTGCTGTGCTATGCCTGGCAACGCTACCGGCAGCTCTCCGACAACCTGGTCGATGCGATGGCCTATCACATGAAGCAGTTGGAGGACGAGAGCAGTGTGCTCGCGCAGAAGTCTTTCTTAGCGGAACAGGTGCGTCGTCAGCAGGACACGCCGCAGGTCGGTCGCCTGCTGTTGATCTATGTCGATGACACAGTGGCCGACGCCACGCCGTTCGGCACCGTGCGCCAGCGCGCGTACAAGATCATGCCGAGAGACAAGCTACAGATTACCGGTCA